>Ga0209515_10006291_pt1 | contig 14882 bp, 18 predicted proteins | sample Subgroupgradi54m_FD_187454 | JGI IMG/M metagenome (GOLD analysis project Ga0209515, IMG submission 187454) | Subsurface groundwater microbial communities from S. Glens Falls, New York, USA - GMW60B uncontaminated upgradient, 5.4 m (SPAdes)... ...
AAACAAGGGCCGCACTTCGTCGAAGGCGCGGTTGTCGGCACGGGTGCCGTCTTCAACTGCGCCGCGGTGTATCTCCTCGTCGGCTTTATCCTCAAAAAATCGATCAGCAGTTTTTTTGTATGCTCCCAACTCTTCCACGTCCCCGACGCGGTTCAGGAACTCTTTCTTTAGTGCATAGATACTTTTCTTCCCCGCCTCGCCGCAAAAAACCGCTGCAGTCATTTTGGGTGCAAACTCGGCAGCGTACAGGTCGACGAGCGCTGCAGGCAGCTCGGGTGCCGGCATCTCGCGTTTTTGCTTGCCAATCTCGGCAATAATTTTTTTCTGCCACTCTAGAATTTTGTTGTGCTCTTCGACGGCTTTTGTAAACCCTTCAGCAACGTCCCCTTCGGACGCTTCCTGCGCCTCGACCTCTATCATATTAATAGTGCCGTCCTTCCCGCACGCAAGCAGGTCAAACTTTTTCTCTTTGTCTGTGATGCGTACGGCGGCAACGGGGCCACTCCACGGGATGTCCGAGGTGGCAAGCGCCAACGATGCGGCGTTGACTGCCACCACGGCAGGGTCCTCCTTGTCGAGCGCAAGCACGGTGATGATTACCTGTATTTCGTTGCGGATGTGCGCGGGGAAGAGTGGGCGTATAGTGCGGTCGACCACGCGGCCCGAGAGTATTGCGTCTTCGGATGGGCGCCCTTCGCGTCGCACAAAACGCGAGCCGAGGATTTGCCCCGCGGCGTAAAAACGCTCTTCGTAGTCGACGGTCAAAGGAAAATAATCAATGTCGTCGCGTGTGCGCTCGCTCAACACTGCCGTTGCAAGCACTGCCGTTTCGCCGTAGCGCACGATGCACGAACCATTTGCCTGCTCGGCTAGGTCGCTAAACTCGGCGGACAAAATTTTGCCGCCAATCTCCAACTCAAACTTTTTGCTCTGCATACTTTTGTATTGCAGACCTCCGGATTTCAGACTTCAACCTAAGTTGAACCCTGCCTATCCGCAGGCCGCGATTAAACGAGTAACATCCCAACTGTAGCCCAAATAAAGAAAAAATAAAAGCCCCGCGTCCGCCAGCTGGCGGACGCGGGGCTTTGTGAAACAGTTTTATTCCTCCGTATCAGTATCGTCGTAGACTTCATGGCCGACGTCGACACCTTCGTCAACAGGTTCGGTCTTTGAGCCACCGCCCGCGAAGCCGGGGATGTAGCTGCGCACGCCGGAGGCGCTGCCGCGGTAGCCTATCAGGTAGGTGCGCGGATTGTCGCAGATGTCGATAAAGTCGTCGGCGGCCTCGCGCAGCTGGCCCGAGGCCGACTTGCCAAAGGCAATAACCTCGACCTGGCACCCCTGGGTGTAGCGCAGATACTCAACCAGCGGGACAAAGTCGCCGTCGCCGGTTGCAAGCACTATCGTGTCGAGTTTTTCCGACATCGCGATAGCGTCTATCGCCATCCCGATGTCCCAGTCGGCCTTTTTTGCGCCGCCGGCAAAGACGCGTATATCCTTTACTTTTGTTTCGATGCCGATTTTGTTGAGCGCCTCAAAAAAGCTTTTTTCCTCCTCGCTCTCGGTGCGGATGACGTAGGCAACTGCGCGGATGAGTACGCGCCCCGCGAGCGCCTCTTTAACCACGGCGCCAAAGTTTGCCTTTGCTTTATACAAATTTTTTGCGCTGTGGTAGAGGTTTTGCGTGTCTATAAAAATGCCGACACGCTGGCCTTTGTGTTTGATGATTGCCATATAAAGTTATGAACTTTATATAACCGTCGCTCGCTCGGAAAAGAAAGGATTCTTTTCTCTCGCTTCGCTAGGTTATAAAAATAAAACTAGTAATTAAAAAATGCTGCTGACGAACAAAAAATAACACAGCACTCCCTATACAGTATACGACAGAGAGTATGAAAAAGGCGAACTACTTTTTGAGCCCCAGCTTTTTGACAATGGCAGCGTGGCGCTTTTTGTCGTGCGTTTCCAAATACTTCAAATGCGTGCGGCGGTCGGCAACCATTTGCAAAAGGCCGCGGCGGCTGTGCTTGTCTTTGAGATGCCGCTTCAAATGCGTTGCAAGCTCGTCGATGCGCTTGCTCAACACAGCGATTTGGACCTCGGCCGAGCCGGTGTCTGTGCTATGCATCGCCACTTCTTTAATCGTGGCTGCCTTTTTACGCTTGGTAAGCATAGGCCACATCGTAGCATACCTTGACATATTTTGCAAGAGGGGCTTAAATCGCTCCTAGACGCAACCGTTTTTGAGGCGGAAATCGATGGACACCCGGGAAATCCACTACTGGAGTCGGCAGTTTGGAAATGCTTGGGCGCTGGGCTCCTTCAAGGGTAACAGCCATGCAAAAGGTGACGCACAGGTCCTTGCAGAGTCCTTGTCGGCACTCCAAAATGGCACTGCCGAGTGGAGCGTTGCGGTGCAAGCCGCGTTCCACATCTTAAACAATCAAAAATTCACGGTTAAAAAGACACTCAATTTTATAGAGTGGTTTCTCGGACCGCTGTGCCCGCTTAGCACCGAGGCACTCGATCGTATCGAGAAGATGGCGTTGCGCAGCAGCCCCACCCCATCGGGGAAGACGTGCCTGCTGTATATGCTGCGGTTCTTGATGTTGCAGGGTCGTGCTATGCCGCTTGAGGTATTGCAAAAGCTTACGCGCTACAAGGAGATGGTACGCCTCGATGGCGTGCTGTGTGCCGAAGTGTTGGCGCTCGCCGGCCATATGGAAGAGGCCAAACGGGTCCTCTCTTTAGCGGCTGTGCGCCCAAAAACCGATCTCGAGGCCGCTGCGGCCCTTGTGGATAAGTGGCGGGAGAAGGGGTGCGACATACAAGGGTTAGAACGGCTCTCCGCTTAGCGCGAGAGCCTCTTTTTTTGGGAAAAGAAAAAAGACGCTATAATATAGCGTCTCGAGTTACTCTTTCTCGCCCTGCATCGCAAGATGGTAGAGTTCAAGCCAAATGAGGAGATGGTTGCTTCCCCGCCGTGTGATAGTCGCGAGGTGAAAGAACTCGGCGGGAGGAATTTGGCCGCGCTCGACTTCGATCATAAAGTCGTGGAGCGTCTTGTTTTGATATTGTCTCCCGAGGATCCACTGGTGTGGGGTTAATGTCTCGCAACCGGCAAAATAGTCTCCAACCGTCAGCCCCAGATGCAACTCCAACCGTGCGATCTCGCGGACAACGGCAGCCCAGATTTGGGAGTGGAGTTCTGCCATTCGCGGGTTCCTTTTCGGATTGTACCAGGTCGCACTGTATCAAAGGGGCGTGCGTTCGGCAACTATAGTAGTTGCAATAAAATTGTGCGACACTTGGTATATGGCAGATAGTTTAAAAGAGTACAAAAATCAGTTTTTGGAATATCTGGAGATCGAGCGGATAGGTTTAGCAGACAGGTGCGCGGGGTTGCGCGTCTATGCTACAATACATCCATGAAAAACACACTCAATCTTCACAGCATAATAAAAGAAGAACACGAAAAAAAGTGGGTTGCCGTATCCAAAGACAAGAGTGAGGTTGTTGGGTTTGACGGGAGTCTCGTGGAATTGAGAAAAAAAATAGGCAACGAAAAAGTGGTGTTTATGAAAATTCCGCCCTCAGATGTGTATCTGAGTTTGTAGAAATATGGAAACTAGAAAAGAGGAATACGACTATACTTCTCGTTTCCACAGAATAAGCAAAACGACTTTTTATAGACCCCTGCTAGATGTTGATGTCTCTGCCGAATCTGGGCCAGAGACCTTTAGTGCTCTTATCGACTCGGGTACTGAAGTAACAATCATGAGTAGTGAGATTGCACAGCTCATAGGCATCAGCCCTGTGGGTAAGAAATCTGGCACAGTATCAGGCTTTGGCGATAAAAAAGGTTTCGTAGCTGAAGTAAGAATAATCGTTCCCGAATTTCCTTCAGAAGTAGTAACCACGAACGTTGTTTTTGTAGACGGTGTTTCAAGTGACTTCCCTTTCGATATTTTACTGGGCCAGGAAGACTTTTTCAGAAGATTTACAATTCGGTTTGAAAAGCATAGAAATAAATTCTTTCTTAGCTTTCCATAAATGGAAAAACAACTATGTCAGAAAATCTCAAAGAGATGAAGAACCAGTTTTTGGAATATCTGGAGATTGAGCGGGGTCGCAGCATCAAAACGGTAGAAAATTATGACCGGTATCTCTCGCGGTTTCTTGCCTTTTCCAAACTCACCTCCCCTGCCCGCTTGAGCGAGCAAGCGGTGCGCGAGTTCCGCCTGCACTTAAACCGCCAACCCTCCTCCGCCAAGGCTTCGGGAGAGCAAGGGCGGGCAACCTTAAAAGCAAACACGCAGAACTATTATATGATTTCGCTGCGGGCGTTTTTAAAATTTTTGCGCAAACGCGGGGTCGAATCGCTCAACCCCGAGCGCATCGAGCTTGCCAAGGTGGGCAGCCGCGATTTGGATTTGATTTCGAGCAGCGAGCTCGAACGGTTACTCAAGGGGCCGAGCGATACTTCGCTTGTATCACTGCGCGACCGCGCGATACTCGAGCTTTTTTTCTCGACTGGCCTGCGCGTCTCTGAGCTGTGCGGCCTCGGCCGCGACCTCGACCTCGCGCGCGACGAGTTTAGTGTGCGCGGCAAAGGCGAGAAGGTGCGGGTGGCCTTTCTCTCCCCCGCCGCCAAGCGCGCTATTAAAGAATATTTGGATAAACGCAAAGACCTCGACGATGCGCTGTTTGTGCAACTAAGCCGCAATGGCACTGGGGGGCGGCTTACTCCGCGCTCGGTCGAGCGGATCGTCAAACAATATGCAATCAAGGCCGGCATCACGCGCAAGGTAACCCCGCACGTTATCCGCCACAGCTTTGCGACCGACTTGTTGCAAAACGGCGCCGACTTGCGCAGTGTGCAGGCAATGTTGGGGCACGCCAACATCGCCACCACCCAGGTCTACACCCACGTCACCGACAAACACCTGCACGACATCCACAAAAAGTTTCATGGCGTTGGGAGGAAGTGATATAGATGATAGTTAGGCATTTGTGCTAGAATAGGCCCATGTACACAGCCGTATATAAAAAAGTACCTCAAGGATATGTTGCATGGCTCGAAGAGATACCGGGTGTTATTACCCAGGGCAAAACAAAGCACGAAACACAGGAAAATTTAAAAGATGCCTTTAAGGAGTTTATGCTCGCGCGCCGCCAACTCACAAAGCAAATTGCGCGCGGCCCCGTTCGGCGCGAAAAATTTGCAATTCTACAATAGAACATGAAGCGACGAGATTTTGAGCGGCATCTGCGTCTGCACGACTGCTATCTTAAACGCGAAGGGAGTAGACATTCTATATATCAAAATATAAGAAATGGTAAAAGTGCCAGTGTGCCGCGTCATGCGGAGTTGTGGTCATTTACATTCAGGACGATTTGCGCAGAGTTGGATATTCCTACCCCGAACAAAAAGTAAAAAAGAAAACCCCGGCAGTATTTTCATACTGTCGGGGTTGTCGTCACACATAAATACCTGCGATTTTCGGCCACTTGATTGTCTTTTGTGATGGCCAGATGTCGATGTCGTTTGCTCCCCATAAAGCGACAAACACCTGCACGACATCCACAAAAAATTCCACGGGGTGGGGAGGAAATAGGGATAACTGTTATTCCACATACGCCTCCAGCATCGCTTGCCGGTTAGTAATTTTTAGCTGCGCTGAAAGCTCTGGGAAGAGTGTGTGTTTTTGCAAACCATCGCATAGCTCGTCAAAGAGCCCGAACCCCGGGTAGATAATAGGCGATTAAAGTTAAATAAAAACCACCGAACTAAAAATTACTCGGCGGCGATGCGGGGGGCAAAGGCGGACGGTTGGCCGTTTCGGGCAAGGAGGCACTCGGCGTAGCCGAGCACCCAGAGATGGATGACCCGAGGGTCGTTTAAGAAATGCGCGTGCATCTCGCGTGCTCGGGTCTCGTCGCCGATCGCCCAGTCGCGGAACGCCCGGACAAAAACCTCGAGGCTCGGTATCTTGTGCCGCGTCTCGATTGTCTCGAACAGGCCGAGTATCTTGAGGCCGCGCTCTTCGCCCATGCCATAGCTCGCGAATGGCGTGGCCTTATCACCCTCAATTACCCTGAGTTCGGGTTTTTCGTACCGCGCCATTTTTCTACCTCCGAAAAGTTCCTCTGATAGTAAAGACTGTGTTGGGCGCTAAAAAGTTACTTCTTTATACTCAAACTTCCCGACCGGGAAGGGTTTTTCGTTTCCGACAAAGGTACACGTTGCCTCGATTGTTTTACCTTGTTGCAACACCATCGGAACCCAGTAGGGGTCGCTCGGCCACATCTCCTGCATCGGTAAGTTGGCAAGGTTGTGCCACTGCGGGGCCATCTCCTCGGTCTCGATCGGCTCGCCGGTAAACTTTTTTGTTATAAAAGTATGAACATCGTGGTCGTACTCTGGTTTTTCCTCAAAATGGAACTTGATGTGTGCGACTTTTTGTAAATCCTCCGGCAACACCGTGAGCCCTACCTCCTCTTGCGCTTCGCGGCAGGCACACTGCTCCAAGGTCTCCCCTTCTTCTACCCCGCCACCAAACCCGTTCCAGTATCCGGCGCCAAAGCGCACTTTCTTTTTACCCAGCAGCACCTCGCCGCCTCTTTCTATATAAAGGAGTGTTACAAGCCGCATACAATTATTGTACTGCCTGTTGTGGCAGGCTACTATTCCATATGATATGGTATCCGTATGGCACACACAATAAAAAAATATACACAAGCGTCTGTGAGCAAGAGCCCTGCGTTGATGAACTCGCAGGAGCGTCTTGTGCTGTTGCGGAGTGTCCGTGGCGCATGGAAGAATAGGAAATCCGACCCTATCAAAGAATTGGCTCGCATGCGCCGCGAATACCGGCGCTCCGTGTAACTTTGTGTATACGTTGGACACCAATGCGGTGCTCTACTATTTGCGCAACGACTCCGCAGTAGTCTCTTTGCTTGAGCAAGCAACCGCACGCGGCGAAGTGGTAAATCTCTCGGTCATAACCGAAGCCGAATTGTTTAGCTTCCCTGCGTTGTCGGCACAAGAAGAAGCAGCCATAGAACGCCTGCTTTTGTTGTTCCCTGTTATGCTTGTTGATTCGCGCGTTGCGCGCGAGGCGGGGTCGCTTCGGCGCGAGTATCGCCTAAAACTTCCCGACAGTCTCATTGCGGCAACTGCCCTTATCTTGGGCTCCTCTTTGATTACTAGGAATGTTAAAGATTTCAAAAAAATTCGCAACCTTTCGATTATTGCAATATAGTTTGAATGTATGAAGCTTGTCTCGTGGAACGTAAACGGCATCCGGGCCGTGCACAAAAAAGGCCTGTTTGTGCCGTTTGTGCAGCAGTACAAACCGGACGTTATTTGTTTGCAGGAGACAAAAGCGCAGCAGGGCCAGGCCGAAATTGATTTGGCTGGCTACGAGGAGTATTGGAACTCGGCCCAGAAAAAGGGCTACAGCGGCACAGCCATATTCTCAAAAACAAAACCAGTAAGTGTGCGGCTGGGGTTGCCGGAGGCGTTGTGCAAAAAATATAAATTGCACGAGGATTCCTACGGCGACCCAAACGCCGAAGGTCGCGTTATCGCTGCCGAGTTTGAAAAGTTTTTTGTGGTCTCGGTCTACACCCCCAACTCTAAAGATGATTTAAGCAGGCTTGTACTGCGGCACAAACACTGGGACCCAGCGTTTTTGGCATATATAAAGGAGTTGGAAAAGGACCTGCCCGACGGCAAGGCGGGAAAACCGGTGATTTTTTGCGGCGACCTCAATGTGGCCCATACCGTTGATGACCTCGCTAACCCAAAGCAGAACGAAGGCGAGCACGGCTACACAAAAGAAGAGCGCGAAGGCGTCGACCAGCTTGTCGAGGCCGGATTTGTCGACACCTTCCGCCTGTTTACCCAGGGCAACGGCCACTACACGTGGTGGACCCACTGGGCCAACTCCCGCGCACGCAACGTGGGCTGGCGCATCGACTACTTTTTTGTCTCCAACGCCCTCAAATCAAAAGTAAAACACGCAAAAATCCTGGCCGACGTGATGGGCTCCGACCACTGCCCTATTTTGTTGGAGGTGGAGTAAAAACCCGTGAATTTGTGTCAAAATTAGACAAAATTCACGGTATATTGACAAAAAACCGTGAACGACTATACTTTAGGGCATGTCTACAATTCAACCCATGCGGGAACATATACGGGCGCTCAAAGCCGAGTTTGAATCCCTGCGCATAGGGAAAGATGACTTGTTGCGCTTATTGGACGAGGCAGAAATCCCCGAAGGCGTCTACAACTCAAACGCAATAGAGAACTCGACACTCACCCTGCGAGAAACCGAACGGATACTACTCGAGCTTGAGGTATCTCGCGATATAACAGCCCGCGAAGTGTTTGAGGCAAAAAATCTTGCGCGAGTTGTGGAGTATATTCGAGATAAACCACAAACGTCTACGCTCACAAAAGAAACAATCCTGTTTCTCCACAAAATGCTTTTGACTGGTATCAACGACGACATAGCTGGGCGTTTTAGAACTACCGGAGAGTATGTACGAGTGGGAACGCATGTCGCTCCTGCACCCGAGCATGTAGAGAGCATGATAGAGGCGCTACTCGCCAAGTATATGAGCGACCACGAAACGTACGACATCGACAAGATAGCAAAATTCCACCTTGCGTTTGAGGCGATACACCCATTTCTAGATGGCAACGGGCGCATCGGCCGAGTGCTCATCAATTGGCAACTGCTGCGGGTTGGTTTCCCCGTCATTATTATTCGCGACAAGGAAAAAGCTTTCTATTACCAAGCATTTCGTGATTATAATGACAAAAAAGCTTTAAAGGGTATGGAAAAAATACTCGCGCTCGCGCTTACAGAATCGCTCAACAAACGTTTGGCATATCTCAAAGGAGAACATATTATGACGCTTGCGGAGTATGCAAACAAGCACAAAGAGTCATTGCGCGCGTTGCTTAATAAAGCCCGCCGCCAGACTATCCCCGCCTTCCGCGAGAAAGGCGTGTGGAAAATTGGAGCAAGTTTTTCTACCAAGTCCTGATGTTCTCCAAAGAAAAAGCCGCGACATTGCTGTCGCGGCTGTCGAGAAGATTTTCGGTACTTCTCCGTAACCGGAAGATGTTGTGAGGTTCTTCAGACCCAGAAGGCTAGGTATATAAGAAAGGTCGTCCGAGGAGATATTTATATTTCTCCTCAAGCTGACATTTCCGCAATTCCAAGCGTCTCCCTCGCCGCGTCTCTTCCACGACGTCATGCTCTACTTGCTCGGAGCCAAACGGCTGTTTTGCTACCGATTTGTAGATTCGCCATTGGGCTCTCGAACCTCGGGCGAAATGGTTACGAGGGAAATGTCGGGCTTCAATGGCCACGATATAACCTGGCCTATTATTATCGGCGAATCGCGAAAGAACGCGCATGGTACTCTCCTGTGTTGGGTTGATGTGAAGGACTCTTGCGTTCTGGAATAAGTGTATCATAGTGTAGGATAAAGTCAAGGAGTATTGACGACTAAAATGGTGACCTTTATACTATGTAAATAAAGGTTAAATTGGATGTATGTCAAAAATTCTTGACCAGAACGAAAATAAGGAGCTGGTGAAAGGCTTGCAGGGCTTTGGCTTGAGCGAGAAGGAGGCGGCTGTATATATCGCCCTTTTGCCACGGCGAGACGTTGGCTCGGGCAAGCTCGTGCTTGCAACAGGGCTCCACAAGCAGTTTGTCTACAATGCGCTGGCTCGGCTCGAAGAGTTGGGGCTTGCCAAACACGTTATTGCAAACGGCCGCAAAAAGTTCTCGGCCAATACGCCCCAGCGGCTTGTGGCTATACTCGACGAAAAGAAGCTCTCGGCCAGTTCTATAGCCGCCCAGCTCCAAAGCCGCTTCGCTGGCGCACACGAGCAGGACTTTGAGGTGTATCAGGGCGACAATGCCTTTATGGCGCACCAGCTCGAGCTTTTAAAAAACGCTCCCGACGGTTGCACGTTTGATGTGGTGGGGAGCGAGACCGAGCGCTACAGCAAGACATTTAAGGAGACTGGCTTGTGGGATGAGTACCACCAAATCCAGACGCAGAAGCAGATTTCTGTCCGCTACCTTGGCTCCGAGGCGCAACGCGAGTTGTTGCAGTGGCGCGAGAAAAACGAACCGCGCTTTGAGTATAAAATCCTCCCCGGTCTTGCGATCGGCAAGATGAGTATTGAGGTACGGCCTGGCAACGTAACCTTTGCCACCTACGGCGACACCTTGTTGGACTTTACGCTCTCGGGCAAAGAGATTGCTGATGGCTATAGGGAGTTTTTTGAAGCGGTGTGGAACCTATCAAGTAAATAAATTTTAGGCCTGCCCGACAACACGGCGGGTACAACGAACCCGGCCGATGGAGATGGGGCCGGGTTTTGCGTACCGTAATCTTGTGGTTCAATTTTCAAACTAAACGAAAATACGTTTTAGTCAAAAATATATGACGAAGTGTGTCGTTTTTCGTACTCGCTCAAATAAGTTGAGCCGCAAGACTTGGACGCTATTTGGATTGCGCATCCGGGACCAAAAGAACTGGTGCTTTTGTTTTTATTCCCAGGGCAAAGAATAAATGTAAAGCGTTTTGTCTAAGGCAACTCTACGGTCTATCAAGGACAATGTAAAGGACATACGTGGGGATAACTCAAGGACATCAAGGTTAAACCTTAGAAAAAGACACAGCTCCCAAGATTTAACCTTTCTGGCTTCTAGTTTACGAAATATTTTTTATTGATTTCGGTGATATCCACTTCCTCGGCTTGCTCTTTTTTCTCTTTCCCTTCTTGCCCTAGGGTCTTAAGTTCCTCATCGGGGAGCTTTTGTAACTCCCCAAGCCTCGCTTCCAGATAGTCACGGGTATTGCGGCCCGGCTCCTCGAGTACCTCCTCCAACAGTGCGTGCAAGAGCCAGCCGATGCGGGGGCCGGGTTTCTCCCCTGTTACACGAATAACATCTGCGCCATCAACTGCGAGCATCCCAACCGAGATCGGGTCTCGCAATGCTTGCTCGATCATGGCCTGATACTTACGGAGGCGGAACGGTTGCTCTTTTGGCCTCCCCGTGCCTATACGGTCGCACATACGCAGTTTGATGAGGTCTCCTATGCTTTCGCGCCCGACGTTGCTTATAATGCGTCGTACGGCCGATAATGTGATTTTATCCGGGTCGGAGAAGAACATATGCCAGCGGACCAGTGTAGTCACCTTTTCTATCGTTTCCCCTGGAAATTTAAGGTTCTCCAGCACTTTTTTTGTCATTCGCGCACCAACCACCTCGTGGCCGTGGAACGTCCAGTCGTTTTTCTCTTCCGAGCGCCTCCGGGACTGTGGCTTCCCCACATCATGAAACAGCGCTGCAAGCCGCACCTCAAAACTCCAACCTTTGTCGGCCGCGTGCTGGAGCGAGCGCAGGTTGTGCTCCCAGACATCAAAACTGTGAGCCTGATTTTGGTCGATACCGATCCCCTTCTCCAGCTCGGGTGCCATAAAGCGCAGGATGCCCAGATTTTGGCTTAAAATAAGGGCTTTCATTGGTTTTGGCGACTGTAAGATCCGCATAAACTCGTCTCGGATACGCTCTTTTGATATTTTTTCGAGCTGAGCGGCACACTCCCCCATCGCTGTTTTTGTTTTTGCTTCTATATCAAAGCCAAGTTCGGCCGAGATACGCACCGCGCGCATAATCCGGAGAGCGTCCTCTGCAAATCGCTCCCCGGGCTCCCCCACCGCGCGGAGAATACCTGCCCCAATGTCCTTTATACCCTCGTAGGGGTCGAGTAACTTGTCCTTTAGGGGGCTATATGCCAGTGCATTGACGGTAAAGTCGCGCCGCTTTAGGTCATCTTCGATATGTTGGCTAAACTCGACACTGTCGGGCCGCCGTGCGTCGCTATACTTCCCTTCCAGCCTATACGGGGTAGCTTCGACTACCCTGAGCGACTCGTCCTCTATCCCTTCGTTTACAATACCGACCGTGCCGAACTCGTTGGTATAAAAAGTGTTCTCAAAAAGGCCCTGTATTTGCTGGGGGTTTGCGTTGGTGGTGATGTCCCAATCTTTGGGCTTGCGGCCCAGCAAGAGGTCGCGCACGCAGCCGCCCACAATCCAAGCCTCAAAGCCGGCCTCCTCGAGCACAGCCGTTATTCGTGAAACTTCGGGGGGTATTTGGCTTGGGCGGAGTTGCATCGTACAATCCTACCACAGCCCGCCTACCGGCAGGCAAGCTCTCGTGGTGAAATGGATATCATAGCTGCCTTCGAAGCAGTTGTTCCAGGTTCGACCCCTGGCGGGAGCACTACTTCGCTCGCTAATCGCGAGCTCCGAAGTGCACAGCACAGCGAAAAGGTGCTATATTCAGGAAGTTATAAAAAGCGGCCATAGTTTAATGGTATGACGGCGCCTTGCCAAGGCGCAGATGGGAGTCCGATTCTCCCTGGCCGCACTACTTCGCTCCCTTTCGGGAGCTTCGAAGTGCGCGGCACAGCGCGAAGTAGCCCTTCGTAGCTCGTGAGAGCGGAGTAGGGCAGTATTAAAGACGTCTTATATGTGGATAAACCTGGGTATATGTGTGTAAAGGACGCCTGCCCGTCCGTTAGGCGGGTCCTTTATGTTTCGTAGATTACATAGCGCTAGTTGGCGGTTCACGTGTAACAAAAACCATGGCTAAGAGTGAAAAACGCAAATTTGGGGATCTAGGCGAAGACATAGCCTGCAAATACCTTGAAAGGCATGGTTATGTCGTCCTCGAGCGAAATTATCTTAGAAAATGGGGAGAAATAGATATAATTGCCAAAAAGGGCTCTATTCTTACTTTTATCGAGGTAAAGTCGGTGTCGTGGAATTCGGCCTTTGATTCACATGAAACGTACCGACCGGAGGAAAATATGCATCCAAAAAAAATTTTGAGGCTTCGGCGCGCACTACAAACATATCTTTTAGACAGTAAAGTATCAGATGAGCAGACTTGGCAATTCCATTTGGCTTGTGTCTACGTGGACGAGGATGAAAGAAAAGCGCGGGTTAAGTTGCTAGAAAACATTGTCCTTTAAAGACAGGATAAAGGACACATGTTAGAGTAGCGAGAAGCGGGCCTGCCCGCCGACAGGCGGGGTGTCGTATACCGGTAGTACGCTTGCTTTGGGAGCAAGATGACCCAGTCCGATTCTGGGCACCCCGACTAGATGGAGAGAACCACACTAACGACAAAGGCCTCAAAAGACTACGAGCTGCTCGACTCGGGTGGCGAGGAGAAGCTCGAGCGCTATGGCGCTGTAGTTTTGGCGCGCCCCGACCCGCAAGCCTTGTGGGTCAAGCGCCTGCCCGAAGGGGAGTGGCAAAAGGCATCTGGGAGATATGAGCGCTCGGCCAAAGACGGCAGTTGGGTAGGGGAGTTGCCAAAAGAGTGGCAGATAGAGTTTGGTGTTTTGCAGTTTATTATCCGACCAACCTCTTTTAAACATACCGGTTTGTTCCCCGAGCAACTTGCCAACTGGAAGTGGGTTAAAGAAATCATTACGCAAAATCTTCCTTCCCAAAAGTCCTCGGGGGTCCTCGGTTCGCCTGTTGTCGAGGCCAGCCTCGACCGGCAAACCTTGCGCCAGACTTTTGTACAGAAAGATTTTGCTCCATCCGTACTTAACCTTTTTGCCTACACCGGCGGGGCGACGCTTGCGGCGGCCCAAGCGGGTGCAGAGGTGTGCCACGTTGATGCCAGCAAGGTGGCCGTTGCGTGGGCGCGGGAGAATGCAGCAGCCTCGGGCTTGGCCGACAGACCAGTGCGCTGGATTGTCGAGGATGCATTGGTGTTTGTAAAACGCGAGATACAAAGAGGGAAGCGATACGACGGGATTGTGATGGACCCGCCGGCCTTTGGCCATGGGCCAAAAAAAGAGCTGTGGAAGATTGAAGAAGATTTTGTCGAGCTGGTCCGCCTGTGCGGTGAACTGCTTTCGCCCCAGCCGCTCTTTTTCTTGATTAACGGCTACGCGGCGGGCTACTCGCCACTTGCCTTTGCTTACAATTTAGATTTTTTAACAAAAAAGTTTGGTGGGGAAGTGGAGTATGGCGATTTGACGATTGCCGAGAGCAACGGCGAAAGAGTTTTACCGTGTGGCATTTTTGCGAGGTGGAAAAAGTAGTTCACAGGTGGGCCGCTTGACCGCCCCAATGCTTTTGTATACAGTGGGGAGGTATGGAACAGTGCTCGCGCATCTACTTTGGTTGGATGTTTAGCCTTCTCAACAGAGGGGGTCTTGCGAGTTTGTAGTTTCATCATCGAATACTGAAACATCGCGAGGCCCCACCAGGGGCCTCGCTTCGTTTTAGGTGACGTTCTTCATAACTTAAAAGGTGACCTATGTCAGAGGTTGTGCAACACACGATCGGGGCCTCAATGCCTCGCGGACTGTTGAACCCAAATGTCGATTCTGGGCGTCTCAAGCTTAAGGCCGAAACATTCACCTTGGGAGCTTGGACCCTTACCAAGGTAAATCAGCCGTTGCTGATGGATAGGGTTGAGCAGGTGGAGTTGAGTGAGCGTCTCAGTGAGTGGGTCGCAGTTTTTCCCAAGACTCCAGCCAACCTCACCCAGCAGGAGGAAGGTGTGCCATCGGCCTTGGTTCGCTTCGATTACACCTACACCCCAAGGTTGCGAATTGGCCCTCAGATTTACGAAATCGAAGAGCGGCCAGCGGGTATGGGTATTGCAGCCGTACTTAACGGCAAATTTCGTGACGGCTTTGTCCGCAGCGTCGAGTTTTGGCAAAAGCGCTTCAAAAAAGAGCTTGCGGTGTGCATCTCCGATGAGCGCGCTGGGACGTCTGACGATGAGTTTTGGGCGGCCACC
>Ga0209515_10006293_pt1 | contig 14878 bp, 16 predicted proteins | sample Subgroupgradi54m_FD_187454 | JGI IMG/M metagenome (GOLD analysis project Ga0209515, IMG submission 187454) | Subsurface groundwater microbial communities from S. Glens Falls, New York, USA - GMW60B uncontaminated upgradient, 5.4 m (SPAdes)... ...
AACATCGCAGAATATGATATACTTATGGCGGTAGTTAAAGTACTCAATGGTGACGGGTTTTTAGTTACTACTTACCAGACAAAAGAGTACAAAAAGAAGGGAGGACTAATATGGCAAAAGCAAAAAGAGAAGTAAAAATTTATATTGACCCTATTGCAAACACTTTTAATATGTGGTGGGATGATCCTAAAAAGGCTTACTTCTCTGAGGAAGTAGATTCACCATATAGAAATGACGTGATTATCAAAGATAGACAAGGTAGTCCCATCAGCTTAGAAGTTATTGGTATATTTCCCAGTGAATTAAATGTGGCTGAAAAGCTCAAAAAAACTTTAGGACAAAGTAAAGAACCACTTATTCTTCAGACTATTTAAACTTTTCCTAAGAGCAACTGCCATAGTAAAATATTACCATATTAGATTAGGACTTTTTAATTAACCATTCGATTACAGGAGTGCATAGTTTTGGATCAGAATTAGATCTAACATCATCAAGAAACAAAACAGTTCCAACACCTTTAATATACTTATTAATTAACTCCAGGTTTCCAAATTCCCGTTTCGCGTTTTTATCGTTAAGCTCTATACAAACCTGGAAAAACATAAATTTATCCTCCAATTTAGCTACAAAATCAATTTCATAGCCATTTGGATCTTGTCCAAAATATACATTTTCCCGTCCGTATCTTCTTGTAAGTTCTATATAAACCAGGTTTTCCAACCTTTTTTCATTTGATTCTTCCCTTCCTTTTATTAACAAATTATCAATTACATAATATTTTGAAGTTCTGTTAAAAACACGGCTTAATCTATAATCAAACTTGTTAAGCTTTTCAATTGCATATGAAGTCTGCCAATAGTTAATATAATTATCGATAGTAGCTGCTGAAACTTTTAATCCTTGTTCCAAAAGCCGGTTAACAATTTTCCGCAGCGATATTGTAGATGTAATATTTCCGCTGATAAACTCAAAAACCTCCTGCAGGACATTGACATTGTCAATTGCATATCTTTTTATAATATCATCCAAAATTATTTTTTGGACTAGCCCCGATTGATAATTTAATAGAAATTCCTCATCCAGTCCAAACTGTTCTGCAATTCCGCCCCTTTGTAAATAAACAGCAAAAGCCTGGTCTATTTTTTGCTTTTGCAAGTAATATGAATCACTATCTATTTTTAAGTAGTCTAAGTATTCTAGAAAGCTAAATGGTTTAATTTCCAGCTTAAGGCTCCGGCCTGACAAACTTGAACTTAATTCTCCTGAAAGAAGATTACTGTTTGATCCGCTTATAAAAATATTATATTTTCCCTGTTCGAAAAGTGAACGGATTAATTTTTCCCAACCTAGAATTAACTGTATTTCATCCCAAATTATATAAATAGGGTGGTCCAAATTGGCAATTTCTCTTAAGTAAACTTCCCATACATTCCGTAAATCCGAAACAGTTTTAATATTATTTAATAAATCGTTTTCAAAATTTAAATAGAAAATATTGGATATTGGCACCCTCTTTTTCAGTAATGATTTGGTGAGTATTTTTAGAAGAAATGACTTGCCTGACCGGCGGAAACCAACCACAGCCTTAATAAGTTTGTTGTCAGTGGATTTTTCCAGCCACAAAAGATATTCTCTTCTTTCAACCGGGGTAATAGATCCAAATTCACGGGATTCAAGCATGGCTTGTTGTAACTTTTGTAAGGAAATCATAATTTGATGTTATCAAATTAATACAACATTGTCAAGGGGCTATAGCTTCCGACTATATTAAAATAATCATTTTTAGGAAAACAAATTTATCCCCAAAATTCAAGAGAATAAAATGGCTTTTAAATATTAACCAACTCTTCCAGAAGTTTTACTCCTAATCCTTTAAACTGCTTATCAAAGGTAAAAGCATAGGGAATTTTATTCTGCTGCATAGCGATAGCGCATGAGCAGTCTATAAAAGAAACAAGTTTGGATCGCACTCTTAAGAATAACTTTTGCGCATCTTCCTGAATCTCTTCATCTATAAAAATCTCCTTAATCCCGCTTATTTTATAGCCGGCAAGAAAGTCAATTGCCTCCTTTTTGCCCAGTTTCCTGGCCATAACTGTCAGTGTTTCACCTATGACATCGGAGGAAGTAAAAAGTATTGCCCGATTTTCTTCCAGAAAATCCAGCAATTTTAATGCCCGCGCATGGGTGGAGTCATTTTTATTGGCAAGTGCTACGAAAATATTGGTATCAATAAAAACTTTCAGAGGATTAGTAGGCATAACGATCGTAGTCTGCGTTTTTTGGACCGGGAACAGCATTACGGACCAGTTTTCGGAGGAAACCAAAAGGGGTTACCTTAACTTTATATTTTCCCCTCTCTTGGGGAATTTGCTTTTCAAGTAGCTCGCGCACGGTGCCGGATAGAGAGCGACCACTTAAAAAGGCCAACTCATCAAGCTCTTTTTTTATTTTTCTGTCAAGAAGAATTTGCGTTCTTTGTAACATACACACCTATATTACACACTTTTGAGGTTGTTGTCAATACTTCCCTGATAGGTTAAATCAGATTATTTGCAAAGGGTTAAAGCCTGTCCCGGGTGCAGCACTGAACTGCCGGCCAATCCGGGATTTTGTAAAAGAATATCATTGTACTTACTGCCATTACCCCATTTCCGTTGGGCAATTCCCCATAATGAATCTCCTCCTTGTACCGTATAACTACAGCTTGCAATAGTACTTACGCCCAGTATATTTGAGAGTACCGGCTGGCGCAAAGGACTTAAATTAGCAAAGAATTGGGTAATGTTGAACAGGCTTCCTTTAGTTTTAATTTGTTTAACCTCACTCCACTTTCCCGCATTACACCCATGTTTTGCTTGAATTTTGAAATAATAAGTAGTATTGGGTGATAAATAAGAGATAGTTCTGCCAATTACCCAAAGGGGTCCGGAATAATCAAATGTATCTCCGTATTGTTTGGCATCAGGTGTTAAACCATAGTTAATATGATAACCATCAACAGGTCCCTGTGCTTTAACAAAATACAAATTCACATAAGTTCCTGCTGCATCTACCTGGAAAAGATTTGGTGTCCCTGTGGGCGTTGAATCATTGCAGGATGGGGCTGATGAACCTGAAGATGAACTACTGCTTGAGGAACTTGAACTATTTTCTACTGCAGTAAAAGTAGTAAAATGGCCGGCGTTAAATGTTAATGTATGCGCGCTGCGGTCATAAGTAATACTTGAGGCAACACCGCCTGTGTCGTCTTGTCCATCTACCTGAATTTTTGGATTATTAAGCGTTATTCCATAGAAGATCACACTGGCTCCGGCATTTTTTAGCTCAAGTACTGCTTTTGCGTCAAGGTTAAGAGAACCGCTGGAACCTACCATTTTTTGCGCGATGCTTTTCATAAACCTCTGAACTGTCGGGTCAAGCATGTTAACTGATTTACTAAAAGTAACTTTTACGACATTTACCTGATGCATGGTGAAATTAGAAATAGCCCGGAAATCAGTCACTGATGAAAAGTCAGTGGTCTGGCTTCCGGTAAAAAATGTTCTGATATCAAGATTTATCGGACCACCGGGCAAACAATATCCTGTTGAGGAACTACTGCGGGTGGCAGTGATAATAGGCATGCCTCCGCCTAGCGATGCATTTGCAATGGTATATGTTGCTTTAAATTTACCTGCTCCTTGTGGAGTTATCACACCCATGTCTGTTCCAATTGCGTGGCCTTCGAAGAGTGAGTAATCAACGGTCACCGTATTTGTCGCATCGTCAGTAACAACAATAATATTTGCGCTTCTGCCTTGGAATAAAAAACTGCCTTTTGTCTCATCTGCGTAATATGCCCGCATGATCACCGGGAGACCTGATACCGTACATTGAGCAGGTGCAGATCCAAATGTGCCAAGATCTGAATCAGCGCCGCTGGGGACTTGAAAAGTAAAATAAATATTCCCCAAAGCCACAGTCAAATTGTCGGCAATGAGGATTTTTGGCATAGTTAGTGTAGCAGCATACTGCACGCTTGATGGTGGTGTTACTGAAAGGCTCCAGGTTCCGGCGGCAAGCGTTTGGGAAATCAGGCCGTTGCTGTCAGTTGTGCCGGTCACATCAGCTGTTGCTGTTTTTGAAAAGGTATAATTTGCAGATGGCACGGCAGTGCCATGCGGGTCAAGGATAGTAGCTGTTACTGTCCCATTAACGGCGAAGGCTTGTTTAGGAAGAATTAAAATAACAAACAAAAAAATCCCAGAACAACAGAAGTTAAGATAGTTCTCGTAAAATTCAACATATTATTTGCAACAAAAATACTATATCCTGGTTTAAGCAGAAAAGTCAAGGCGAAAAGGGATTGAACCCCTAAGGTACTCCTAAGATATTTGACAAATTAAATTTGTTTTTGCTATGCTAAATTTATCATGGCGCAGAGGAGTTACCAGGCAGAAATCACTATAAAAAAGCTTATTGGGGAGGTGTTTGAGTTTGTATCTAACTTAAGGAATTTACCTCTGTGGTCTGGAGCATCAGAGGTAGAAGTATTTTCAGAAACACCCAATAAGGTGGGAAGTGTATATAAGGTTATTTTTTCCACCCTTTTAACTAAATCATCTGTTCCTGTGGAAATTACCGAGTATACTTTTCCCAACTCTTTTGTCTTTAGAGATAACTCCAAACTGATTTTATTTAATTACACCTTTGAACAAGCTGAAGAGGGAACAAAGGTGAGTTTGAGTTGTGAATTGGATGATAGTCCCTCTCCTTTTAGCCAGCTAAAGATGGATAAACTACTGAAAGACCTGAAGAAATATCTTGAGGCAGCATGACTGCGGTCTTAGGGGTTCAACCCCTAAAGGTGATTAATTTTTGTGCCTTTTTTCTATCCCGGTCCATTTTTTTGGCTTTTAGCTCATATTTGTGCTGAAGCTCCTTTGTTGATTGATTGCCGTGAGCTTCCATCTTTTCATGGACATTACGGGAAAGGACATATTGGGAGAATTTATTCGGCAAAATATTCCATTCTTTATCAATCACTAGAGTATCTTTTGTATTGGAAATAACAGTTCTGACCTGCCCTTCTCCTTTGCCTATGGCTATCCAAAGCGGAAAGCCCGTGTAAGCATTTGACTGCCATTTTTGAGTTTTATCGGTTAAGGTAATATCTGTGCTGTCAGTAGTAAGAGAGGTAACTTCCGGAGGGTCTTCATGCATGAGATTTTGATATTTCGAGGAAAAACCGGGATTTTTACTCATGAACTCCCCAATAGGGTACCATTCGCAGTAGCTTCTGCGCGGATTTTTAAATTCTACTTTAATAAACCCGGGATAGTTTGGATCAGGGTAGGCTTTTACGCATTCTCTTTGGTTTCCGTTTATATCTGTTATTTTCATATAAGGTATAAGGGGTTCAACCCCTAAAGACCCCCAAAGACCCTAAAGAATTTCTTCGTCTTTTTTTGACTCTTCCGGATTAGATTCATCATCAGGGATATTGTAAGGGTCAGAAGTGATGGCTTTTTTAGCGCCTCCAAATAATCCGCCTATTAAAAATAGTACTGCAGGAATCAAAAGCACCATTCCTGTTAGGGTCAGGGTTAAAGACCACTCAAGAGGTAAAATATATGATCTTGAAGCAACATCCTGCAAGCTGTAAAGCTGCATCAGACCGGATAATACCAGTAAAATTGCCCCTTTGGTCAGTTTGCTAAAATCTAGAAATGATAAAAACCAGACCGGAGCCAAAAACAGTGCGATGCTTTTGATGACAATAGAGGTGGTGGTGAAAGTATATTTTGTTAAAATTGAAAAGTCGAAATAGTGATAAGGGGTAGCCAGCTGAAGCTTTAGTGGATTAACCACGGCATCAAGCACGTAGGCAAAAATCAAAAGCCCGATGATGGTTATTAAGACATATTCTTGTTTCGTAGTTTATATCCCTATTTTGATCAATAATAACACATCATGGGAAGACAATGTTAAAGTAGTCATATGTTAAAGAGGCTCGGCTTGTCCAGTTAGTAGAAAAACTTGAGGCTCCTTTAGCATACCTATATGCTCCGGTGGTGCTGTCTTCCTTCATAATAAACCACTTACCGCTTCTTTCAATAAAACCATAGTAGGCAGGTGTTGCATCATCAATTTGACTAATTTTATAGCCATCAGTGGGGGTTTTAATCGCAGGATCAATCTGTACCCCTGCAGTATCTTTTAATGCCACTGTTCCAGGTCCAGGGACACTGCCAAAGAAAGCTGCTTCGGCTTTTTTGGCAAATATAGAAAAGATAAATAAAGATAATCCTGCTGAACTGATAAGTTTAAGAAACTGCCTTCGGTCAACATCTATCTTTGCAGGAGAGAGCCTGTTTATTTGAGACAACTTTGTAGACTGCAGCTCTTGTAATTCCTTTGGTTCTATGACAATTCTGGGGATGTTGATGGCTCTTCTTTTTTTAGGTAGTACTAGGAGGATAAAGTAAAGCGCAAGAGGTAAAAAAATAAGGCTACTAATCAGCTGAGGGATATTTTTGGCTCCAATTAGCCCACTAATGGTCATAATGGTTACCACAATAAATCCATAATAAAGACCGAAGGTGCCCAGTAGCTTTTGAAACGGAAATGAAAAACGGCGTTTGTTTATTCCGTAATGACCAAACTTGTTGATCTTTGCCAGGAATAAACTAAGAAAATAAACGGTTATCGGGAGAAAAAGTATTAAAGGAAAAACAGAGGTGGTTTGGGCGCTATAGGCAGATCCGGCGAATATTAGAATGGTTAGTACCAAACAATAATAAAAAAGTAGGGTTTCCATTATTTAGGCCCATTGTCAACCACTTCCTTTAGAAATCTCTCCGCTACCCATCCTTTGGTCTCTAGGTCAGGCAGAACAATTTGATACCAACTGCCATCCTTTTTAAGATATTGATAAACTTTGCCAAATTCAATTTTGCCGACTACTTTGGAGGAATAAGAGTTACTTTCATATACATCTACAGTTTGCCATTTTTTATCATTCATAGTGACAAAACCCGAGGCAATTTTGGAGGCTTCTGTGGCTTGTTTACTTGTTCCCAACACCTTTGTATTATCTAATTTTTGGGCGATTTCTTTTGCCGACTGCTGATAAGCCGTTAGTTTTTCCGATTCTTGTACAAGAGTGTCAATACTTGCTTGCACTTTCCGGTTTTGTTCCGCATTATCTCTCATTAATAAAAAAGCAACAGTGAGAAGTAAAGTTGATGTTACAGCAATGTATATGATTAACACTCTGATTAGTTTTTGCATGACTATATAGTAAGGCAATTTCCGAACGTTAGTCAACTCTTAATTAATTTTAATTTAAAATACTTCTTGTAGTAAGTTTTCCTTTGTGGCAAAATAAATGTCGCAAGGGTTTATCCAATGGTTTCCCTCCCCTTGTAGAAGGAATTTATTGTGACAATCAAGCTTTTTTTGAGGCTGGTGTTAGCTGTTTTTGCGGCCACCCTGGCAATTATATATTTGGCCCTATTACCACCTCTTGACGGAATAAGTCCCTTACTGGTCAAGCTGTTGGTGACTGTTCTGGCCGGGGCTGTCGGATTCATGATCTTTCCGGATTTGGCAGTCAGAATCACCAATTTAGCTCTGTCCCTGTTTAATCTGTTGGTAATTCGCCTGACTGCGGAGATTTTAAACCAGACTATGCGCCTGCCCCGGGAAAATCTGCGTATTCCTTTCCTGTCACATACTCCCAGTACTGGTACGCTGTCTTTACAAAAACCCATGATTTTGGATACATCCGCCATTATAGACGGCCGGATTTTGGATATCGGAAAGACCGGATTTTTATTTGGCACAATCCTGATACCAAGCTTTGTTTTGACAGAGCTGCAGCAGGTGGCAGACTCGGCCGATTTTTTAAAAAGGGCCCGCGGCAGGCGCGGTTTTGATCTGGTGGAGGAGCTGAAAAAAGTTAAAAGCATCCGGGTGGAGATTTGGGACCGGGAAGTGGCGGGAGGGCAGGTTGATGAAAAGCTGCTGCGTCTTGCCAAAAGCCTGCATGGCCGGATTTTAACCACTGATTTTAACCTTAACCGGCTGGCTTCTGTATCAAATGTGGCTGTTTTAAACGTTAATGACCTGGCCAATGCTGTAAAAACCGTAGCTGTGCCGGGGGGAAATTTGGAGATTAAAATTACACATCTTGGCAAGGATCAGGGGCAAGGAGTGGGGTATTTACCGGACGGGACTATGGTAGTGGTTAGCAATGGAGCGGAACAGGTGGGCAAGACGATAAATGTCGAGGTGACCAAGAATCTGCAATCTCCGGCCGGCCGCATGATTTTTGCCAAAATCATCTAATTATCCACAAAGTTAAATCTGTTGTGAATATCAAAAAGTATCATCCTAGTTTAGGTTGTCGGGAGAGTATTTTCTACCTGTGATATCCTTAATAAGAAACTACAGGTCTAGGTAATATTCAGGTAAAAAACCCTATGGGACTGCAGATACTTGACAAATAGTTTTTTTGGTGATAGATTGGTAGGTAGCATGTTTCTTCAAAGGTTTATAGGCAATAAGAAAAGCAGAAGAACCAGAGTACAAGGGGTAGATCAAGTGTCTTTGCAGGTTAAAGAAGCATTACAGAAATCTGATCAAAAGATAATTCTGATGGTCAGAGGTTAAAAAAATTCCTTGGTAGCAGACGGACCAAGGAATTTTTTTGTACGTACATTAAAAATTGCATACAAAAAGAGCATTTAGACCGGAGGTCGCAAGGCTCTTTTTAGATAACGTAGTTATCGATACAAAAAGAGCATTACTACCGCAGACGGACTCGAATAGCAATGCCCTTTTAGTTTAATTACGAAAATATAACTTCAGAGCAGCGAAGTTATACCTTCTATATTCCACAATAGAGCATAATTTAACCTCTTGTCAATACCCCTAATTGAGGCCAAATTGGTATTCTGTGTTGGAGACTAATCTTGGGCAGGGATTAGTCTCCTATATAGGGTATCATTTAGCCCCTTGACAAGACTTTGACCCCATAGTATAATTCACAGAATCAATGGATAGACTGCGAAATATTCCAGTTAAAGAATTACTTAAAAGAGTACCATTTATTACAAGTGCAGTAATAGTAGGTAGTATGGCAATTGATCTAGCCAGACCTGCAATTGCAGATGCTGCAGGACCAGCATGCCATGGCCAAGAGGGTACTTTTGGAGCTTATGGAATGTATGTTCCTTTTCTTGATCAAACTGGTAGACAGAATATTTTTGATAAAACCTCACCTCAAATTGCAGGCGATCCTTGGTTAGAAGAACCAGCTTTAGGTGGGGAAATGGTAGTTAAAACCCCAGACGGAAGAAGAGTTTCAGCTAATTTCACTCCTGTACCTCCAACTGTACCAAACTTCAATATTCCGGAAAGGAATCTTAAAGTAGGTTGGGCTTTGCTGCAGTGGACTGATAAATGTAATGGTGATATGACTTTGCCGGATGGTAGGACTATTCCTGCTTTAATAGGGGCACAGATTACTAACTCTCAAGATGAAGGTAACGCTACTTTTACACCTGACATTGCTATGGGAGGACTTACTCCAGTTTGGTTTGGTAGAAGGTATCGCAGGGCAGAAGATTTTATAGCTGAAGTTGATTTACATCCAGAAAGAGTCCGTGATTTATCTCCAGAAACTTTAGCTAAACTAAGAGCGCAGATTAAACAAGCTGTTGCCAACCCAAGTACACTGGGTCAGGTTAGCCTTCAAGGACCAAAAGGTGACCAAGGTCCACAGGGAGAAAGAGGTCCTCAAGGTGAATTACCTTGGTGGAGCTGGTTGTTAATTGGTTTAGGTGGTATAGGTGGAGCTTTGGGAGCAGCCAGTTTTATATTTAGAAGACTGGGACCAGAGGGTCCAGTTGGTCCTCAAGGTCCTCAAGGTATGCCAGGTGCTCAAGGTCCTAAAGGTGATCAGGATGAGCAGGACAGCTAATCTACATCCATGAAACAAATAAACCAATTAAATTTTTGGAAAAAGTTTTTTAGATTCCTTTTAGTAGGTTTCTCTGTCATGGTTTTGTTCTTTGCGGCTCAAAGCGCAACAGTAGCAAGTCTTGCCCAAAAGGGTCCGCAAGCTGTTATAGCTGATTTTGATAATTGTCAGGATATTAATAATCCTTTAGCTTGTGGAAATCCTGGGACAGTATTACCACCAATTTTCCCAGAAACACCAACTCCTGTTTCCCAACCTGCTCCTGCACCAGGCCCTTCTTGTTCACAGAGAGAATATAACCAGTGTATAGCCTGTAATACATCAGAACGGATCAGAGAGACAACTTGTGACGGTGTGCCTAGCTGGGAAACTATTGTTCCTAGCCAACCTGATGCAGGTTGCGCTCATAGGTGTGCTGCTCCACCTCCACCTCCAGCTCCAGGCCCGCAACAATGTACACCTAATGACCAAGTCAGGGTTGAAGAGGATTGTGTAGGAGATAAACTTTGTAAATTTAATTGGTGGAAAGGTTCTACCTGTAACGAAGGAAGAGGTGGAGCTTATGGGTGTCAACTTATTGCAGGAAGATGTGGTTATAATCCAATTTCTGCTTGTGTTTCTAATGGTTCATGTTCTGCTTCAACCCCAGCTTGTGAACAAACAACCACAGGTGTAGATAATTGTAACAAAAGTTGTACCAGAACAGGAGCAGCCTGTACTCCTCCAGTACCTCCTGTACAACCACAAGCCTGTCCTGTAGCAGGTCAAGCTGGAACACAACTATATTGTGGTGGCAGAGTTTGGGGTTACAATGATTGTACTCTAGACCAATCTTTTTCAGATGGTAGCCCAAGGCACTATACCTGCAGATGGAGTGGAGCTGGTTCTAACCCAGCTTGTACCGGAGATGTAACTTGCCCAGCACCAACTACTACCCCGCCTGTAGACCAATGCAGAAGCATCAGCTGTCCCGCTGCTCCTGCAAATTGTGCTTATTCAGGGCAGGTAACTTCTACTTGTAACCCAAACCAAAGCTTGACTTGTGGGGTATTAAATTGTCACCTGGTTGTGACACCTCCAGTAGCTCCTCCTGGACCAATTAATAACACTAACACTAACACTAACACTAACACTAACACCAATACCATAATTATTAAGGAAGTACCGATTATAACCACTCAACCTATTGCCATTCAAGTGGCAGCCGTAGATTGTCCGGCCAATACAGTTAAAACTGTGCAGAATAGTCAGATTGTTTGTATTCAAAATGCTCCGTTTGTCAGACTGGCCAGTGTAGACCAAACGAAAGAATTACCAAAGACCGGCCTGCCGGCACTGGCCTGGGCGGCAGCTGCTTTTGTGCCGGTCGGCGCCTCTTTAAAAAGGTTTAAGAGGGGTATGAGTGCTAAACTTATCTCCCAACCAGACTTTCTGTGGCAGGAGAGACAGTTCAAGATCTAACATATTGACACGGAAGTTAAAGTGTGGTTTAATCAAATTGTTACTTCGAAACTTCGATCCCAGTAAATGAATTTCTAATTTTTAGTTCCAATATTATGCCATACAGTAAATCATTTAAACCTGCCCCAAAAAACGAGACTCCTTCAGTAGATGAGCACAGCTCTCCTGCAGATGAGCTGGTGGGTAAGCCAGCAGAAGTCGTCACAACTCAAACCAGTTTACCAGAGGATCAAACCACGCCACTTAGAAATAACAGTTACCGCAATAATGGATATAGCAGAGACCGAGATTATGGGGATCGTGATGTAGCTACAGAAGAGGTTAGCGGGGTGTTGGATATCATGTCAGAAGGTCATGGCTTTTTAAGACCTAAATTTATACCTTCCGATCGGGATGTATATATTTCGGCCAGTCAAATCCGTAGGTTTGGACTCCGGATGGGTGATTTAGTAGATGGCGCAGCTCGTCCGCCCAAGGAAACCGAACGGTACTTTGGCCTGTTGCAGGTTAATAAGATCAACGGTGAGGATGCCGACAAAATGGTCACTACTGACGGCCGGTCCAAAAAACGCCCCAAGTTTGAAGATCTAACAGCCATTTACCCCAACAAACACTTAAAACTGGAAACAGACAAAACCCCTTTAAGCCAGCGAGTTATAGATCTGGTGGCTCCGATTGGTTTTGGCCAAAGGGGTTTAATTGTATCTCCTCCAAAAGCCGGCAAAACTACCATCTTAAAAGATATTGCTGCCGGTATTACTAACAACTATCCCGATGTCATCTTGATGGCGGTTTTGGTGGGTGAGCGGCCGGAAGAGGTGACGGATCTGTCCAGAAGCATCAAAGGCGATGTCATTTCTTCCAACTTTGACGAGCCGGCAGAAAACCAGACCACAGCCGCCGAGATTGCCCTGGAACGAGCTAAAAGGCTGGTGGAAGAGGGTAAAGATGTGGTGATCTTGCTTGATTCTATCACCAGGCTTGGTAGAGCATATAACCTGTCTGTTCCACCTTCAGGGAGAACTCTGTCCGGTGGTTTTGATCCGGTGGCGCTTTATCCTCCCAAACATTTCTTTGGAGCTGCCAGAAACTGTGAAGAAGGCGGGTCTTTGACGATTATTGGCACAGCTTTGGTTGATACCGGTTCCAGGATGGATGATTTGATTTATGAAGAGTTTAAAGGCACCGGTAACATGGAACTTCATTTGGACCGGCAGCTGGCCGAAAGAAGAATTTTTCCGGCAATTGATATAGAAAGTTCTGGTACCAGACAAGAACAGCTGCTTTTCCCGGAAGATTATTACCGTCAGATGGTTATTATGAGAAGGATGATTGGGATACTGGGAGACAGCGAAAAAACACCGATATTTTTGGAAAGACTGACCAAGACGCCGTCAAATGCAGATTTCTTAAAGACCCTCAAGGACATCAAATAGTGTATAGTGAGCCTCCAAGGCGTCCCCCTGGAGCCTACAGGTCTATAGCAACTTTCTCAATTAAGCCAAAGTCTTCTTTCTGTTCAGCAAAAGCCTGATATGGTAGTGAAGGATTTGTTTTAGAGAAAAACTCCAATATTTCTTCAGGTCGTATCCATTCTGTCTTTCTTTGTCCCAGGTATTCCGGATAAGAAGATGGCTGTTTTATTAACACAGCGCGCAAAGTGTCCCCTTGCAAGGCTGACTGATGTCCTACGGGATTACGGTGGATGTATTTAGTTAGGTATAATAGTTGTTCATCTGACTGGACTAAGACTGCCTTATAAACATCCTGATAAAGAGGCCCTATCCTTTTATATTTTCTATTAAAGTACATAGTATAACGGGTGCACAGTGAGTTCATAAAACCATCAATACCATTGGCTGATTTTTGTTTTATCAAGAAATGAAAATGGTTAGGCATTAAACAGTAGGAGATAAGGAGAATTTCTTCATAAAAGTTATTTAATCCTAAAAGTTTTAAAATTGTATCTCGCTCTTTTGCGCTGATTTTTGAATCCGACAATCTTTGTCTCAATCCCTGTTCATCTTTAGGCATTAAGTATGTTTTAAGATAGGATAAAAAAACAGAGTAGTCCTGTTGGTCTTGAAAAATGGAGCGTTTTTCAACACCGCGATTATAAAGGTGATAATAACCTCCTTTAATATAATCCTTAAGTGAGTTTTTTGATGGCATAATAAAAACCATACACTCAAATCTCTAGTTTGTCAAGCCTCCAAGGCGTCCCCCTGGAGGCACGAGCGATTTTTTAAGCTCTGACGAGCTACTTCCTGAAGATTTGTCTAATTTGACTAAGTAGTTTAAAATGTCAAAGTGAATTCTATCCGTCAGGATCTACTCGACTTATTTAAAGCTATTGTTTGGTACTCCAAGAAGAAACTAACTGATTTGGCCCACCGTTTTGAGAATTTTAAAAACTTCGTGGTAGATGTGTTAATGTACCGCCGGGGGCTGATCCAAAAAAGGGTTTGGCATGCCTCTATGGTCGCCCTGGCTTCTATTGGACTGGTGGCTTCCGGTGCATTTGGGGGTAAAACTCTGGTCTCTTCCACCTATCCGGGAGTCGGCGGGGCAGACCCCCGTTTTGTGGATTCATTTGAACCTTTCCCCAATGGTCTTATTTTAGAAAACCCCCAGGATACACACACCAATATTGCCGTTAAACCGCGTTCAGAAACCTTGGAATATACTGTCGCCTCCGGTGATACGCTGTCGTCAATTGCCCAAAAATTTGGGATTTCTACTGATACTATCAAGTGGGCCAATGACATTAGCGATATCGATACAGTCAAGCCGGGTGAGACGCTGGAGATTCTACCTGTAACTGGGGTTTCCGTGACTGTTAAATCTGGTGACAGCGTTGCCAGTTTAGCCAAAAAGTATCAGGCTGATGCCCAGGCGATAGTTGATTTCCCCTTTAATGATGTACCGGATGATTTTTCCTTAAAATCAGGACAAGTCTTAATTATCCCGGATGGTACTCCACTAGAAGTTAAGCTTCCGCTAAAGCCTAGACCTCAACCACAGTACCTGGCCCAGGGAATTACCTCGCCGACCTTTAGTGCTCCCGGTGGAGCCAGCTTTATTTGGCCCACTAACGGACAAATTAGCCAGAACTTTGCCTGGTACCATCCAGGTGTGGATATTGCCAATCGGCAAGCCCCGGGGATTGCCGCAGCAGATGGGGGTAGGGTGACGGTGGCCGGCTGGCCGGATAATTATGGTTATGGTAATCGGGTGGTGATAGATCATGGCAATGGCTACCAGACCCTGTATGCGCATCTTTCCAATATTTATGTCAGCGTGGGACAGGTGATCTCCCGTGGCCAGGCCATTGGTCAAATGGGCTCCACCGGCCGTTCTACCGGGATCCATTTACATTTTGAGATTCATTACAAAGGAGCTGCACTAAATCCGTTATCGATATTAAGGTAGTGGACCCGAGCGGAA
>Ga0209515_10006294_pt1 | contig 14876 bp, 8 predicted proteins | sample Subgroupgradi54m_FD_187454 | JGI IMG/M metagenome (GOLD analysis project Ga0209515, IMG submission 187454) | Subsurface groundwater microbial communities from S. Glens Falls, New York, USA - GMW60B uncontaminated upgradient, 5.4 m (SPAdes)... ...
TAGAGTAACTGTTGAATTTAAGCTAGTGGCACCAGTGACATTTAAAGTATTTAAGTTAGTATTACCGGTAACATTTAATGATGAAGATAAATTAACTCCAGATGTAACAGTTAAAGATTGTCCAATCCCCACATTACCAGTTACATTTAAGGATGATCCAATACCAACAAAGCCTGTAAAAAGTCCAGTACCTGTATCCAGGAAATTATAGTTAGGTAAAGTATTACCAATCCCGACATTACCATTATCTAATACTGTTAATCCTTGAGCCTGATTTGATCCAAAAGTTTGCAAATTAATACCGGTTCCAGAACCTGATCCATTGATAGTTAATCTACCAACCAAAGGACTAGTTGGTCCAATTCCAACATTGGTGCCATTATCAAAAACTTGAGAAACAGTAATATTGTTGCCACCATTCCATTTAGTTAAGTAATTTGTACCTATAACTTGTGCTCCAACAGTGCCTGTAGCAGCACAAGAGTTAGCTGTAGTACAAACCTGACTGCCAGCCCAGAATATATCTCCTGCCACATTATATAATCTGTCATTAGTAGGAGAGGGTGCAGATATTTGAGCTAATCTGACTGCTCCAGTTATATCCAAAGCAGCTGCAGCTGCAGAAGAGCTACCAATCCCCACATTACCGGTGGCAGTTAGAGTAGTTAACCTGGTACTAGTTAAGGAAGTAGGGCCAGACACAGTTAAGCCTGAGTTAAAGACCCCAGCCGAGGTAAGAGTTAGGGAAGCTCCCAAGCCCACATTACCAGTTGTATTTAAAGTAGTCAGTCTAGTGTCAGCCAGGGAACTAAATCCAGAGACCACTAAACCTGATGTGTTATTTATTAAAGAATTAAAGGTAGCTGTTCCACCTATGCCAATATTACCTGAGGTATTAAGTGTAGATAAATTAGTATTACCCACGACAGAAAGTGATGAGGAAAGAGAGGTACCTGATGTAACTGTTAAAGATCCTCCCACTCCTACATTACCGGTGGTTGTTAAAGTGGAAAATGTCCAGGCACCAGTGATACTTTGAGTCTGATTATCCCGGGTGATGTGAGAATTAGTATAATCAATGGCAACTGTATCAGTGGTGCTACTATTAGTCACATCAAAATCGCTGGCTGTAAAGTTTAAAGTGTCAACACTTGAACCAACTGTAGTGCCGCCTTCCTGAATGGTACTAACACCTGTGCCTGATTGGCCAGCATCAGCAGCACATTGCCAAATAGAGCTGGTAGAACTCCACTTTAAAATTTGATTATTAGTACAACCTCCGAGTAATCGTAAACCCGAAGTATCTGTTTCTAAACCTGAATTAGCAGATGTGGTAGTGGTAGTGCTGGTGGTTGTAACATCTAAACCGATGGTAACTTTACCAGTTGAGCCAGCAGTGGTAGTGATGCCATTAGCAGCAGCAATGGTGACAGTGTTACCGTCTGATATAGTTTGAGAGGTTCCTGAGCTACCAGCTAAAGTAAAAGAGCTCATGCTACCACCAGAGTTAGTATCAGTGGTAATACAATCCTTCCAAGAGGAATTTTGATAGCATCTGAACTTGTTTGAGGTTGTATTATAGTAGGTCGCGCCATTAACCGCTGAACTTGGGTCAGAGCTTAAGTTGCCTAAATTTAAAATATCACCAATTGTCGCACCACCAGATAGGGTGACTGGAGTAGTGGTGGTAGCGCCTCGGGCAGTCACAGTGGCCAAAGTATCGGATAGGGCAGTAGAGATGGTTGGCGTTTGAGGGTCACCTGTAATAGAGATATTATTGCCAGCCACCACCCCATAAAGAATATTAGGAGCAGTTAGATTGCCATTAATGGTGGTGTCTGAGTTAATTTCCAAAAAGTTAGCAGAAGAGCTGGCAGCCAGGACGCTGCCGTTGCTACTGTGGTCTTGGCTTATTTTATTTGAATCTTCTATGGCAATAGTCTTTTTTGTCACCTGTTGATGATTCATATATCCATAAACCAAAAGGCCAGTTATTATTAATGTAAAAGAAAAAAAAGAAAGAGCACTACCCAAAAGGTGCTTTTTTGCATAGATTTTTGCATAGATTTCGCTATATTTAGGCTCATTTAAACTTTCAGTTTCGGGTACTATTTCGGGTCTGATAGATTGCTCAGCGCTTAACCTATCAGGAGGAGAGTATTCTACTGAGTTATCACTGATTCGATGGTCTGGAAGGTTAATTTTTTCTGGGTTATCTTGAAGTTCTTTTAAAAGATTTTCAGTTGATAACTCAGGTGGGGTTGGTCTTAAGGCTTGTAAAGTTTCTCTGGAATATAACCTAGTACCACCAGGAGTTTTAAGAGCTGTTAATTTGCCTGATTTTTCCCATCTTCTTAAAGTATCAATGGAAACACCCAGCGTTTTAGAAGCTTCACCAATCTTAACAAATTCGTTTCTGGTATTGAAAATCGCAGACGGTTTTTTCATCAATTTCAGGCTGCTTACCTTAAGCCTGTTAAAGGATCCGTCTGCTTGCCCTGAGAGAACTAGTCGAAGGGCTAAAACCTGTGCTATAAACTGCTCTTTTGCATAGATTCCAATACTCAGCGTACATAGATTTGCATAGATTTGTCAATACCTCAATTTGATATTAAGGTAGGGGATATCAAACTAAATCATCTAGGATATCAAAATAGATCAGGGCTACTAGTCACTATTTTTGTTTATCTGGGGTTGAATGTAGGTATAAATATTGACTTTATTTTCGGTGGTCAGGATGATTGCTAGAGGAAACTTAAAGATCATTGATTTTTGTCCTTTTATGCCAATCACAATCGGTTGATTTTCAATGATGGTGATAAAATTGGCATGCGCCGGTAATATATCAAAAGCCCCTTGAACATTTTTCGAACTGACAGAGGTGGCCTGAGAATCAAAAATTAATTGTTGAGGCGAGATGATCCGTACATGTAAGGTTTGCTCACTCATATTTTAGCATCTACCAAGCTGCCGATAAACATAAACTTCTCGGTTGGGATGTTATCTAATTTACCAGAAAGTATAGTTGTGATATCGTTTATAGTAGTATTTCGGGGGACTGCCACCCCTTTTTTGCCAGTTTGTTTTTCGGTCATAAAAAAGGGTTGGGTTAAGAAGTTGATAATTTTTCTGGTTCGATTATAAAGAATTCTATTTTCCACAGACAATTCTTTTTCTCCCACAATTGCTACAATGTGTGATAGTTTGTTATAGTTTTCCAATAGCTTCTGAAACTCAGTTAATGCTTTGAAATGAGCCTCTCCTAAAAAAGCCTTGCTTAGTGTAGAAGATGAGGATAAGAACAGATCAATTGGCGGGTAAATCCCTTTTTGGGCAACAGATCGAGATAACACTATGGCAGTATCTAAAAATGACATTACTGTCGTAACTCCAGCATCAGTGATCTCATCTGCAGGCACATAAACATTTTGAAAAGAGGTGATTGAACCGCTTAGAGTGGGAATTAATCTATCCTCCAGAGTTGATATTTCCGTTTGAAGGGTGGCTTGATAGCCTTGTTCTGAGGGGATAGTACCAAGCAGAGTTGATATTTCTGCTCCAGCTTGGACAAATCTAAACATATTGTCAATAAAAAAGTATACGTCAGATTTTTGAGTATCTCTGAAATACTCAGCCTCTGCTACCGCTGCCTGAGCCACCCTAAATCTAATAGCTGCATTTTCATTCATTTGACCCAAAATAATGACTGTTTTGGCCAAAACTCCAGATTGTTTTAATCGTTGGTATAGCTCTTGACCTTCCCTGATACGCTCTCCCACACCAGCAAAGACCGAATAGATATTTTGATTGGGTAAAAGAGTGATATTTCGCATCAATTCTGTTAAAAGTATGGTTTTTCCTACTCCTGCACCACCGATAAAGCCTACCTTTCCTCCTCGCTGGATTGGTGTTAAAAAATCTATTGCTTTGATGCCTGTTTCCAATATGCTGTAACTGGCTTTAACAACACTCAAGGTAGGTGGTTTGGAATAAATGGAGGTTTGATTATTTTTTTTAATCTCTCCAGCGTTATCTTTGGGCTTACCAAATAAATCCATTACCCGGCCCAACACTTCTTGGCCCACTGGTATTTTTAAGTCAGAGCCTGTTCCATAAACCTTCATACTTCTGAATAATTGATCAGGCTTAGAAAGAATTTGAGCAAAAACTGATGATTCATTTTCGGAAAAAACTTCCAGGACCACCTCAGGGTTTTCTGGAGAAATCATTATCTCGAAAAGCGCTGGGAATACCTCACCTTCAATTTGAACTGTGGCAATTTGACCATTTACAGAAGTGATAGTGCCTCTAACTTGTGCGGTATTTGATATGTTATTGATCATGTTGCAACCTTCTTTCCGCCATCATACTGGCAAAACTTTCCAAGATAGCATTATTATTAATATTTCGTAGAGTATAAGCTTTAAGTTTTTGATGTTCTTTGATGAATTTATTAGCTTCTGTTTGTGCCTGATCCATCGAGATAAATCTGGAAGCAGCTCGAGAAAGCTCTGATTCCAGAAATATTCCTTCCAACAAAATTGTGGTAATTTGAGTGTCAAAAAAGTTCAGTATTTTATTAAGATCCGGTTCAAAAATAAAGATAAACTCATCATCAGGTGCTTTATTCTTACTAGTTAACGAGTTAGAGCCCCTAACATCTATCACGGAAGGCTGTTGGACCAGTAAACTTTTAAAACCAGAATAGAAAACCAATATCTGACTATAGTCTTTGATTAGATTGACCAGTGTACTTAATTCTTTGAGGTTTGGTTGATCTGAGTCTAGCACCACTTCTTGAAAATTTTTAAAATATGGTTCGATCCTAAAATAATCTACACCCACCTTACCCAATATTATTATATCGGTTGTTAGTTTCTGGGTGGTGAGTATAAAAAAATCTAGCAGATCGTAATTAGTGGTACCGTAAAACGGAGAATTTGAAGTAATCACAATGCTAACCATTTTTTTTGGCTTTTGAAGATTAACTGCTTTTTTAATAGCCATTTTTTTTACTAAATTATAAACCTCAGAAATTTCTTTAAAAAAGATCTTGTTTCTTTCTGCCTCAGCTCTTATTTTTTTGATTTTAAGGTTGGCGATTTCAGCATAAGCCTCTGCCAGCTGGTTCAATGCTTGCCCTTCATCAATTAATTGATCAATTTGTTTTATGGTCATGTTATGGGCAAAGTTTGTCCAAAATAGGACTTACCTCCTCCAAGACTTTGATCAACTCTTCGTCAGTTTTAAATTTGTCAACGTATTGAGTAATAACTAAAAGATTTGGATGAGTTAGAAATACTTTGAGTAAAGTTGGCTTGTATTTTTCCACAAAATATCTATTTTTAGTTTGCAAAAATGTGGTAAACGGAAGAGCCAGCAGTATTAACTGAAGAGGTTTGGGAATGTTAGTTAAAGGATCTTGCTTTAGAAGTTCCATCAAAAGCCCTCTTCTTATTAGTATGAGCTGGGTTTCTTTAGGTAATTCAGAAGAAAACCTGGCAATTGATTCCAAGTCTGACCCAGCGAACAAGATCTCTCTAATTCTGGCTGATAATAAATTGCTGACTGTATCTTGAGTTTGTCTGCCAACCCTAGAAACTGACAAAGAAATATCAATTGCTGGTAGCTGTCCTTGGGAATGTAGGGTCGCCTTAAATAATAAATGTCCATCAGTCATTGACATCAGGTTGGTGGGAATTAAAGTGGTGAAATCATTTAAATTAAGCTCCATTACTGGCAGAGCGGTGATTGAACCACCACCATATTGAGGTAAGAAGTTGCCTGCGCGCTCCAAAAGATGAGCATGCTGGAAAAAAATATCACCTGGGTAGGACTCTCGTCCTGGAGATTTATTGCCTAAAAGAGCAATTTCTCGATAGACTTTGGCATGAGTACCTAAATCATCCAATATTAAAAGCACGTCGCGGCCCTTTTTTTGAAAATATTCAGCCACAGTAAAGGCAGTTTTTGGAGTTAAAAAAATTAATGGGGGAGGCTCAGAAGAAGAGGTCGCAATGATGATAGTGTAATCAAGTGCCTTATTGTTTCTTAAAACATCAATTAAGTTTCTAACCACCACAGCCGGTTTGCCAATAGAGGCTACTATACAAATTACTCCTGTATCTTTTTGGTTGATTATGGTGTCAATTAAAAACCCGGTTTTGCCTGAATGGGCATCACCTAAAATTAGTTCCCGCTGACCCTTGCCAATGGGGATTAAAGAGTCAACCAAAGTAATTCCAGTTAAAAACTGTTTATTAATAAACTGGCGAGACTCAATACCGGGTGCTATTTGTTCCAAACCTAAAATTGTCTCTTCCTTACGTTTAGACAACAATCCTTTACCATCAATTGGTACTCCCAAGGGATTAATCGCTCTACCCAGTAAAAAATCGCCTACTGAGAGCCCCAAACGTGAGGGTAAACGAATAAATTGTTGTTTTGGAGTAACTTTGCCTTCATCCAGCATTAAAACTTCGACTGCTTCCTCGTTGAGTGCGTTAACCCAGCCTCGCAGTCCTTCTTCAGATTGCACCATATCATTAATGCTGATGGTGGGAAAGCCATTCACATAAGCCAAAAAATCTCTAGCAGATGTCACAAAACCTACTTCTTGCTGATTCATGTTCTTTCTTGTCACCTTAAAAACTTCTTAAAGTTATTAATTATCTCCGGCTTTTTTTCCTCCAGTTTTGCTCGTAGGGAATAGTCACGGAAAACACCCTTCCATACAAAAGCACATCCAGCTAAAAGATTTGGGTCTAGCTTGATATCTAAAAGTAATGTGGGAAAAGGAACTTTTCTGGCAAAGGCAGCTATTTGAGAAATAGAATTTTCGTTTGGTTCAAAGGCTAAATAGATAGTCAGAATAGGCAGAGTTGGAATTGCTTTTTCAATATCCTCAAAAATTTTATAAACATTGTCTTTGGTAAACTGTTGATGCAGGGATTGAGGTAAACTGCTGAGCCAATTTAAATCAGCTGGAGGTTGCTCGATGTCGCCTCCGAAAAATTTATTTAACAGACTGGCTTTAAGAGCCCGGATCCTAGTTTTGAGCTGGGTTAGAGTAAAAGTATCTTTTAAAATAATAGCTAATGTTGTATTCATAATTAGTGTTTAGAATCGAGAGTCAAGAGTCTAGAGAATTTCTAGATTCTAGCGACTAGACTATACAATGAACTTTTCTACTTTTGCTTTCTCCAGTGCTTCATAAATAAGATCTAACTGATCCTTTAAAGATAACTTCTTGGTCAAAATAATACTTAATGTTTGCTCCATCATGGCCACAATATTTTCATCAATCATCTTCAACTGAGCATTCTTATAAGTTTCTATTAGTTGTCTGACTGATTTAAGTTCTAGTTCGATGGAGGAGGCTGTTTTTTGTTCTGTCTGAATTAAGAAATCAGATAGTTTTTCTTCCAGACGTTCAAAAAGTTGGCTGATTCTTTTTTCTGTTGAAACCTTGGATGCTTCCTCGAAGTCGCTGCTCCTCTTTTGTAAGTCTTGCATAAAGGTGATTAACTGTCCTTGAGCAGCACTGATTGAATCTCCTGAGTTTTTTATTGAATCGGACAGTTCGTCAGAATATTTGGTAATCAGTTGCTTGGTGACAAAATCGCCTTGAGAAAGAAGATTAGTTTGTGCTTCTTCTGCTGCCTGTAACAGCTCCGCACTTTTCTGTTTAGTTTCTTGGAAAATCTTTTTTTGTGCCTCAGAAGATCTTTTTCTCTCAAAGTACTCATCAAAATACAAAGAGATAGCCACCAGAGTAATAATTGAGCTTATTAAAATAGCCGGTTGCTGGAGCAGTTCTAGCATAGATTAATAATACAAGTTTAAAGTTTAAAGTGCAAAGTCCAAAATTACAGCTTTATAATCAGTATTGAAGCCACAATGCCAATTAATCCAGTCACTACCAAAAGAATTATGTTAATGATCATTGATGTTTGAATTGCACTTTTAGCCAGAGGATTCCTGCCTATCGCCTCGACACTTTTGGCAATTGAGCGGGAAAAAGTTAAGAATCCAAGAGTAAAACTGAGCAGCACTACCAAACCAGCAGATATAAAGCGGATAATATCCCCCAGCTTTTTAGGATCATTGATGTTTTCTAAAAGTGAATTGCCAATAAATCCAAATAATCTTCCCAGAAACCTGGGATTGGTTAATTCTGCATACTGGATATTAATGGCAACTGGTACTTTCCCTGAAGCTACCTTGCCTTTAGGACCATCAACTTGATTGGCCCCATTGCCATCAAAAGCTGCCAAAGCTATGCCCAAAACATAGCCTGATTCAGAAGCTTTCTGCCCTTTTCCTGCAATGGAAGAGGAGGTAATATAATCACCATATTTGATGGATCCATTCAAAGTAGTGACATTAACCGTAGTCGTTCCTGATCTGATAACGGGTTTACCTTTAACTTCAGTTCTATAAACCAACACTGGTTTTTGTTGATCTGCAACTATCCCAAACATTTTATTATCAAAACTTTTACTGGTCCGGACTAAGCCCTTATCAGTAATTACCAAGATATCTCCATCAATGGCCTCAGTATCGGCAATTTCATAAACAGAAGTAACTTCTACACCTTGAGCATGCAGAGTGAAGGGTTGGTAATTGGTAGCTGGCAGTAATAACCAAAGGGAAAAAAGGGTAGCTAATCTTAATTTACTAGTCATGAAACTAGCATACACCAGTAATAAAAGGATCGTCAAATAGGGGAAGGAAAGATAAAAAACCAAATAGAGGCATCCGTCTGCTGTGCCCCTATCTGGTTTTAAACTTAATTTAGTTTATCAAAGTTAAGTAAATCTTGTCAATATATCAATATTTATCAAAAGCTATCAATATATTTACCGCACAGCTTTAGACTCGATCCTACATTAAACTAGCAGATTTATTATAGCTATCATAATACATATAAATATATCAATTAAAAAAATTATCATAATCCTTGAGCTTGTGAAAAATAGTGTGGAAATAGAAAATCTCAAAACTCAAATGTTAAAACTACAACTAAAATCTAAAAAGTTTTGAGATTAAAAATTTAGATTTGACATTTGCGATTTGAGTTTTGAGTTAGTATGATACTAATTATGAATAAATACATACCTTTAAATATTGAGCCTAAGTGGCAGAAAAAGTGGGTAGAAGCAGGCTTATATGCAATTGATTTAGATAAGGCTAAAAAGCGGTACTATCTGTTAGTTGAATTTCCCTATTCTTCAGGTGATCTTCACATTGGTCACTGGTTTGCTTTTGGAGTGACTGACATTTTTGGTAGATTCAAAAGGATGCAAGGGTTTGATGTATTTTTCCCAGTTGGCTTTGATGCATTCGGCCTGCCTGCAGAAAATGCCGCCATACAAAGAGGCTTGCATCCCAAGGACTGGACTTTAAAAAACGTTGAAACTATGAGTAAGCAATTTAAAATGATGGGGGCTATTCATGATTGGGAACATCAAGTAATAACTTGTTTGCCTGAGTATTACAAGTGGAATCAATGGATATTTTTAAAAATGCTAGAACGAGGCATTGCTTATAAAGGTAAAACTCTATCTAATTGGTGTCCAGTAGATCAAACAGTGCTGGCAGATGAGCAAGTGGTCAATGGAAAATGCGATCGGTGTGGTTCAGATATTGAACAAAAAGAGATTGAACAGTGGTTTTTGAAAATAACTGAGTATGCTGATAGATTACTTTGGACAAAAGAAGAAACTGACTTAGATTGGCCAAGGGCTATTAGAGATGGTCAGAATGACTGGATTGGTAAAAAAGAAGGAATAAATATTTCTTATAAAATTGAAGCAACGAGTGAAAAAGTTGAGGTTTTTACCACTAGACCGGATACTAATTTCGGAGCTACTTTTATTGCCCTAGCACCTGAACACCCTTTAGTGTCAAAGATAACTAAGGAGGATCAAAAGCAAGCTGTAGATGAGTATGTGAAGCAGGCAGGTAAGAAAAGCCAGTTGGAGAGACAGGAAAACAGAGAAAAAACTGGGGTATTCACTGGCTCTTATGCAATAAATGATTTGACAGGTTACAAAATGCCAATTTGGATTTCTGATTTTGTCTTGATGGGATTTGGAACTGGTGCATTGGTTGGTGTTCCAGGTCACGATAAAAGAGATTTTGAGTTTGCAACCAAGTTTGACCTCGAAATTATCAGAGTTGTGGTTGGAAAAGACGGTGACAGCTCACCCATAACTAGAATAGAACAAGTTCAAGAGGAACAAGGGGTGATGATTAATTCAAGTTTCCTAGATGGTTTAGATATCCATGAAGCCATAAGAAAGATCATGAATTATATCGAAGAAAAAGGCTACGGCAAGAGGACAGTCACTTATCATCTTCATGATTGGTCAATTTCCAGGCAAAGATATTGGGGAACGCCTATTCCGATAATAAATTGTCCCAGTTGTGGGCCAGTGCCAGTTCCGTATGAAGATCTACCAGTGGAACTTCCTTATGAGGTTGATCATAGGCCTAAAGGAAAGCCACCTTTGGCAACCGCACAGCAGTGGATGAAAGTTAAGTGCCCAAAATGCAATGGTGATGCCCAAAGGGAACCAGAGACCATGGATGGGTTCGTAGATAACTCCTGGTATTTTTATAGATATTTAAGTCCGAAAAACCCTGATCACATATTCGATCAAGCTTTAGCCAGAAAATGGATACCAATCGATATTTATTTTGGCGGAGCTGAACATACTCTAGGACATACGATGTATTCCAGATTCTTTACCAAGTTTTTTTATGATATCGGTTTAACCCAAAATGATGAATATGCCTTAAAAAGATTTAACCATGGAGTTATTTTGGGTCCAGATGGCGCTAGGATGAGCAAATCCCGGGGGAATGTGGTGAACCCGGATAAGCAGGTTAAAAATTACGGTGCAGATGCAGTTAGGATGTATCTTGCTTTCATTGGTCCTTATGATATTGTTGCCCCATGGAATCCAGGCGGAATTGGAGGAGTTTATCATTTTCTACAAAGAGTTTGGATGTTGCAGCAAAAGCTTGATCAAGCTGCCACTCTGAATAATAAGGACCTTAAAATCATCCACAAAACTATTAAAAAGGTAGGAGTTGATGTGGAAAATCTTAAATTTAATACAGCAATAGCCTCTTTGATGGAATGGTTAAACCATCTTTCAAGAAAAGAAAAAATCTCCACTGAAGAATACAAAACCCTTCTTCTACTCCTGGCTCCTTTTGCCCCACACATTACTGAGGAACTATGGCAAATAGTCCATAGTTTGGATTTGGGAGTGGGTCATAAAAAAGCCGCGAAGAAGTTAAATTGGTCCATACATCAGCAGTCTTGGCCAAAGTTTGATAATAAATATTTAGAAGAAGAAACATTTTCTATGCCAGTGCAGGTTAACGGAAAGGTTAGAGATGTACTTTTGATTAAGTTCGATATATTAAATAATAGAAGCGTCATTGAAAAAAAAGCAAAAGAATCTGCAAAAATTAAGAAATTTTTAGCAGGGGAAACAGTGAAAAAAATTGTGTATATCCCGGGAAAGATAATAAACATAGTAATTTAGCAACTGACCCTTTAAGCTGATAATTATTAATTGGTTGGTTTTAAAATGCCATTTTTTTGTTTAGCCTCACAAGGTATTGTTACTACTTACTTAGCACTTTAAAGATAAATCTGCTAATTTTTTTTAATTAGATCTTAGACTGCCCTGTCAAGATATTTAACAAAAAATAATTTTCAAAAATTAAGAAATTTACAAGAAATTTATGATTTTATTTTTATTGTCTTATTTTACTAAGAGTTTATTGACATAGCCATAAGTAAGATGATAACCAGATTTTTAAGAAAAATATTTTGCCTACTTAATAAAAAATTATGATTTCTTCAACTCTTAAACGAGTCTAATTTTTTTAATCTTTTTTTAAAAATAGTATATTGACAAATAATTTTCGATATGTTTTAGTGGATATATGTGTCCTAACTTTTTCCTAACTTTTTCATAAGATTTATGGCTAAAATAATCCTGTCCAAAACTAATAAACAACTCCCAGATAAAAAGTTTATCTCTATTTCTAAAGCAGCTAAATTTTTGCAAATTTCTCCAGATACACTACGTAATTGGGAAAGACAAGGAAAATTAATACCAGCTAGGACTTTTGGAGGAGCTAGAAGATATAGCACAGCTGAGCTTTTAAGCTTAAAAAAAGAAATACACCCAATTAGCACTCCTAGAAAGGGACTCTTGAGCGTATCTCAAGCTGCACAGGCTCTTTATGTTTCTAAAGACACGATCAGAAATTGGGATGCACAGGGGTTTATAGACAGTAAAAGAACTAAGGGAGGAGCCAGACGATTCACTAGGGCAGAAATCATCCGTCTTCAAAAAGAGCTAGGTATACAGGAGCAGTTAAGTGATAAAGCAGCATTTAAACTAGCTAAAAAAGTTCCTAACTCTGAGCTCAAATTTCATAACTTTTCTCGTTTTTGGTTTGGAATACTATCAACAACTACATTGGCAATAATAATTTTAACTGCTGTTTTTTTTATAAAATCATACCTGGATTTTGAGGATGGAAAACTTAAAGAGCCTTTAAAAATGATTGAAGTTCTTAGCAAAAATTTAGAATCTATGCAAAAAGGTGTTCTTGGTATTCAAACACAGCTTCTTTCTACACCAGCAGCCTCTCCTTCACCAGTTAAACAACCAGTTATTTTTTCCAGCCCAACTGGCTTGGTAATTAACTCAGCTGCATCACCCATAACCATCAGTTCTTCCAATGGTCAAATTGGCTGTACAACTTGTTTGACTATATCTTCTGCCTATCTTACAACCGTAACAAACTCTGATGGGACGTTAAGTATGGCCACCAGTGACAAAACAGTGACTGTTTCTTTAAGTCTTGACCACAGTAATAGCTGGTCATCTCCTCAAAGTTTTAATGGAGGATTAACTCAAAGTTATAATGATTCAACTACAACTCCAGGATCTTTTACCCCAGCATCTTTTAGTGCTAATCTTCTAGGCAGTTTTGCAGGTGGAGAAACTAATCTTTTTGGAATAAAAAGTTCCGCCAGTATCCCAGCAGCCTCATCTGCAGGAGAACAAAAAAGTTATGGTGGATATTTTACAGCCAATGGAGAAAATACTGGGGCAGCTTCATCTTTTGCCATCGGAATTTATGCCTCTGCCAAGGGTGCAGACAATAACTTCGCTGCTATATTTGACAACGGTAACGTTGGTATTGGCACTACCATACCAACTGCTGGCAAACTGGTGATTTCTCAGGATGCCTCAAATACTAATCCAGCTTTGTATATTGATACCGAGCAGTCTATTTCCACTCAGCCAGTATTTTCTATCGAATCAAATACCACTAATGGTTCAGGAGAAAATACTGTTAAATTTAAAATTACTGCTGATGGTTCTGTCTATTCTGATTCAGGTATTTTTTCATCCCCAGCGGATTTAGCTGAGATGTATCCGGTTAAAGTAGATGTTGAAGAGGCCAATGTTGTTGAACTAACTTATGAGGGTGGTACCGCAAAAGGCTATATCTTACAAAGGGCTACTTCGGGCTCAGGTAACAAGTTGTTTGGAGTGATATCTACTAAACCAGGATTGGTATTGGCTTATGATTCTAAAACAGGGCAAAAACCAGTTGCTTTGGCAGGCAGAGTACCAGTTAGTGTTTCAGATGAAAATGGACCGATTGAAATAGGGGATTATCTGACTTCCTCATCGATTCCAGGCGTGGCTATGAAGGCCACCAAAGCGGGAGTAGTCATCGGACAGGCGCTTGAGCCCTTTGACAGTTTATCTAAAGATGCTACGGTTTCTGCTTTGGAAACTTCGCATGTAATAAACATCAAGGCTAATATTGGTCGGATTTTAACCTTAATTAAGGTTTCATACGCGGATCCTGCGAACTTCTTTGCCTCTTTAAGCTTAGATTCGGATGGTAATTTAGTCGTACCCAAAATTAAAGCTGGTTCAATTACACTTGATTCTTCAGTTGCCAGCGCCTCTGCCCAGCTTTCTCCTAACAACACTTATTTATCACTAAATACAGGTCCAAATTACAATTCCACAACTGCTTCTACCCAAAATTCTACTAATACTTTTTATGATTTGGCAGGCAAAGTTGCCTCTTTAGAGCAAAGAATAGCTGATTTGGAGCAAACAGTGGACCAAGCTAAAAATCTAGCATCAGCACCGTCTGCAACTGGCTCTTCACAGCTTACCAATGGGCAAGTTGCCTCTAGTTCGGCTTCGCCATCCGCTAACCTAGCCTCAGTATCCACCACCGAAGCCAGTCAAAGTGCTGCTGCCAAATTAAACTTAACCCCTCCAGATATTCTTATGGCCAGCCAATCTGCCTCCCTGGCCAGCCTGACCGTGACAGATACTTTATCCTCTGATAAATTATTTACAGCTGAGGATGGCAAAATCTCTGGCAATCTTAGTGTATTTGGAAAAACTACTCTGGCCAGTACCACTATAGCTGGAGACTTAACAGTTGATGGGACTTTCAGTATTAGTCAAAACTCTATTAATGTGGCAGGTATAACCTGTCATCCTGAATCAAGTTCAGGATCTATAAAATGGATTCCCGATCAGGTCGGAAATGACAATGGTTGTGGAATACTTTTCCTTCAGAATTCTCCTCTTGCTCAGGGAGTGGATATCTTAAACGGTCTGGTGACCATAGATAAGAAGGGTAATTTAAAAGCACAGAGTGTGACTGTTTCGGAATTTAGGGTAGTTGCCAATAAAATATCAGGAAGTGGTAAAATTAGTAGTGGTGCTAAATCAGTTGACATAGAAAATACTCAAGTTATGAAAAACTCTCGAATCTTAATTACGCCGGGCGTAATT
>Ga0209515_10006298_pt1 | contig 14873 bp, 16 predicted proteins | sample Subgroupgradi54m_FD_187454 | JGI IMG/M metagenome (GOLD analysis project Ga0209515, IMG submission 187454) | Subsurface groundwater microbial communities from S. Glens Falls, New York, USA - GMW60B uncontaminated upgradient, 5.4 m (SPAdes)... ...
CCGGCGATTTCGATTCGAGCCGCTACTTCCGCGGCGCGGGCGACCTCGGGTTCTACAACGTCGGCACCGCGGCGGTGCGCATGCTCGCGCGGTCGATTCACGCGCAACACAAGAACGCGTGGTCGATCGACGAGGCGATGGCCTTCGCCGGCGCGCTGATCGCGGACCGCTATCTCGAAGCGAAGTCAGTCGGCATCGAGGTCGTCGCGCGCTACCGCCGCGATTTCACGCCGCGCCTGCTTCCGGCGTGGCAACGCTGGCTCGCCGACAACCACTCCGCCAACTGGGCGACGACCGATTCGATCTGCGGCGTGCTGATCGGGCCGCTGCTGCTGCAGCATCCCGAGCTCGCCGCGCGCATGCACGTCTGGGCGCGCGATCGCAACATGTGGGTGCGCCGCGCGTCCATCGTGGGCCTGATTCCACGCGCCCGCCAAGGCGAATCGCTCGACGTCGTCTACGACATTGCCCGGCGCCTGCACGCGGACCGGGACGATCTGATTCAGAAAGCCGTGGGGTGGGCGCTGCGCGAGGCCGGCAAAACGGACATGCCGCGTCTCGAGCGCTACCTGCGCGCGAACGGCGCCGCGATCCCCCGCACGACGCTGCGCTATGCCATCGAACGGTTTCCGCCGACTCGGCGAAAAGCGATTTTGATCGACACACGGTAAGACGGGCCGACACATGGGTCGGCCCCTACAGCAGCATTTGGTAGGGGCGGACCCGCGTGTCCGCCCCACGGAGACGGCACATGGGATCTGAAGCGAACTGCACCGCGCGTTTCAAGAACAAGATGGTGAGCGGCAAAGCGCGGCTTGAGACCGAGGTCCTGCAGTTTCGTGGCGGCGACCTCCGACTGTCGATTCCATTCGCGCAGATGTCGAAGATCGCCGCACGCGGCGGCACGCTGATCGTGACGTCCCCCGACGGCACGGCCTCATTCGACTTCGGCACCGCGGCGCCGAAATGGGCCCTGAAGATCCAGCATCCGCCGTCGCGGCTCCAGAAGATCGGCGTGAAGGCCGGTTGGCGCGTGTCCGCGATCGGCGTGGACGACCGCGCGTTCCTGAACGAGCTCGAGGCAGCCGCCGCGCGCCTGTCGATTGGCCGCCTCGTCAAGAACTGCGACGCGATCTTCTTCGGCGCGACGAACGAGGCTGAGCTGGTGCGGGTCGAGAAACTGAAGGCGTCGCTCAAACCAAACGGCGCGCTGTGGATCATCCGTCCCAAGGGGCGCCCCGAGATTTCCGAGCGCGCGACGAGGGCCGCCGGGAAAGCGGCGGGGCTCGTGGACGTCAAGGTCGTTGGCTTCTCACCGACGCACACGGCGGAGAAGTTCGTGATTCCGCTGACCAATCGCTAGCCATCAGCCATCAGCTCTGTAGGGGCGGACCCGCGTGTCCGCCCGGGCCGACACATGGGTCGGCCCCTACGGCGACGCCGATCCGCGTTATAGTCTGGAAAGCCGCCAGGGGTATCCCCGACAGTCGGGATTGAGATAAACCCTTGGAACCTGATCCGGTTCAAACCGGCGGAGGGAGTGCGGAAATGTCAGAGTTCGCCACAGCTTTTCCCAATTCCAGCAAAGTCTTCGTCGACGGCGCGCAGGGCGTTCGCGTGCCGATGCGCGAGGTCGCGCTCTCGAAAGGTGAACCGTCGATTCGCCTGTACGACACGAGCGGTCCGCAGGATCACGACGTGAAGCACGGTTTGCCGAAGCTGCGCGAGCCGTGGGTGAACGCTCGCCTGAAAGGCTCGCGCTCCTCGAGCGGGCGCTGCGTCACGCAGCTGCACTACGCCCGCAAGGGTGAGATCACGCCTGAGATGGAGTTCATCGCCGTGCGCGAGGGGCTGCCCGTCGATTTCGTTCGCGATGAGGTCGCGCGCGGCCGCGCGATCATCCCGGCCAACGTCAACCACCTCGAGCTCGAGCCGATGATCATCGGCCGCAACTTCCTGGTGAAGATCAACGCGAACATCGGCAACTCCGCCGTCTCCTCATCGATTGAGGAGGAAGTCGCGAAGCTCCAGTGGGCGACCCTCTGGGGCGCCGACACCGTGATGGATCTCTCGACCGGCAAGAACATCCACGAGACGCGCGAGTGGATTGTCCGCAACTCGGCCGTCCCGATCGGCACGGTGCCGATCTATCAGGCGCTCGAAAAAGTCGGCGGCCGGCCGGAAGACCTGACGTGGGAGATCTACCGCGACACGCTGATCGAGCAGTGCGAGCAGGGTGTGGACTACTTCACCGTCCACGCCGCGGTGCTGCTGCGCTACATCCCCATGACGGCGCGCCGAATGACCGGCATCGTGTCGCGCGGCGGCTCGATCATGGCCAAGTGGTGCCTCGCGCATCACCAGGAGAACTTCACCTACACGCACTTCCGCGAGATCTGCGAGATCATGCGCGCCTACGACGTCTCGTTCTCGCTCGGCGACGGCCTGCGGCCCGGCTCGATCGCCGACGCGAACGACGAGTCGCAGTTCGCCGAGTTGAAGACGCAAGGCGAGCTGAACCGGATCGCCTGGGAGCATGACGTCCAGGTGATGAACGAAGGCCCTGGCCACGTCCCCATGCACCTCATCAAGGAGAACATGGAGAAGCAGCTCGAGTGGTGCAAGGAGGCCCCGTTCTACACGCTGGGACCACTGACCACCGACATCGCGCCAGGCTACGACCACATCACGTCGGCGATCGGCGCCGCGATGATCGGCTGGTACGGCACGGCGATGCTCTGCTACGTCACGCCGAAGGAACATCTCGGCCTGCCGAACCGCGACGACGTGAAGGCAGGCGTCATCGCGTACAAGATCGCCGCGCACGCCGCCGATCTCGCGAAGGGCCACCCCCGCGCGCGCGAGTGGGACGACGCGCTGTCGAAGGCGCGGTTCGACTTCCGGTGGGAGGATCAGTTCAACCTGGCGCTCGATCCGGTCACCGCGCGCTCGTACCACGACGAAACGATGCCCGCCGACGGCGCGAAGCTGGCGCACTTCTGCTCCATGTGCGGCCCGAAGTTCTGCAGCATGGAGCTCACGCAGCAAGTGAGGGATTACGCGCTCGCGAAGGGTGTCGAAGAACACGCGGCCGTTGGCGTCGGAATGGAAGAGAAGGCGATGGAGTTCAGACGACGGCCGGAGATCTACCAGCCGGTCAACGACTGAAGCGCTCACGAATGGAATAAGTGGGTAATCTGGTAATCTGGTGATTGATTGAAGATTGGTGCGCTACGGATCCTCAATCGATTCCCCGATTACCCAATCACTCGATTACCCGATTCATCTTTCCGTCACCGGCACGATCTGAATAATCGTCGGAAAATGGGTGGGCTGGCCGCTTGGTTTCGGATTGGGGTAGCCCTGCGAGATGTCGGACTGAAAGTCCTTGATCGTCACGCCCGGGGGAAACGCCATCGTCTCCTCGCGAAACTTGCCAACGTCGAATTCGTGCGTCGCCGGCACCTCGTAGACGAGTTCGCCTTTCTGTTTCAGCACCGTCCGGTAGTACGCCACCAGATCGACAAACGTCGCCGCCGATCCGAAGATGTAGTAACGCTGGCCGCGCCCGGCGTCGTACGATGCGATGAACTGCGCGCCTGGATAGATCGGCACACCGAGTGTCGCCTCGGTCGGCGCGGCGTCGGGCGAGGGACGTGCGGGGACTGCAGCAGGAGGCATCGCCGGCGCCTGTGGCGCGGGCCGTCCCGGCTGCGCCGGCTGGCCTGAGCCCGGCCGCGGGAACGGCTGCGGCGTCGGCTGTTGCTGAGACCACGAGTTTGGAACGCGAAGCGCGCAAAGGCCGCAAAGGCCGGGTTTCCCTGCGGGCTTAGCGGGCTCTGCGTTCAACGCGATCCCGACGACGAGCGCGATCAACATGGATCAGATTATAAGCCTCCGCGATTTCTGCCGCGCCAACAGGGATTGGCTGCTCGACACTACCGAGGCGCTCGTTCGCCAGGAATCACCGACCACGGACAAAGCGGCGGTCAATCGATGCGGGTTCGTGCTCGCGTCGCGTCTCGAGGCGATCGGCGGACGCATCACGCGCCTCACGCGGTCCGACCGCGGCGATCACCTGCGCGTGGAGTTCGGTCCGGCTGAAGCCGGACACTACCAAGGGAAACAAATTCTGTTGCTCGGCCACTTCGACACCGTGTGGCCGCTCGGCCAGCTCGACCGCATGCCGCTGGCCCGTTCCGGCGGTCGGTTGCACGGACCCGGCGTCTTCGACATGAAGGCCGGCATCGCCATCGCGATGCTCGCCACGCGCGCGCTGCTCGAAGTCGCGCCGGCGATCTCTCACCGCATCGTCATGCTCTGGACGACCGACGAGGAGATCGGCAGCGGGTCGTCGCGCGCCGCGATCGAGGAGGAAGCGCGCCGCAGCCGCGCGGTGCTCGTGCTGGAGCCGTCGCTGCCGGGCGGTGCGGTCAAGACGTCGCGGAAGGGCTGCGGATCGTACCATCTCGTCGTGCGCGGCGTTGCCGCCCACGCGGGGATCGAGCCGCAGAAAGGCGCGAGCGCCGTGCAGGAGCTGGCGCATCAGATTCTCCGCGTCAACGCGCTGCAGGATCTCGAGCGCGGCATTACCGTCAACGTCGTCCAGGTATCGGGCGGCCTGCGCTCGAACGTGATTCCAGACGAGGCACGCGCCGTCGTGGACGTCCGGGTGCCGACGGCGGCGGCCGCTGCGAAAATCGACGCCGCCTTCCGCGGCCTGCGGCCGGTCGACGAGCGGACGACGGTCGAGGCCGGTGGTGGCGTCGACCGCCCGCCGTTGGAACGCACCGACCTCGTCGTGCGTCTGTATAAAGAGGCCCGGAACATCGCGCGAGAGCTGGGTCAGGAACTGGCAGAGGGTGGCACGGGCGGCGGATCGGACGGGAATTTCACCGCGGCGATCGGGGTTCCTACTCTAGACGGGCTCGGTGCGATCGGCGACGGGGCACACGCCCTTCACGAACACGTCGACATCGAGACGCTGCCGGATCGCGCCGCGCTCGTGGCGGGTCTCATCACGCGGATACAATAGCTCTCGGCTTTCGGCTCTCAGCTTTCAGGCTGACAGCCGTGAGCTGATAGCTGAAAGCTTCTACATGTCCAATACCGTCAAGACCACGTTGCTGCTCGGCACGCTTAGCGCGCTGCTCTTACTCATCGGCGAGGCGCTCGGCGGCGCCGGAGGCATGGTCGTCGGTTTCTTCTTCGCGGTCGCGACGAACTTCGCCTCGTACTGGTTCTCGGACAAGATCGTCCTCCGCATGTACAACGCGCAGGAAGTGGGCCCGGGCCATCGCCTGTTCGACACCGTCGACCGGCTGGCGAAGCGCGCCGGCCTGCCGCAGCCGCGCTGTTACGTGATCCCGGATGCGTCACCGAACGCGTTCGCGACCGGGCGCGACCCGGAGCACGCCGCGGTGGCCGCGACGGAAGGCGTCCTGCGAATGCTGACCGACGAGGAACTGGAAGGCGTGCTCTCGCACGAACTCGCGCACGTGAAGCACCGCGACATCCTGATCAGCTCGGTAGCCGCGACGCTTGCTGCCGCGATCATGATGGTCTCCCGTTTCGCGATGTTCTTTGGCGGCAGCGGCAACGGTCGCGACGATCGTGAAGGCTCGAACCCCTTTGCGCTGATCGCGACGATCATCCTGGCGCCGATCGCGGCGATGCTGATTCAGGCGGCGATCTCGCGCTCTCGCGAATTCGACGCGGACGCCGGCGGCTCGGCGATCGCGGGCGGCCCGCACGGCCTCGTCAGCGCGCTGCGCAAGATCGATGTCGCGTCGAAACAGATTCCGCTCGACGCGAACCCGGCGACGGCACACATGTTCATCATCAAGCCCTTCAGCACATCGATGCTGCTCGGGTTGTTCAGCACTCATCCGCCGACTGAACAGCGGATACAGGCCCTGCTGCAGAAGGGCTACTAATCCTTGTGCCCTTCGCGATCGCAGACGGTGGCCGAAAAAGCCGCGCTGCGAGGTTGACGAGACGCTCCATCCGGACCTCGATCAGGCCGTCGCGCTCGCGCACGACCTCGTGGCCGGTCGGACGAGAGCCGTGTCGCTAAACGTTACCGGTCCAAGATGGGCAAGTACGCACGCCACGGCCCGACCGCCTCACGGTACTGCTTCGCCATCACGCGAGCGATCTGCGCCACGTGTCCCAAGTCGTGCGCGACCCACGTCGCCAGCAGCTGCCGCAGCGTGACCGCTCCGAACTCCGGGTGCTCTCCCTCGAGCGCGAGTTCGGCGTCGGTCAGCCGCCAGCCGGCGAGCGTCGCGAGGTTCTCCGCGCGCATGCGCGCGAATTCGTCGAGGAGGTCGGCAAGCGATTTGCCCTCACTCTCGTGGAACTGCGCGAAGCGGTCGTAGGGTGTGAAGCGGCGGTTCGCACCCTGGGCGCGGATGAGTTGCGCGCGCGGGATCCAGTCCGTGCGCTCACCGTGGATCAGGTGCCCCACGATGACATACGGGCTCCAGGTCTCCGGCCCCTCGGTCGCGTCGACCCACGCGGGGCCGAGCCGGCGCAGCATCGCGTGCAGCGTCGGCGGTGTGCGCTCGAGGACCGCTATACCTTGCGGAAGGTCGAAGTCCATGTGTGTCTTCTGATCACGAATGGCGGCCCCGTCTACCGCTTATTGGCCCGGGTGTTCTATTGCCCCTCAATGATGTTGTAGATCTCGAAGACTGTTGGTTTCGCCTCGATGCCCATGTCTTGCAGGATCGGCCCGAGTTTCGCGCCGAAGGCGTCAAGTTTGGCCTGACTCTCGAAGACGTCTATCACCTGTAGGTGCTGCTTGTCGCCATAGCAGACGTGGTACATCTGTCCGCCGGGTACTCTCTGACCGATTTCCGTCAGTCGACGGATGACCTCATCGTATTTCGATGCGCTGGCCCCAGTCACCTCAAACGTCACCAGTATTGCCATCTCTTCCTCCTTTTCGAATCGATCACGATGTCGGACGGCCGAGCTCGACGATCAGCGACCCATCGTGTGAGTAGGCGATTGATTCCGACGTGCCAGGCTCGGTGATCCGGTTCTTGTCGACGACGTTGGCATTATTGCGCGGAAGCATGAGCGCATCAACAAACGGGAAAAATCTGAATCTGGACCGTTAAGCTAAGAGTTGGTTTTGAAACGTGCCGTCGCGAGCGCTCAGCTTTGAGCCCTCAGCCCTGACCTCGATCACCAACTGAACCCGACTTGTTCTGACTCGTGCGGAGCTGGCGCGGACATCTGTTCCCCGTCCGCCTCTTTTCTCTTCCGCACGCCGTAGCGATCCTGCAGCACGCGGACCATCGCCTGCACTTCCTTTCGGTACGTCTCCGGCGGCGATTTCTTCGTGTAGAGCTTCTCGAACCGTGGACGCATCGACGGGAACTCCTGTTCGAGAAAGCGCATGAAGTGGTCGCGCGTGCCGTCCTGCAGGTACATCACGTTGCACCCGACGAAACGCGCTCCATGATCCGCGATCGCTTTGATCGTGCGTTCGAGCTTGTGACGTGCCGACGAGAAGCCGGGCACGATGGGTGACATGAGGACCCCGGCGTTCACGCCCGCATCCACGAGGGCGCGGACCGCGCGCAGGCGCTGCAGCGGGTGCGCCGTGCCCGGCTCGAGCTGCTGCCACGCGGCTTCGTCCACGGTCGGGACACTCATGTAGACCGTGCTCCGCGCCACACGTGCGTGATCGAGCAGCACGTCGATGTCGCGCACAATCATCGGTCCTTTGGTGATGAGGCCGAACGGCGTGCGCCCGCGCGTGAGCGCTTGAATCGCCGCGCGCGAGAGTTGGTAGTGCCCTTCAATCGGCTGATACGGGTCGGTGGCGGTGCCGAAGGCCACCAGCTCGCGCATCCATGAGGGCCGATCGAGCTCGCGCGCGAGCACGTCCGCGAGGTTCTGCTTCACCAGGATGACGGACGCAAACTCGTCGTCCGCATCCATTTCGAACTGCGCGTGATAGCGGCGCGCGAAGCAGTAGTGACAGCCGTGCGTGCAGCCGCGATACGGGTTGAGGGTCCACGCGAACGGCATGCCCTTGACGCGATTCAGCGCCGACCGGCAGGTGATTTCCTGGTACCGCGCCTGGTCGGCGCGCCGTTCCGCTCCGGTCAGCGCGGCGGTGCCGCCGTCTTTGATCGTTTTCGCGATGTCGCGTGTCGTCGGTTTCGTCGAACCGAGGTCAAAGAGCAGCGGGAACGAGGACATCGGCCGGGACCCTCGGGGAAACAGCGGCATTCGCTTTTATTTCGCCCAATCATCGGGGTCTGGCCCGACAGATGTCAAGCGTGATATTGGCCCGGTCGGACCAGGCTCAGCGCGGCTTCGTCGTCGGCTTGCGCTTCGCGGGCGCCCTCTTGGCCGCCGGTTTTTTCGCTGTGGCTGTCGCCGATGTGCTCGACTTCGCGCGCGTGCGCGAACTGGCGGCGGCTCGCTTCTTCTTCGCTGCCGGCTTCTTGCCCGCCGTCGCGGCGGCTCCTGACGACACGCGTGACGAGTGCTTCGCGCGTTGTCTGACCGTTTTTTTCGGGGCGGCTTCCGCCATCGACGACAGCGCGAACGCTGCGATGAGCGCGACCACCAGCATCTTCATCGTCTTGCGGATCATACCAACGTCCTCCCGAAGCGAGTGTGATTGGAACAGGTTGCGAGTACGATAGCGCATCCGTCACCAATTGGCGACGATTTCTTAGCGCCGGCTGACTGCGTATGGTGTCCTTTCACGACGTGCGTGGCGCAATCTACGCGGCGATGGTCGAGGCCGGACGCGCGCCCACGCCGGCCGACGTGGCCCGGACACTCGGTCTGGATGGAGGCGCGGTGGCTGATGCGTACCGCGCGCTCGCCGACGCGCACGTCATTGTGCTGCGGCCCGGGACGGTGGAGATTGTCTGGGCCCCTCCGTTTTCAGCCGTTCCCACCCCGTTCCGTTCGAAGGTCGGCTCCGCGTCGTGGTTCGCGCCCTGCGCGTGGGACGCGTTCGGGATCCCCGCCGCCCTGAAGCGTGATGCCGCCATCGAAGCGCGGTGCGCGTGGTCCGGTGAACCGATCGCCTGCGGCGTCGATCACGGCCGCGCGTACGGCGACGGGGTGATTCACCTGCTGGTCCCCGCCGCGCATTTCTGGGACGACATCGCGTACACCTGAGCGAACATTCTGATCTTCCGGTCGGAAGAACACGTCGATCGCTGGTGCGAGGCGCGACAGCTTGCCCGCGGCGCACTGATGACGATCCCGCAGGCGTGGGACTTATCGCGCCAGTGGTATGGCAGCCGGCTGGATCCCGACTTCCAACGGCCGACCGCCGACCAAGCGCGTGCCATCTTCACGGGCGTCGGTCTGACCGGAGCGTTCTGGTCGCTCGGGCAGACCTGAAGGTCTGCACTACCTCGACTCGGGCAGACCTGAAGGTCTGCACTACATCGATTCGGGCAGGCGGCGTAGTGCGGACGGCGTAGACGGAGTGCAGGCCTTCAGGCCTGCTACAGACTGCTACAGCAGGTACGCCAGCGCGAAGCCGATTTGGGCGACGAACATCATGCGGTACATGTGCGCCCACGACACGTGGTTCTCTTCGACCGCCAATTCTTCCGGCCGCCGCAGCATCAGATACAGCACGTATACGCCGTAGATTGTCATTCCCGCGCCGAGGACCTGCAGCAGCCAGAAGTTGCCCGTCAGCACGTGCGTGGCCGCGCCCGCGTTGATCATCATGAACGGGATGACGAACGATGGCGAGATCATCCACGCCGCGCGACGCACGCCGTACTGAATCGGCAACGTGCGGCAGCCGCCGCGCCGGTCTCCTTCCATGTCCGCAAAATCCTTGGTCGTCGTCGCGCCGAGGAGGAACAGGCCAAAGATCGCGCCGATGTACCACGGCTCGAGGCCGACGACCGTTTTCACCGACGACCAGCCGGCCACCTTGAGCAGCACGCCGCGCGGAATCGCGATCGTGACGTTCGCCCAAATGCCCAGCCGCTTCGTGCGGAACGGCGGCACGGAATAGATGTACGTGCAGACCACGGCGATCGCGACCAGCCAGAAACATTCGTGGCGTCCCTTCGACAAGCTCAGGGCAGACCGCGGGACGACGAGCCATGCCAGCACGAGCGCCATGGCGTACGTGATGTTGGTAAACCACCAGACTTCCGAGATCATCAGCCGCCCGCTCGGGAGCGGCCGCTTCGGCTTGTTCACGCGATCGATGTCGAGGTCGTAGATCTGATTGAGCGCGTTGTTCCCGGCGTTGAGCAGCGCCGCCATCGCGGCGCCGAGGATCGGCGCGACGAGCAACGCGGGCGACCACGGTTCGCGGGGCGCCGCGCCAGTGGCTGTCAGCGCGCCCGAGATGAACCCGAGCGCCGGCGCCACGAGAGTGAAGGGCCTCGCGAGATCTACATAATTGCGGATTGCGGAATGCGGATTGCGGATTGAGACACTCACGCGATCGCCAGGGCGACCGCGGCCGCGACCGCGGTGTTGATGAAGTTGAGCATGTCGTTGTTGAGGATACCCGGTCCTTCGAGCGTCGCGCCAAGCACGCTCTCCACCAGCGCGCCTGCCGTGGCGCCGGCGACCGTGACCACAATCGCGGACGAGGGAATCAGGCCCAGCGCCGTGCCGGTGGCCGCGAGCGCGAACGCCGCGACGAGCCCGGCTGCCGTTCCTTCGAGCGACATCGCTCCGGGAGTTCCGGGCTTCACGCGGCTGACGGTCGTCACGAGAAACGTCGCCCGTCCCCACGCCTTGCCGATCTCGCTCGCCACCGTGTCGCTGCCGCCGGCGGTCAGCGCGGCGACCAGTGCGACGAGCGACGCGGACGTGTGAGGCGTGGTGACCGCGGCGATTGCGGCCACCGCGGCCACGCCGCAATTGGCGATCGCATTGCCTGCGCCGCGCCGCCCGCCGCGTTCCTCCGCGATGCCGAGCCGTGCTTTGCGCGCCAGCCCAAACCGCGACGTCACCGACGCGGCCAGGAACGTGACCAGCAGCAGTACCCACGCGCCCAGGCCGCCGCCCACGTAGATGATCGCGCCGATGATCGGGCCGACGAGCGCGCCGGATCGCGAAACGGTTCCGGCGCGATACCCGAGCCATCCCGTGAGCACGTTGACGCCGAGCGCCCAGGGCAGCGCGGCAGCCATCGCGTCGCGCGTGCCGGCCACCGACGCAGCGGTCATGAGGCTCGCGATCCACAATACCCATCCCGCCGTCGCCGGCACCGAGAGGTTGTCGTCCAGACGAACCGGGATCGTTTCGACGAGCGCCGCCAGTATTGCCGCGGCCAGCGGCGCGGCGATCGTCAACGTCAACGGCGGCGTTGGCGTCACCGCCGGCCGCACCCACCACGCGAGCGCGACGCCCGCTGCGCCGCCGCACACGACGAACGCCAGCGTCCCGGCCATCGTCTTTTCGCGGTTCCACGGCACCGGACCCTGTAGGAACGCAAAGGCCGCTAAGCCCGCAAAGAACGATCTTTCTCCTGGCTTTGCGTGCTTCGCGGGCTTCGCGTTCCCTGTGCTCGCACGCCCGACGAGCGTGGCGGCACCGTCGCCGAACGCCAGGATCCCCCACGCCGCGGCGACGATGTCGAGGCGAGCAGGGAAGGCGAGTGTCAGCAGCAGAACCGACAGCGGATACAGCAGGATGCCGAGCGGGAACCCGCGGGCCTCGTCCACCGGCCGATACAGGCGCCGGCCGCCAAGCCGCGGCAGCAACACGAGGTTGAACAGGAGCGCGCCGGCGGCCATCACCGCCGCCTGCCACCCCGTCAGCACGCGCAGCAGCAGCGCGAACACGCCCGATCCGACGTGGACCCACTGGCGCGCGTCTTCCGAATGCTTCACCGGATGTGCTGTCACGACTGCGCAGGCTCTACTGGGGTCGTGGCGTGACGGATCGACAGCAGCGTGTGCGTCACGCCTTCGGCCAGCGGCGTGATCGTATAGCCGAGGTCGCGGACGGCCTCGCGGCTGTCGAGCGACCAGTCGTGGCGAAAGATTTCGACCGCACCGCGCGTGAGCAGCGGCGTGCCGCCGAAGAGCGTCACGCGCAGCTCTTCCGCCGCACCCATGAGATCGGCGATCGGAAACGGAATACGCGGCGGCGGCCGCCGTCCCGTCAGCTGCTGCACGAGTTCGAAGATACGACGTTGCGGTGCGTTCTCTCCGCCCAACGCGTACCGCCCGCCGACGCGTCCGCGTTCGAGCGCCTCGCAGTGCCCGGCCGCGACGTCCTCCACGTACGCGTAGGACCAGGGATTCTCCGGCCCGACGAGGCCGGGGAGCTTGTGTTTCAAGTGATCCGAGATCAGCCGGCCGACGAGATTGCCTTCCGTCATCGAGCCGGGCCCGTACACGACGCCGGGGTAGACGCGAATCAGCGGGCAACCGTCGCGGACGGCTTCGTCCGCGACGCGATCGGCCGCGACCTTCGTGCGCTGGTAATCGTTCGCGATGAGCGGCTCGGTCCGGCCGCGCGGCGGGAGCGCGACGAACGACGAGGTGTACAGCACGCGCGGCGTGCGGAGCGTCGCGGCGACCGCCAGCACGTTGCGCAGCCCGCCGACGTTGATGTCGTCGAAGTCTTCGCGCCGGCGCCGCCAGATGCTGACGAGCGCGGCGGAATGCGAGAGGGCGTCGCAACCGGCGGCGGCGCGTTCGAGCGCCGCGCGGTCGCGGATGTCGCCGTCGACCGCGAAGCCGGGAAGACCGCAGCCGCTGGCGCCGCGCGCGAAGATCACGAGATCGTGTCCCCGCGCGGCCAGCGCGCGCACGACGGCGCGCCCGAGATACCCGGTGCCACCCGTCACCAGCACTCTCATGGCGTCTTGTTGCGCCAGTACTCGAGGAGATCGTCGAGCGTCCGCTCGATCGGAATCTCCGGCGTCCATCCGAGTTCGTCGCGCAGGCGACCGGGGTCGCCGAGCAGGAGCGGCGTGTCGTTCGGACGGTAGCGCGCCGCGTCCACTTTCACCGTGACCGGCACGCGCGCGCGGGCGATCAGCCGATCGAGCAGCTCGCGGATGCTGATCGCGCGGCCTGAGCAGACGTTGTAGGGCCTGCCCGGCTGTCCGCGCTCGAGAATCAACCGGTACGCGCGGACCGTGTCGCGGACGTCGGTGAGATCGCGCCGCGCGTCGAGATTGCCGACCGCGATCTCCGGCGCCCAGCGTCCGAGCTCGATGTCGGCGATGCGCCGGGCGAAACCCGAGGCGACGAAGTGCGGATCCTGTCGGGGGCCGACGTGGTTGAACGGACGCGCGATCGTGACGGCGAGCGTGCCATTCGTCCTGATGCCGAGCATCTCCTGCGCGAGCTTGCTCAACGCGTACGGGCTGGACGGCAGGAGCGGATGGTTCTCCGTCAGCGCTTCGTCAGCCGCCGCGTACACGAGGGCCGAGCTCGGCACGAGCACGCGCGCCGCGATCCCGGAACGCTCCAGCGCCTGCAGCACGTGATGCGTGCCGCGCACGTTGATGGCGAACGTCCCTTCGGTCGAATCCCACGCGCGCCCGACGTGCGCGGCGCCTGCGCAGTGATACACCGCGGACGGCCGCGTGCGCTCGATCGCGGTCTGCACCTGCGCCTGATCGAGCAGATCGACCGCTTCCCATCGAGCGCTGGAGTGCTCGCGCGGGGGCGTGCCGCCGGGCCGGTGCCAGGCGATCACGTTCGCGCCGGAGCCGACGAGCAGGTCGGTCAGATGGCTGCCCGCGAACCCAGCCGCGCCGGTGACGAGAATTTCGCTCGACATCGTGGACCGCGGCGCGTCCCTACCGCGGGACGCCGCTCAGCGCCCCATTGAAAGGAGAGAAGTTCCCCAGGCCGGCCAGCGTGAACGAGAGGAAGAACCGATGGTCGGCGGGAATCGGCGACGTCGACGCCGCGCCGTAGTTGTACGTCTGATACTCGACGGCCAGGCCGCAGCACTGGGCGTTGTAGAACGCCGACACGCGCTGTTGGATGAACGAGCTGTGCAGCACGTCGAAGTTGAATGAGTAGACGGTGCCGACCTTATTGTCTTTCGTGTGCATCGTCGACGAAAAGTTGAGCGCCTGGTCGAGCTGCGCCGGGACACAGCCTTGCGTCGGCACCCGGCAGTCGTTGAACGCGGGATCCTCCTCGATATACCCCCGCTTGCTCCACCCTCCACTCAGCTGCACACGAGTCGTCCACGAATAGGAACCCTGCCCCGATATGGTGCGGAGCTTGTGATACCGGCTGTCGAATTCCGCGCGGAGTGTCGCGTTGATCGTGTCGTTGGGCAGCGCGCGGACGTTCAGCGCAATCGGCGAGAAGTGGCTCGGCGCGACCTGGCGGAGCGTCGTCTCGTACTGGAGGTCGTATTGCGATGCGCTTTGGTTGGTGTAGTAGCTCTGTGAGAGCTCAACGTCGAAGATCTCGCGCGACTGCGCCTGCGCGCCTGGCGTCAGCTTGCGCTTCGCGTAGAAGCGGTTGTTGAGGCCGTACGTCAGCGTCGCGCCGCCGATGAACTGATCGGTGCCGTCCAGCTTCACGATGCGATCGATGTTGTCGACCGACGAGGTGCGCTGCACCGTCATCACCGGCTCGATCGAGTGCTTGAATTTCTCGGCGTAGCCGTTCTCCGGCGTATCCCACACCCGGTTGAACACCGGGCCGACGATCTGCGACTGGATCGTGTAGAGCGTACGGTTCAAGCCGGTGTCGACGATCTTCGACGGCGTGATCGCCGGATCGCCGGTCGCCTCATAGCTGCGCGTGTAATAGGTCTCCCGCCAGTTGATCGTCGAGTTCACCGTGAACCACTGCCACTTCTTGAACGGATACCGGAACTGCGGCGAGAAGTCGACCCTGCTGAGCCCGGTGTCCACGGAC
>Ga0209515_10006300_pt1 | contig 14871 bp, 11 predicted proteins | sample Subgroupgradi54m_FD_187454 | JGI IMG/M metagenome (GOLD analysis project Ga0209515, IMG submission 187454) | Subsurface groundwater microbial communities from S. Glens Falls, New York, USA - GMW60B uncontaminated upgradient, 5.4 m (SPAdes)... ...
AGCCGCAGGACCATCGAGATCTCCACCGACGCGCTGGCGCACCAGATGGCCATCGAGGAGCAGCGGCGGCGTGCCGCCACCGGCGAGTCACCCTCGGCCAACGCGGCGGCGGCAGCCGCAGCGGCGCAGAACGCGGCGGCCGCGGCGGCGGCGACCGCGCAGGTCAACGCCAACGCCGGCAACCCACCCATCGACGGTGCGCCCGCCGATGGCTTCGCACCGCCGCCGCAGCAGCCGACGCAGCGGCACACCCGCGGCGGCGACGCGCCCGTCGACGGTCTGGACGCGTCGCGGCAGGCGCGCAGCGCGCGCGGCACCATCCCCGTGCCCATGACGCGGGCACCCACGGGTGACGGCCCCGCGGCCGACAAGATCATCGCCGATCCCGAGCTCACCAATCCCGCGCCGCCGGTGCGCGCGTCGAGCGAGGCGGCGCCCTGGCGCGGCGCCGGCACGCTCGAGCCCAAGCCCATCGATCCGCGCGAGGCCTCGCAGCTCCTGGCCCACGCCGAGGACCGCGACACCATCTTCGGCCTGCTGGTGCGCGCGGCGCGCGCGCGCGTCTGGTACTCGGGCCTGTTGACCGTGCAGGGCGCGACCGCGTTCGGACGCATCGGCATCGAGGGCGACGAGCTCGACCCCGACATCGGCCAGGTGGCCATCCCGCTGGCCTCGGCGCCGGCGCTGCGCGGCGCCTACGAGACGGGCGCGCCGTACATCGGGCCGGTGGCCACCGACCTGCCCGAGATCGACGACATGCTGGCGCGCATGGGCGGCGTGGTGCCGCCCTCGGCGCTCATCATCCCGGTGGTCATCCGCGACCGCACCGTGGCGCTGGTCTATGCGCACCGCGGCGCCGACACGCTGTCGATCTCGGAGGTCGCCGACGTGCTGCCGGTGGCCGGCGACGCGGCCATGGCGCTGTCGCGCCTGATCGTGCGCGCCAAGTCGCAGCAGGGCTTCCGCCGGCCGGAGAGCGCCAGCGAGGGCGGCCCGGCCATGGTCCCGCCCGCGCTCGTGGCCGAGCAGGTGCCCGCCAAGCAAGCGCCCGCGGCAGGCAAGAACGACGGCGTCTGGGGTCGTCCCGCGTCGCGGCCGACGCCGGCGCCGCCCATCGACTTCTCCAACCTGGGTAGCGGCGCGGTGGCCGCACCGGCGGTGGCCGCGCCCGGTCGCGTGGCCCTGCCCGAGCCCATCGGCGTGGTCGTCGACGCGGTCGAGCGCGAGCAGGAAGGCCGCGCCAGCGAGGAAGCGCTGGCGCGCATCGACGACCTGCTGCCCGAGCTGGCGCGTCGCTTCCCCGGCAAGCTGGTCACCGATCGCTACGCCACCAGCGGCCGCTCGCTGCGCGCGGTGCAGCACGGGCCGCTGCTCGGACTGTGCATCCGCGCGGGCGCACGCATCGTGCCCATCCTGGTCGACAAGCTGTCCTCCGCCGACCGCGAGGTGCGCTACTACGCCACCATCTGCCTGGCCGAGGTGCGCGCGCCCATCGCCGTCGCCGGCCTGGTCGGGAGGCTGTTCGACTCCGACTACGGCGTGCGCGGCGCGGCGCTCGAGGCGTTGCTCGGCTACCCGCCGCGCGACGTCGACGCGGCCCTGCAGCCGGTGCGTCTGGCCCTGCGCTCCGATGCGCTGCGCGCACGCGCCGCGGCGCACGCGCTGGGCGAGCTGCGCGACGTCAAGTCGATCCTGGATCTCATCGACGCCACCGAGCGCGACCCGGGCACCGCGACCGAGGCGCACCGCGCGCTCGTGCTCATCACCAAGCAGGACTTCGGCACCAAGGCCAAGAAGTGGCGCAAGTGGTGGGAAGAGCACCGCGACCGCTCACGCATCGAGTGGATGCTCGAGGCGCTCGCGCACTCCGACGAGCGCATCCGTCTGTCGGCGAGCGATGAGCTCAAGCGTCTGACCGGCGAGTACTTCGGCTACCACCACGACGGCTCGCGCCGCGAGCGCGAAGAAGCGCGCCAGCGCTGGCTCAAGTGGTGGGACGACGTGGGCAAGAAGCGCTTCGTGCGCGAGATGCCACAGGGCGAGAGCGGCCGCGCGACCGGGTCGGTTCCCAAGCGCTGAGGAGGCGGCGCGCGGCGGCGGGTTGAACCGCCAGGTCGCCAGCGACGCCAGCTCGGATGGACCCGCGCCCGAGCCAGGGCCGCCCCGCGATGTTCTACGGGTGGTAGCGTTCCGCCGTGGGCGTGGGCGGCTGCGGAGCGGTGCGCTGGCGTTCGGGCGAATCGTCCGGGCCGGGCGGCGGCGCGGGCGCGGGCATCGGCATGGGCTGGGGCGCCATCGGGTAGGGCGTGTTGGTCGCGACCTTCTGCCGGCCGAAGGTGTAGCTGAGCCCGAGGCGGAACTGGTACGAGACGATGGGTCCGCCGGCATTGGCCACCTGCACCGATTCGAAGGCCACCGGCCACAAGGACAGCGTCCAGGCCGGGCCGAGGTGCAGGTCGAGCGTGCCCATGACGCGCAGGTCGAGACCCTTGAGCGTATCGAAGCTGCGATCATGGAAGTTGATGGCGACGTAGCCGATGCCGCCGCGCACGCCCACGTCGAGGCTGGACGACAGCGGCAGCCGCCAGATGGCCTCGATGATGCCACTCGTGTGGGTCGCGACCGAGTTGCTCATGGCCTCTATCTCGGCGCCCAGGGTGAACGCGTCGTGGGCGTCGAAGCCGAACACGAACGAGCCGCCCACCAGCTGGGGCACCTGCTCGGGCTTGCGGTTGAACGGGTTGGTGGTGCCGATCAGCACGCCGCCCTGCCACTCGCGCGCGTGTGCCTCGGGCGCGCCTGCCACCAGCGCCGCGGCCAGCACCGCCGCGGCCACCGCCGCACGCGCCTGGCGTGCGCGCGACCAGAACACCCAGGCCACGAACGCCAGCACCAGCACGCTGATCACCTGCGAGGTCGACAGCGGACCGAGGAAGCCGCGCGAGGCGTCGCCGCGCAGGTTCTCGATGGCCGAGCGCCCGAGCGCGTAGCCGGCCAGCGCCAGGGGCAGGAGCAGCCCGGGGCGGCCGGCGCGCACCGCGCGCACGCGCGCCAGGCGCAAGATGGCGAAGAAGAGCGCCAGCCCGAGCAGCGACTCGTACAGCTGCGTCGGGTGCACGGGCAAGGACGCGTCGCGCCAGGCCGGCACCAGCCCGGCGCCCACGTGATCGCGCCAGGCCGGGCTGCCCACCGGGAAGCGCACCGCCCAGGCCACGTCGGTGACCTTGCCGTAGTCGCAGCCGGCCACGAAGCAGCCCAGGCGCACGATGGCCACCGACAGACCGACCAGCGGTGCGGCCAGATCGCCGAAGCGCGCCAGCGCCAGGGTGGGATGCCGGCGCAGGTAGAGCACGATGGCCAGCAGCGCGCCGGCGAAGCCGCCGTAGGCGACCATGCCCGCCCAGCGCAGCACCGGCACGTGCCCGGCCGCGATCTGCCCGGCCACGTCGAGCAGCATGGGCATGAGGATGCCGCCCACCACCGCCGCGGTGTAACCGAGCACGAGCGTGGTCAGCACCGCGGCCACGTCGTCACCGGCGGCGCGCGCACGCCGCACCATGACGATGGCAGCGGCCAGGCCGGCCAGCGCCACCAGGGTGAAGTAGGTGGGCGCGAGCAGCGTCGCCGCGCTGTCGCCCACGAAGCGGGCCAGGAAGTCGACGAGGATGGGCCTCATGCGTCACCTCCGACCGAACGGGCGCGTGCGGCACGGCGCAGCTCGCGTCGTCGCCACAGCACCAGCACCACGAGGGGCAGGAAGGCCCAGCCGACCGAGACCAGGTTGACCGCCTGGCGCGCGAGCGGGAAGCGGCCCACGGTGCTGCAGCTCGAGCCGCCCGAGCCCGAGCTGCAGCTCGAGCCGCTCGACGACGAGCTCGAGCTGGAGTTGCAGCCCGAGCAGCTCGAGCCGCTCGACGACGAGCTCGAGCTGGAGTCGCAGCTCGAACAGCTCGAGCCGCTCGACGACGACGAGCTCGAGCTGGAGTCGCAGCCCGAGCAGCTCGAGCCGCTCGACGACGACGAGCCCGAGCCCGAGCCGCAGCCCGAGTCACAGCCCGAGCTCGACGACGAGCTCGAGCCGCCCGAGTCGCAGCTGCCGCAGCCGCCGCCCGAGCTCGAGCCCGAGCCGGTGCCGCTGCCGCGCGAGCAGTCGCCGCACGAGCCGCCCTGGCAGCTCGAGTCGCACTGCGGGTCGCACTGCGGATCGAAGTTGCACGTCGCGTCGGCGTTGCAGTCGCTGCACGAGACGTCGACGTTGCGCGGCGCGGGCGGCGGCGGGCCCGGCCCGGCATCGGAACCGATGGGGTACGGGCCAGGTGGCGCGCCATAGATGTCGCCCAGGCAGGCGTCGAGCGCGGCCACGCAGGTCGCGTCGTCGAAGAACGCGGCGTTGGCGGTCAGCTGGCTGAGCTGGTTGCCGGCGTCGAACAGCTGCGGGCAGGCCGAGGCGCGGCCCTCGACGCAGGTCGAGACCGTGCGGATGGCCAGGGCCACATTCACGCACAGCAGGTAGTAGCCGCGCCCGGAGTCGGCGGCGAGCATGGTGCACTCGGCGTTGCCGTCGGTGGCGTCGCGCGTGACCGGCTTGCACGTGGAGCTGGGCAGGCAGGCCTCGCAGCGCTGCTTCTGCGCCTCGCCGCACTCGCCCAGCGAGCCGAAGAATGCGTACGGGTTGCCCAGGCTGCCCTTGGCGGCGACCGCCGCGGCGGCCATGGCGTCGACGTCGGGCTCGGCCGCAAGGCTGGTCGCACCGCGCTGCGGCCGCGGCGCGGTCGCCGCGCTGAACGCGTGCTCCCGGGCGTCAGGCTCGAGCGCCGCCAGCAGCACCGGGTTGACCAGCAGCAGGTCAGCCGAGGCCACGTAGGCCACCGCGAAGGGCGCGCGTGGCGCCGGCTGCACCAGCAGCGGGCTGCTATCGTCGTCGCGACCGGCGGCCACGGCCAGCTCGAGCAGCAGCGCGGCGCCGCGCGCGGGTAGCGGCGCGACGTCGTCGTCCCAGCCGCTCAGCTGCAGCGCGCCGGGGGGAGCGGCCTGGCTGGCGCGCTGGAGCGGCATGGCCGCGCGCACCGGCTGCACCCACACGTCGGGCGCCTCGTGCTCGATGCGCGAGACCAGCACCGGCGCCGCGCCGTGGCGCTCGCGCTCGACGTCGGCGCGCACGAGCGCGTCGTGGACCAGCGCGCCCAGGGTCGGCTCGCCGCCCGCGGGCGCGGCGAACGCGGCCGCGTCGACGGGCGCGGCCAGCGCACTCTCGAGCACACGGCGTGCGCCCGCGCGTTGCCGCGCCGTCCAGCGCACGGCCAGCTTCGGCTCGACGCCGAGCAGATCGCGCACCGTCAGGTCGGTGGGATCGAGCTCGCCATCCGCGGCGCCGCAGCCGGACACGGTGGTCGCGAGCGCCAGCAGCGTCGCGAACACCCGGCAGCGTCTCATGAGTACCGGTACTCTCATGGTCCCCTCGTGGCAGCAGTGAATGCCGCGCCGGATTTAGCATCGCCGATGAACGAGCGCGTGCATAGCGCATATTGCCGGCAACCGATGGCAGCTACATTGGCTACTATCGTCGGTGGCGTCGGTGTTTCGGTCGTTGACGCAACGCGCGCGTGACCCCGAAAGCTACAGCCTGTAGCCTCGCGCGCTACAGCGACTCGGCTCCGATCATTGCCATTTTCGCGGGCGGCAAGAATCCATATGATGGACGCATGGGCAAGCGCGGCTGGGTGGTGTCGGTGGTGCTGCTGAGCGCGGCCGTGGGCTGGCTGTGGCTACAGAACGGCCGCCTGCGCTACCGCAGCGTGCATGCGGAGGCCGCGCTCGAAGACGTGCAGGGCAAGGACGCCGCGCAGGTCAGGCCGACCCAGGCGCCGTCGGGAAATCGGGTCACGCGCGCCGAGGACGTGAAGGCCGCGGTCGCCGCGGTGCTGCCCGCGGGCGAGCCCGACGAGGGCGAGCCGCCCGCCGCGCCACCCGAGCGGCACTGGGCGGTCGAGTTCTTCACCCCACACCCGGGCGAGAACCTGCTCGCGTACCGCGATCGCGTGCTGCCGGTGGTGCAGGCGGTGGCCGCGCCGCAGCGCAAGCGGGTGCGCCGCTGGCGCGACGAGTTCAGCAAGGACGCCCGCCTGAGCGACACGCAGCAGCGCGCGCTCGACGCCACCGTCAGCGACGCTGGCGAGCAGATCAAGGACCGCATCTTCCAGGGCATCCTGAGCGGCGAGCTGGGCCCGCGCACCAAGGCGTCGAACGGCGTGGCCTTCGCGCGCGACCTGCTCGACATCGCCGACGGCGCCAACAAGCGCTTCCGCGCCTCGCTCGATTCGTCGCAGGCGGCGGCGCTCGACGGCAGCCGCTTCGACGTGGTCGACTACCTGTTCTTCGCCACACGCTGGGAAGACATGCTGGGCGTCGAGGAGCAGAAGTAGCCTTCCGACCGTCGCCGTCGGCGTCGGCGCCTGCGCCTGGCAGCGCCGCGCTGCAAGCTGCGCTAGCATCCTCGCCAGTGGCCTCCTCGACGCCTTCGCTCGCTGCCATCAACTTCGCCTGGCTGGTTCGCCTGCGCTGGGCCGCCATCGCCGCGCAGGCGGTCACCGTGCTGGTGGCGCACCGGCTCATGGGCGTAGCGCTGCCGCTCGCGCCGCTCGCGCTCATCATCGGGCTGGCCGCGGCGTCGAACGTGGCCTGCGCCGCGTGGGCGCGGCGCGCGCACGGCCGCGTGGTCGCGTGGCACCTGGGCACGGTCATGACCATCGACGTGCTGGTGCTGTCCGCCCTGCTCTACTTCAGCGGCGGGCCGTTCAACCCGTTCAGCTTCCTCTACCTGGTGCAGATCGCGCTCGCCGCGGTCGTGCTCAGCCCGCGCTGGACGTGGCTCCTGGTGGCGCTGTCGCTGGCCTGCTCGGGCATCCTGTTCGTCGACCACCGCGAGCTGGTCCTGCCCGCGCGCACCCACGAGGAGCACATGCGCTGGCACCTGTGGGGCATGTGGGTCGCCTTCGGCGTGGCCGCCGCGTTCATCGTCTACTTCCTCATGCGCGTGCTGCACTCGCTCGCCGAGCGCGAGGGCGAGCTGCACGCCGCGCGCACCCACGCCGACCGCCAGGAGCGTCTGGCCAGCCTGGCCACCCTCGCCGGCGGCGCGGCCCACGAGCTGGCCACGCCACTTTCGACCATCGCCACGGTCGCGCGCGAGCTGGAGCGCCGCCTGGGTGCGGCCGCCGACGCCGACGTGGTCGACGACCTGCGCCTGCTGCGCTCGCAGGTGGAGCGCTGCCGCGCCATCTTGGACCAGATGTCGGCGCGCGCGGGCGAGAGCGCGGGCGAGGGTCTCACCGACGTCACGCTCGCCGAGCTGACCCAAGCGGCGGTGGCCGACCTGGCCGCGCGCGCGCCCGTGCGCGTCGAGCTGCCCGGCGCGGGCGACGGCCCGGCGCGCCGCTTCACCGTGCCGCCGCGCGCCCTGGCCCAGGCGCTGCGCGTGCTGGTGGCCAATGCCCAGGACGCCTCGCCCGACGGCGCCGAGGTGGTCGTGCGCGCCAGCGCCGACGACGCCGAGCTGCGCATCGAGGTGCGCGACCGCGGCGCCGGCATGCCCGCCGAGGTGCTCGCGCGCGTGGGCGAGCCGTTCTACACCACCAAGGCGCCCGGGCACGGCATGGGCCTGGGCCTGTTCCTGTCGCGCGCGGTCATCGAGCGCCTGGGCGGCGAGCTGCGCCTGGAATCCACGCCCGGTGCGGGCACCGTCGCCATCGTGCGCGTGCCTGCGACAAATGGCCGCATTGCCGGCGCGGGCACGCAGGTGATTTCGTGAGCCAGGTGGCCCCCGAGTCTCGCCCGTCGCTCCTGCTCGTCGATGACGACGCGGTCTTCCGCGAGCGCCTGGCGCGTGCCTTTCGCGAGCGCGGCTGGGACGTGCGTACCGCGGGCGGGTACGAGGACGCGCTGCGCCAGGCGCAGCACGAGACGCCCGAGCTCGCCGTCGTCGACCTGCGCATGCCCGGCAAGAGCGGCCTCGAGCTGGTGCGCGACCTGGTCGCCCTCGATCCGGCGACCCGCGTCATCGTGCTGACCGGCTACGGCAGCATCGCCACCGCGGTCGACGCCATCAAGCTGGGCGCGGCGCACTATCTGGCCAAGCCGGCCGACGCCGACGATCTCATCGCCGCGTTCGAGCGCGCGGGCGCGCCGCCGCTCGCGCCCACGGCGACCGACTTCGCGGCGCCGACCCTGGCGCGCGCCGAGTGGGAGCACATCAACCGCGTGCTCTCTGATTGTGGAGGCAACATCTCGGAGGCGGCGCGGCGCCTGGGCGTGCACCGCCGCTCCCTGCAGCGCAAGCTGTCGCGCTGGGCGCCGGGCGACTGACGCGCGCTACGGGCCCGCGTCGGGCTTGCACTTGGCCAGGCAGTCGGCCTCGTGCTGCATGCACTCGGCGGCCGTCCACACGCCCTCGGCGCTCTCGTGGCACTCCTGGCCCTCGGGCGTGATGCTGGGATGGCAGGCGTTGGCGATGGGCTCGCACTCGGCGGGGGTGACGTGGGTCTTGTGGTCGTCGCCACAGGCGGCGAAACCGTAGGCGCAGCCGGCAGCCAGCGCGACGACGAGGAGGAGTCTCTTCATGCGCGTCATCCTCATCGTGCGCGCGGCCTGGATCAATGTTGCGACGTCTGCTGCGACAACAAACCGCACCCTCGCCGTCAGAGGCTGTCAGGCATCCTGCCCACGCATGCGGCAATCTGTCGCAGGGGACTTGTGGTGCGCGCGCGTCGAGGCGAGCATCGGCGAATGCGTACTGGCCTGGCCTTCTCCTTCCTGCTCGCGTTCGCGGCGGCCGCGTGCAACTCCAACGACCTGGTGATCAACCTCGACAATGTGATCCGCGGCAACGACGCCTCCGACGAGGTCGCGGGCACGATGGTCGACGCCATCAACGAAGGCCGGCTGCAGGTCGACGACACCAAGGCCTACCGCATGAGCGCGCCCGCCGACGGTGGGAGCCTTCCCGCGGCCACGCCGCCCACGTTCACCTGGGCCAGGCCGACCGCCAAGGCGGGCGTGCGCCACGGCGTTTCCACCGGAGATTTCACCTGGTTGCGCTTCGAGGCCTCCGGCTACCCCGGGCCCATCGACGTCATCGTTCTGAGCAACACCGAGTGGACGCCCACGGCGGACGAGTGGGCGCGCTTCACCGCCGCGACCGGCCCGGTCAAGGTGACGGTCACCAATGCCTTCGCCATGGTCGGCATCATCAAGGAAGGCCCGTACCGCTCGACCACGCCCACCAGCACGTTCACCATCACGCCCTAGGCATGCGAATTCGCAGGCCTGCGACGTCTTGTCGCACGCCACGCGCGCCGCGCTGCGCTATCCATGGTGCGTGCGTGGCGGCATCCTCTGGCTCCTGCTGGCGACGGCGACTGCGACGACGGTGGCGGCGACGCCGCGCGCTGCCCACGCCTGCTCCACCTGCAGCTGCGGTGATCCGACCATCACCTCGATGGGCACCGAGCAGGCCTACGCGGGCCGCTTCCGCCTGTCGCTCGGCTACAGCCATCGCTCCGATGAGCAGGGCGAAGCGTTCGTCGACGACGAGCGGCACGTCGAGCAGCGCCTGGACGTGAGCGCGGCGTACTCGCCCACGCGCTGGCTGCAGATCGCGGCCACGATTCCCCTGCTCGAGCGCCAGGTGACGGGCGTGGATCTGGCGCGCGACACGCTGCGTGGCACCGGCGACGTCGACCTGCGCACGCGTCTGACCCTGTGGCGCGACCGCGGCTTCGCGCCGCGCCACCTGTTCGGCGTCTCGGCGGGCGCGACGCTGCCCACGGCGCAGACGCAGCGCGACGCGATGGGCACGCCGCTCGATCTCGACCACCAGCTGGGCGGCCTCGCGCTCACGCCCCGGCTGGGCGTCTGGTACACGCAGCTGCGCCATCCCTGGTCGTTGTTCGCGTCGGCGAGCGTCGCTCACGTCATGCAGGTCGAAGGTGACGAGCGCGCCGGCGACAACCTCGGCGTCACCGCGGCGCTGCAGTGGCAGCCGGGCGAGAGCTGGGGCGTGCGCCTGGCCGTCGACGGCAGGTACGAGGATCGCGGCAAGCGCGGCCCCATGCTCCTGCCCGACACGGGCGGCTACGGCCAGTTCGTCTCGCCGGGCGTGATCTACAGCCCGGCCATGGACCTCGTGCTCGAGGCCCAGCTGCAGCTGCCCGTGGTCGACGGACTGTACGGCCGGCACTCCGAGTCGCCGGTGCTGCTGCTGGCGTCGAGCTACGATTTCTGAGCATGCGCCGGGTCGTCGCCAGCCTGCTCGCGTTCGTGCTGACGCAGGCGTGCGTGCTGAGCGAGCACGAGGACGGCATCGCCATCGCCGTGTCGCTCGCGCACCAGCACACGGGCGCGTGGCCCGACGGGGTCACGCTCGCGCACGCGTATGTCGCCGTGACGAGCATCGAGCTCGAGCGCTGCCCCGACGAGGCCATCGCGCGGGCGGCGGAGCTGGGCTGGGGCGGCGTGGCCCACGCGCACACGCTGGGCACGCCCACGCGGCTGGGCGTGCCGGTGGTCGAGGACCTCCTCGGCCCCGACGATGCGCCGCGCGTGGTGGGCACGCTGGCCGCCCCGCCCGGCCGCTACTGCAGCGTCCGCATCACCGTCGGCCCGGCCGACTCCGACGCGCTCGGCCTGCCCAGCGAGCCGAGCATGCTGGGCATGAGCGCCCTGCTCGACGGCCAGGCGAAGGGCGCCCCGCTGCACTCGACGTGCGCCTCGGACCAGGTGGCCCGCGTGGCGCTCGCCGCTCCGCTCGAAGTCTCCGCCGAGAACCGCGCGGCCGGGCTACTGCTCACCATCGACGCGGCGCGCCTGCTCGACGGCGTGGATCTCACGAACCAGGCCTCCGTCGCCTGCGCCGCCGCCGCCAACGCCGTGGGGACGGTGTTGCCAAATTAACTTTCGGCGCCAGGTCCGCGAAATCGCGTCGGGGCACGTGCGGGCTGCGACGGGGAATCGCGGACTTGGCCACGAAAGTTAAATTGGCAACACCGTCCCCCTCAGACCTTGCGGGTGTGCGGGTCGAGGGCGTCGCGCAGGCCGTCGCCGAGGAAGTTGAGCGCGAAGATGGTCAGGGACATGACCAGGCCAGGGCCGACCAGGATCCAGGGGTAGACGACGATCTGCTGGGCGCCCTCGGCGATGAGCGTGCCCCAGCTGGCGCGCGGGGCCTGGACGCCCAGGCCGAGGAAGGACAGGAAGGCTTCCTGCAGCATGACCGCGGGCACCGACAGCGTCGCGTAGACGATGATGGGGCCGAGCGCGTTGGGCACGATGTGGCGCGCCAGCAGGCGCGGCGTGCGCACGCCCAGGCCGCGCGCGGCCTCGACGAACTCGCGGTGCTTGAGCGAGAGCACCTGGCCGCGCACCAGACGCGCCATGGTCAGCCAGTTGATACCGCCGATGAGCGCGAAGAGCAGGAAGATGCTGCGCGTGCCCAGCACGGCCATGATGACGATGACGAACACCGTCGAGGGCAAGGCGTACATGACGTCGACGAAGCGCATCATGGCCTCGTCGAGGCGACCGCCCACCCAGCCCGAGGTGGCGCCCCAGGTCACGCCGATGAGCAGCGCCACCGAGGTGGCCAGGAGCGCGATGGTGATGGCGATGCGCCCGCCGTCCATGGTGCGCACCAGCAGGTCGCGCCCGAGCGGGTCGGTGCCCATCCAGTGCCGCGCCGACGGCGGCGTCGCGCCCAGGCGCACATTCTGCGCGGCCGCGTCGATGCCCAGCCAGCCGGCCACCAGCGGCCCGAGCAGGCAGAACACCACGATGGCCGCGAACAGCGACAGGCACGCCACCGCCATGCGGTTCTTGCGCAGGCGGCGCCACGCGTCGCGCGCCCCGCTGGTCGTGTCGGTCACGCTGGCCTCGCCCGCCGCGCTCATGGCGCGCCCCGGATGCGCGGATCCAGCCAGCCGTAGGCGACGTCGACCACCAGGTTGAGCAGGATCACGAACAGGCAGTAGAAGACCATCACCCCGGTCAGCACCGGGTAGTCGCGGTCGGTCACCGAGCTGATGAAGTACGTGCCCAGTCCCGGCACCTGGAAGATCTTCTCGATCACGAACGAGCCGGTGATGAGGTACGCCGTCGCCGGACCCAGGTAGGTCACCACCGGCAGCACGCCCAGACGCAGCGCGTGCTTCCAGATGACCGCGCGCTCCGACAGACCCTTGGCGCGCGCCGTGCGCACGTAGTCCTGACGCACCGTCTCGAGCATGCCGGCGCGGGCGAGCCGCGCGATGGTGCCGGTGTAGATCATGCCCAGGGTCACCGCGGGCAGGATCATCGACGACAGACCCTGCCAGCGCGCCGGCGGCAGCCAGCCCAGGCGGATGGCGAACCACTGCACCAGCAGCGGCCCGAGCACGAACGACGGCACGCTGATACCGACCACCGCCACCGCCATGGCCGCGTGATCGGCCCACGAGTTCTGTCGCGCCGCCGCGCCCACGCCGAGGAGCAGGCCGAACACCAGCGCGAAGCCGAGCGCCATCAGGCCCAGCTGCAGTGACTGGGGGAAGTTCTCGGCGATGATCGTGTTCACCGAGTCGGGACGCTTCATGGAATGGCCGAGATCGCCGTGCGCCAGGCCGACCATGTAGTCGACGTACTGCCGCCACAGCGGCTGATCCAGCTTGTAGGCGCGCTCGATGTTGGCGCGCACCTCGGCGGGCAGCTGGCGCTCGGCGTCGAGCGGTCCGCCCGGCGCTGCGCGCAGGGCCACGAAGCCGAAGCTGGCCACGGCGATCACGACCAGGATGGCGCCGGCCAGACGCGTGGCGAGCAGCCGGATCACGGGCCACCCTGGGGCCGCGAGGGCGGATGCTGGCGCCAGTCGGGATCGATCCACACCCGGCGCAAGGACGGCTGATCGACGAAGTTGACCGACAGGCCCTTCACGTACGGCTTCTGCAGCGAATGCTGCGTGTACACGTACATGGGAATGATGGGCTGGTCGTCCATCATGATCTGCTCGGCTTGGCGCACCAGGTCGAGCCGCTTCTGCCGGTCGGGCTCCTGCTCGGCGACGGCGAACAGACGTTCGAACTCCTGGTTGCAGAAGCCCGGGCGGTTGTCGGGACTGGCGCACAGGAATGGCCGCAGGAACTCTCCCTCTGGATCAGGGAAATTGCCAATCCAGCCCATGCGCGCCACATCGTATTCCTTGTTGCGCGTGTCCTTGAGGAAGGTTTTCCATTCCTGTGATTCGAGGTGCACCTCGATACCGAGCGTCGCCTGCCATTCGTGCTGCACCCACTCGGCAATGTGCTTGTGGTACTCGGTGCCGGTATTGAACTTGACCGTGATGAAGGCGGGGAAGCTCTTGCCCATCTCGGTGCGCGCCAGGGCCAGCTCACGCCGGGCCAGCTCGAGGTCGTAGTGCACGCCGAAGGGCGGCACGTAGCAGGCCTTGTCCTTGACCACGATCATCGATACGCCCGGCGTGGCCGCGCTGACGCCGCACAGCTTCTGCTCGGCCGGCGACAGCGTGGCATTGGGCGCGCCGGGCGTGAACTGCTCGCTGGCAATCTGGCCGCCCTTGAGGATCGATGGCAGCACGCTGCGATCGAGCGCCGCCGACAGCGCGCGACGCAGGTGCACATTGTTCAGCTTCTTCTCGTTGATGACGTAGAAGTAGGTGCCCAGGAAGGCGCCGCGGAAGTAGTCCTTGCGCCGGATCTTGCCGCCCGTCTCGCCCGCCAGCACGGGCAGCCACGAGCCGGGAATGCCATTCGCGACGACAGCATCGCAGCCACCCTGATAATAATAGGCAGCATTGGCCGCCTGCTCGGCCATGGAGTAGATGGTCACCCGCTCGAGGCGGATGTCAGCACGGCCCCAGAACGTGGGCGACTTGACCAGCTCGAAGCGATCGCGCTCGTGCCAGTAGGTCAGATGAAATGGCCCGCTGGTGACGATGCGCTCGGGCTGGGTCCAGCGGCGCACGCTGCGCGCGACCGCCTCGCGCGGCGTCGGCCGCAGGGCCGGCTGCAGCGTCAGATCGACGAAGTACGGCGTCGGGCCGATGAGGTCGTACTCGACCGTGTGCGCGTCCACGGCGCGCACGCCCAGTGCCTCGGGCAGCATGAGCAGGTCGCGACCGTGCACGGTGATCTCGTCGGGCGCCGGCGGCGCGGCGGCGCGGTCGGCGAACGGCTGGCGCAGCCGGCGCACCCGGTAGGCGCGCTCGGCGTTGGGCGCAGCCAGCTCGGCGAGCGGCACCCAGCCCTGCTTGCCCTCGCCCACGTCCCAGCCGATCCAGGCCCAGTCGCGCGCCGGTCCGCCCAGATCGAGGACGGTCACGTCGGCGCCCGCGGGCAGCGTGGCATGGGCAGGCGCCGAGGCGTCGGGGACCAGGCGCAGCGGCAGCGCGGCGCGCACGCGGCGTGCGCTCGCGTCGGGTGGCGCGATGGCGTTCGTGCCCGTGCCCTCGGGCAGGACCTCGACCACGTCGCCGGCGTGCAGCGTGGCCACGTCGTGCACGAGCACGCGCGCCACGCCGGTGGTGTACTCCTTGCCGTTGCGCAGCTTCCACAGCGTCTCCGCGTGCGGCGACGCGGTCAGCGGATGCAGCGTGCGCATGGCGCTGTAGACCAGGTCGGCGGCGTCGAGCGGGCGGCCGTTCGACCAGCGCGCGTCGTCGCGCAGGTGGAAGGTGAAGCGGGTCTGGTCGGGCGACACATCCCAGGAGCGGGCCAGCGATGGCATGGGCAGGCCCTGGTCGTCGTGCGTGGTCAGCCCGTCGAACAGCTCGTTGATGATGCGCAGGTCGGTGGTCGACGAGGTCATCGCCGGATCGAGGTACTCGGGCTC
>Ga0209515_10006301_pt1 | contig 14871 bp, 14 predicted proteins | sample Subgroupgradi54m_FD_187454 | JGI IMG/M metagenome (GOLD analysis project Ga0209515, IMG submission 187454) | Subsurface groundwater microbial communities from S. Glens Falls, New York, USA - GMW60B uncontaminated upgradient, 5.4 m (SPAdes)... ...
GCGATATCGCGCTTTCAGAACTGTGCAAAATCGAATCAAAATTAAAATGAAAGCAATGCAAAGTCTGCCGTTTCACACACGAACAATGCAGCTGCATCGAACAACGATAGATCCAACAATCAAATAAAAAATCCAATCACAAATAAACTAAATAATAAAATAAACTATTAAAATGACAACTACCATACCCAACTTAAAAAATTTGAACAAACAACTTTTCCTCAACTTCAACCAAGAAAAAGTACCAACCAGAAACGGTTACGGTGACGCCCTGCTAGAACTTGGCAAAACCAACAAGAATATTATGGTTTTGTGTGCCGACTTAACAGAATCAACCAGAGTAGAAAAATTTGCCCAAACCTATCCTAAACAATTTGTAGAAATTGGCGTTGCCGAACAAAATCTTGTCACCATTGCCTCCGGGCTTGCTGCTATGGACAAAACACCTTTTGCATCTTCCTACGCCGCTTTTTGTCCCGGCAGATGTTGGGAACAAATTAGAACTACCATTTGTTATAATAATCAAAACGTCAAAATAATCGGTGCTCATGCTGGCATTTCCGTGGGGCCCGATGGTGCAACCCATCAAATGCTGGAAGACATTGCCTTAATGCGTGCCTTGCCCAATATGGTTGTCATTGTTCCTGCAGATTATAATCAAACATATCACGCAACAAAAGCGTTAGCTGCACACAAAGGTCCTGCTTATATGCGTTTTGCTCGTGACAAAACACCGCAGTTCACAACAAGAAAAACGCCCTTTAAAATAGGTGAAGCGCAAATACTCAAAGAAGGCAGTGATATTTGTTTAATTGGTGCAGGTCCCGTTGTCTATGAGTGCTTAACCGCAGCGGCATTACTGCAAGATAAAAACATTAACGCCATGGTCATCAATTGTCATTCAATCAAACCGCTTGATCACAAAACCATTCTTGCTGCAGCCAAAAAGTGTAAAATAATTATTACTGTAGAAGAAGCGCAGATAACAGGTGGCTTAGGAGGCGCAGTAACCGAATACTTAAGTGAAATATATCCCACTCACATAAAACGAATCGGCGTCAAAGATCACTTTGGTGAATCTGGCGAACCAATAGAATTACTGCACAAATTCGGCTTTAGCGCAGAGCATATTGTGCAGGAAGCAGAAAAGATGGTGAGGAAATAGGTTGTTTATTTTTCAAGTATCAATTTAATATTCTTCAAGAAAGTTAAAGCGTGCTGTACTGACTGCTCAGCTGGTTCTTTATTTGCCTGCGGAATTGTTTGATAGGTAAAGTGTCCTCTTTTCCATTTTTCATCTTTAAAAATTTGTAACAATTCATCTGCTCGAACAATCATCTTTTGATAGATGTTGAGTAGTTCAATATCTAAAATACCAGAATCAACAAATTCTGCTTTAAATAGCTCGTAAGTTTTTTTATGAACATCAGGCATTTCTGTTTTAATCCCCTTTGTGAGTAAAGTTGCTTTTGCCGTATAAAAGATTGAATAATATGCGTGTGAAATAACAGAGCTGTAGAATGTAGTTCCTTCTTCTAACTCCAAGTATTTCTTTGTTTGAGGCTCTTCAGTAACCCTCTTAAGAACTTTTGCTGCAAGAAGTTCGTTTTCTCCTCTTTCAAGATAAACCTTGACCATTAAATCCATGTTCCATCGCCTCATTCATCATCTGATAATAAGTCTCAGCACCATGCAAAAGAAGATTATTTTGAGCAATTTCTTTTCCATAATTAGCTTCTTTATTTAGAAGCATTTCTAAGAATTCTGATCTTTTAAACACATAAAGATGAATTTCTGGAATACTCAATTCACAAATTGAACGTAATTGAGCATAGACTCGCTTTGTTTCTTGAGAATCATCAATAATAAGAACAACATCAATATCTGAAGTTTCTTTCTGCGCATTTTTTGCATAACTGCCTGTAACGATCATCACATAAAAGGGAGTTGGAATTTTATCAGCTGCTTTTTGTAAAATAGGATAAGGTAAATTTGTCTTGTTCCACGCAATATGCTCTGCAATTACGCCCGCATATACTTGTGCTTTGAGATGGGAATGATTTAATCTATACAACAAAAGATTACCTACTTTTTCTTCCAAAATTATTTTCTCTTGAACCATCTTCTTAAGAATCGTAAAAACATAACTCTTAGAAGTTTTTTTACAGAGCATTTGAATATCTTTAAAAGTAAACTTCTTCCATGGCTTCGTGATTAACGGTACTAACAATTGATATTCTTTCTTAAGCATATTAAACCTATTTTTAGGACTGATTGTTCCTAAATTTAGGTATTTTATAAATGTTTTGGATTGTTTTGTACAAAAACTATTTCTTAAACAAATTTAAAACTACTTAGTGTTACACACCACATTCACATCATCAAATTGTGTTTGTGCATTATTTGTTGCTAATCCGATATATCCAGCAGCATATTTTTGATCTGTAATTTCTGTTACTTTTACACCATTAAAATAGGCCTCTAGTAAAGGTCCTACCACCTTTATTTTCAATTCTTGCCACTCACCATAAGGATTAAAACCTTCGAGTTTTGCACTAGCTAAATCCTCCTTTTCAAAATCACCTATCACCACATAAAAATCTATATCTGCGGGTAAATTACTCGAGCCATGTCCATCGATATTTCCAAACTTGAGGGTATATCCAGTTTGTGATTCTGGATTATAACGGAATACCAAATCGCTATATGAATCAACTCCAGTAGTTACATCAAGATCAAGCATTTTAACGCGAACTGATGCTTCAAAATCAGTAAATTGACCAACATTGAAATATGCATTTGTTGCCATTTTTACTTTATCTTGCAGAGCATATCCATCAGTCCACTTCCATGAACCTGCTTGAACAACTAAATTAGTTAAATCATCAATGGAATTAAAATTATTAGTGTAACCACAAGTAGGATTGATATCTTCTGTAATATCAACCGCATCAGAATCAGTGAGTAAATCTTCCAAAAGTGGTAGATCAGGCAAATCTGGTACATCAGTTGCTTTAATATCCGTTATATTCACATCTGCAGGGATAACCTCTGGAACATCATAGGATTGTGAAACATCATACGCAGGAATGTCATCAACGATACTAGAATCAGGTGTTAAATAAGAAATATCCTCTTTAGGGATATAAGTATCACTTTTTTGGGGATCAATTACCTGCGTATCGGCTAATTTAGTATTGTAAACGTTCACAATTGGTTTTTCTGGACTTGAACCACAATGATATAATACAAAAGGTAATAATAAGATAGTTTTTAGATTCATAATATAGTGAAATAATAATTCTTTTATAAACTTTGGTGGTGAACCGGATATTTTTGAGGATTATTTCAAATTTTAATGCTTTTTGTGAAATAAGTAAAAAAGTTATTAGGACTCACTTTGTTCTTCAATGATCTTTTTCATTGCAATTTTAGTGTAGTAATCTCCTCTTACTTTATCTATATCCCACCATTTATCTTCACTTTTAGAGTCTTCACATTGTTTATAAATTTTCATCGTAATAAGAAAATAAAAAAGGAAAGAAAAAATAGCAACCCACTGGACAACTGGTCAACCCCGGCTAAGGTATATAAATAACAATTCTAATAAGAATTCTAATCACATCGAATTCGATGTGTTTTGAAAAAGCAGGATGAATTAAGATGAATAAGAAAGTAAAAGTACTCGGAACTGAAATATCTATCATAAACGTAGAAAATGAAGATTATATCTCCATTACTGATATGTTAAAAGCAAAAGATGGCGACTTTTTCATCTCTGATTGGCTTAGGAATAGAAATACGGTAGAGTTTCTTGGTATTTGGGAGAAAATATACAACCCTCATTTTAATTATGGCGAATATGCCGTAATTAAAAGCAAAGCAGGGTTAAATAATTATAAAATAAGTGTCAAAGAATGGGTTGAGAAAACAAATGCAATTGGGTTAAGAGCAACTTCCGGTCGTTATGGTGGAACATATGCACATAAAGATATTGCTTTTGAATTTGGTATGTGGATTAGCCCAGAATTTAAAATATATCTTATTAAAGAGTTTCAAAGATTAAAGAATGAGGAAAGCGAAAGAAAATCACTAGATTGGGACATAAAAAGAAATTTAGCTAAAATCAATTACAGAATTCATACTGATGCTATACAAAAGCATCTTATTCCTCCTACTGTTTCAAAGAGTGAGGAAAATATCATTTATACAAGTGAAGCTGATATTCTCAACTTAGCTTTATTTGGCACAACAGCAAAAGAATGGAAAGATAACAATCCTAATTTAGATGGAAATATGCGAGATTACGCTGATGTATGTCAACTTGTTTGTTTATCAAATCTAGAAAACTTTAATTCACTTTTTATTAAAGAGGGAATAGACAAATTCAAGAGATTACAGAAATTAAATTTTATTGCCATTGAGCAAATGACTATTCTAACAAAAGATATATCAAAAATAAATCTCATCGAGGTAAAAAAATGATCCAAGAACTACAACAACTCACTAAGAACCTCTCCTTATTCGAACCATCTAAAACAACCTCCCCCTCACACATCTTCAAGACCAAAGATGCCAAAAGCATCAATGAAAAAGTAATCAGAACAATTGCATCCTCATTCATCTTCCCCGGAACCAAAAGCATTCTTCACAAACTAATTACAACTGATAAAGATATTATTCAAAAACGTCAGAACTTCTTAACGTCTCTTCCAATATTAGATCAAACCTTCTTAAAATCAATTAATCTCTCCAAACAAAAATGGAAAGTGCCCTACACTCCAATTATTATAACCGAAGATGACAACACCTATCTTCGTTTAAAGAAACAGAATTTTCCTGTAATGCAACTCACCGCATCACAAGAAATCCAATTATTAGAAGAGTACGATGTAGTTTATGCTGTGGATATAGATTGTTTTGCAGCTTCATTAGAACAAATAAATCATATCATTCCAATTGAGGAAGATAAATCCTATCTTGAACGCTATCTGCAGTTATTGTCTCCCTGGAAAGATATCTTACAACTCCTAAACGAAAACAAAGACCACTTCCACAGTGCTAATCTATCTTTTAACCTCCAACCTTTAATAGAGTGTCTTCCCTTACTCTCATTCTCTCCCTCTAAAACATTAACTAAAGAAGATGTTGAACAATCTCTCTCAACGATCAATAAAAATCTCCAGCAGCAATTATCACAACTCACAATCAAAGGAGATGTTTTCTTCTCATCCCTTAACGGAAACAAACTTCCAAAAGAAATTGACAATTTAATCATTGAAGAAATCAGAGCAACGAATCTCCCTTCAACCTTGTTCCTCAAAAATTTACCCGTAACAATAGACAACGAAGAACTAGTTAGTTTACTAAAACAGCAAGGACGAGAGGGTATCTATTCCTTTGCCAAAGAATTACAAAAAAAAGCAGCAATCCTCAAGAACATTCCAAAACAATTAGAAGAATTAGAACAAACCCTATTAATATACGATTTTCTTGCCAGCATCAGCCAAATTCAAACAAAGTGCGCAGTAACCATTGCTGATAATTTGACTCTAAATCAAAGTACCAACCTCTTTATAGAAAATCCTCAACCTATTTCTTTTTCATTAAACCAAGAGCATCGCTGTTCTATCTTAACAGGAGCCAACAGTGGTGGTAAAACGACTTTATTAGAACATCTTCTACAGATTGTAACCTTAACCCAATTAGGATTACCCCTGCCCGCACAAGAAATTGAAATTCCTCTCTTTGAAGAAGTCTATTACTTTGCCAAAAATAAAGGTGCTGCTGGCAGTGGCGCTTTTGAACGTCTCCTAAAAGATCTCTCAACCATCAAAGCAAAATCCAGAACATTAATTCTTGCAGACGAACTAGAAGCCGTAACCGAGCCCGGCGTTGCCGCGCAAATTATTCGCACAACCTGTACTTATTTTGCAGAAAAAGGTTGCTTCATTGTTCTCGCAACCCATTTGGGGCAGGAGATCGTTCGATCTTTACCAAAATATGCTCGAGTTGATGGCATTGAAGCCAAAGGACTTGACGAAAATATGAACTTAATCGTAGATCATAATCCCGTACTTGGACGATTAGCTCATTCAACACCAGAGTTGATTGTCGAAAAACTAGCAAAAACGAAGAAAGAATTATTTTTCACCAGACTCTACGAAGAGTTAAAAGCAAAAGTGTAACACAATTTTCTAATCTAATTCCAATTCCCTAAATTGAGCACCAGTATCCGCAACATAAACTTTATTCTCAACACTTTGTGCAAAAAGATTTCCTAAAGTAACTCCTTGCACTCGTTGCTCTACTTCTTCTGGCAAGATCCATCGTGCCGATTCCATTTCATCTAATAAACAAGCTCCATTTTTAACGGTACTTTCAAATGGTTTTCGATAACCAACAACCGCAACTGCAGTCTTTCGAGCAGTAATATATTTTCCATCTTCAAATCGTGATTGATCGCCAGATTGTGTTCTCGCATCAGTGCGATTCACACCTAGCATTCCATCAATTGATTGGCCATTATTAAGATAACCTCCTCCCTGAGGTCGATTTTGAAATCGAATCTCAACTTTTTCAAGAACTTCGCCGGTGTGAGGATCAACAGTTTCACCAAGAACGGTATAACGTCCAGAACCAATTTCTCGTGCTTTCATTGCTCGATATGATTCAGCAACAGAAAGATCATTTTGCTTAAAATAAACTTCATCTCGAACAACTCTTCGAGTACCATCTTCTTGCATTAAATAATGTAAACCTTTATCTTCAATAACATTAACCATAAGATACTCCTAATAAGTGATTATTTATAAATCTATTTAAGAAAAAATTAAAATATGAGTTTTCCACCAGTGTATAGTCCCACTGGTGGCGTAGCCACAATATTATCTACAAAAGATGGAAAACTCATGGTCGAAAAACCACCCCGAGCGAAGCGAGCATGCCACTGGTGTTGAGCCCGTAGGCGATCACCAGTGGTGGGTGGTTTTTCTTGACAATTAGTTTGCATACTTAACCCACTCTCCTGCTAAAGCTTCAAGTCCAAGCTGCGCCCTTCCACTTAATCGAGAAGCCTCCTGTTGCAATCGACTCATCAATTCATACCCTTTAATCCCCTCTCCATTAAGACCTTGCAGAACTTGTTGAAATACATCCGCGCAGCGTTTAACATAAGCAGATGCAAAAGCTTCAACTTCTTCTTTAGCATAACTTCGCTCAGAATTAGCCTCCCACATCGACTCAACTTGCTGCGCAAATCCTTTTTGCTCCTTAGCAATCGCATCAATGCTCTTAAAGTTCACTCGATGAATAACAGGTTTATCACGAGAAACTTCTCTTTGATTTTTGAACAAAGCCCAGCTATCGCAGGTATTATCTTTCACCGCAATGCCATAATGCAGTGCAGATTCCCCATTGCCTCCATAAACTCCAAAATCTCCAGAATCTACATATACCATAACCGTTGGACTGCCTTCATGCAATACATAGCCAATTTGAAATCGCTCTAGATCAGCATCGTATCGTACAAATTCTTTTTTTACAACCTCCCCTAAATTTGTGCTTATTTTCTCAACACTAATTGGTTTAAATTGTCCTGAAACTAAGCCAAACCAGTGAATACCAGAGGGACTATCTCTCCCTCGAAGATACATCTCTTTATCATCAACGCCATCTTGCAGTGAATCATAATTCGCGCAGCGTTTACGTAATTTGCTCTCAAGCCAAGGAGACAATACAACTCCCCCTACTGTAACCTTATACGGCTCTTCTCTAACTTCTCCTTTTAACAAATGTACAATCGCCTCCTTTTGAGGAACTTCATCAACTAATTTCATCTTTCATGACCTCCATGTCAATTTCAATATATTCCAATCAATACCTCAACTATATAGAAAAGAGTGGGTATGTACATCACCACAAATTATATATACCCCAATACTAAAGCAAGCCTATGTACGAACAATTACTTCATGTTGGCCTAACAAAAACAGAAGCTTCAATCTACGCCATGCTTCTTGATTTAGGTAAAGCGCAGGCAGGCGTTCTGTCAAGAAAAACAGGCATTCACCGAAGAAGTATTTATGATGCTTTAGATCGCTTAATAGAAAAAGGCCTAAGCAGTTATATCGTTGAAAACGGCAAGCGCTTCTATATGCCAACAGACCCCAAACGAATTCACGATTTAATCTCAAACCAACAACAAGAAATAAATAACATCCTTCCAACGCTGCTTGCAAAATTCAACGAGCAGAAAGACAAGCAAGAAACACTATTTTATCGTGGAAAGGAAGGCCTAAAAACCATTTTTGAAGATCAAATAAATGATGGCAAAGATGTGTATATCATCGGTGCATCTCATGATGCCAAAGAACTTCTCAAATATTATATCCCTCATTATACCAACAAGAGAGTTAAAAAGAAAATTAAACTACATGCAATCTATGCAGGTGAAAAACACCTCTCCCCCGTACCTTTAGCAGAAGTTCGCTACTTACCTGAAAATTTTGCTTCCCTTGTCTCAACTAATATCTATGGAAACAAAGCCGTCATCATCCTGTGGATTCACGACCCTATTGCAATTTTAATCAAACAGCCAGATATCGCAAAGACTTTCCAGCACTATTTTGAGATGCTGTGGAAAATAGCGAAAGAATAAATCCACGGGAAATTCTTTTAAATAGGCTTCTTTGTTGAAATATCATGACAAACACCTCTGCCAATTTAGACGAACTGATTAATTCAAATCTTACGTGGTACATCTCAGACTATCAATTTAAAGAATTACCTCCAAAAAGAAAAGGAGGTGTATTTAATCGAAAAAGAGAACATCCTGGTTCGTTTGAAAATCTTCCAAATTATTTCCAAAGAATAATAAACCAAGCTGAATCCATTAAAGAAGGTGGTGGTCATGTTGTTGTTTATTACGGTTCCATAGTTCTCGATTTTGTAGAGAAAGAATCTAATAACTATTCTCATCGATATTTAATGTATCGAAACTGGTATACTTCTGAGTCATTTGATAATCAAAGTGCTGTTCTGGAATTAAGAAAAGTTTCAAGACCAACCACTATTGAAATTATGGACTAAAAGGATGCTTTCCACCGATACAAAAAGTACATAAATTATCGCCTGGTATCCCCGCTCGTCCAAATACATCCCTCATTCCATCAAGTGACATATATTGAACATCAATTCCTGCATCAGTTGAAATTTGTTCTAACGTTCTTCCTCGAGCAAGAAAAGAATCATTCGGGGGCATATCAACCCCAAATTTACACCCTCGTGGTATTCCATCATCAGGTATAATTCCAATAGGAGGTGTATAACTAACAATATGTGCTTCTCTAACTTTTGCTTCATCATACAACAAATGTCGTACTCGTTGCAGCACGGTTCCACGCACAATACTATCATCAATAATCACTACTTTTTTTCCTTTTAATCTTTCTTTCATTCGAGGAAGTAGATGTAGATTATCATTAATAGATTGTGTTCGTTCGTCTCTGTCAGCGCCTTGAAATGATCTCTCTCCTCTCATTTTATAAAAGATAGGAAAAAAATCGATTCCTTTTCGGGCAGCAAACGACTGAGCTGCAACTTCGGGGCATCGCGGAACATAAGAAACAAGATCAATATGATTAAGTTTAATCTCATCAGCAGTACGCTCACCTAACATTGATCTTACCCTTCGTACATTGATCCCCTCTAGGACCGAATCAACATCTCCAATATAATTAAATTCAAAAAAACAATGCTTTGGCTGTGCGGAAGAAAAATTCATTTTTCTATAATTTCCGGAGTGATCAAAATAATAGGCCGTTCCAAGTTCTAAATCACTAACTAACTCTCCTCCATTTTTTCGAAAAGCAATATCTTCAGAAGTGACAAGATACTTGCCATCTTTAATTCCAAGAACGCCCGGTTTTATACCCGTTCTATCTCGCAGAACGATAACTTCCGGTCGTCTCTTATCTGCAACGGCTAAAGTATATGCTCCTGGTATTGTTGTAAGCAAAGAAGCTTCTCCAAATTTTGAGTAGAAATGAAGTAGTTTTTCTGTATCGCAGCCTGTTCGAAGTGAACCAGCATCAATTCCACTAAAGTATTCTTCTTCAACTTGACCATTATGAACTCCCGCAATATCACAATCATGAACAAAGAGGTGGCTTCCATGATCTTCAATGGTGCCTCCTATTGTATGTGGATGAGCATCTTGAAGCATCTGATCTTTTTTTCCTCTAGTTGCATAACGCACATGTGCCATAAAAGTATGGTACTGTGATCCTGGAAATAATTTATGTAAATCTTTCAGGTCAAAGGACCTTACAGAACCTGCCCACTTCAGAACATCAATTCTTCCATCTCCTATTGCCGCAATCCCCGCAGCATCTCTTCCTCTATGTTGAAGATCTTGAATCATAGAATAAGCATCATGTAACGTATGTGCAACAACAAGTCCGCAGTTATGGTCAACATATTCACTCATATTTTAAGAATTAATAACTTTCTATAAATAGATTACACTTCTCAAATCTAACTATCCAATTATTCTTTCAAAATAATATCTAAGAGATATCACTTTAAAGTGACAAAATAACCGAAAAGTTTAAAAAGAGGAGCCAGTAATTTAATTATTAACTAGTGGTGACATATGGTTCAACTCTCTCATTTAAGTTATCAACACGCGCAAGTAGAGCTAACTGCCCAAGGAACATATCGTTTAGGGCAAGTTACTCCCCCAAACACTCCTCGATCAGAATCCCAAGCAGCATTCTCAACAGGCTCTTCCGATAAAGAAGCATCCATTCGCGATTTATTTGGCATAAAAAGAGATTATCTTCGAAGTATTAAATGGTTTAAAGAAGGTTCTGACATTGCTTCTTTAAGTGATGATGACGCAGTAACGATAGATGATTTAATTGACGACTGCTTTGACACAAAAGACTTTCATAGATTAATGAAAGTTGCACAAGATCAGCCAATTAATATTGCTCATTATATCGCTCTTCATGTAATTAGTTATCATCTTGATGAACAGGATATTTCGGCAGTTCGAAAAAAACTCCTCAGCGACATACTCAGTCGTGCAACAAGAGAAACGCTCTATGGGGAACATTGCATCCCTAATCTTGTTGACATCAATTTAAACCTCTTAGACGAATCAACCAGCACTCCTGCAAGCAGAAGCAGACAAGTTGATCAAATTCTCTCTTATGCCTCAACCAGAAATTCGCTTTATGCCGTAGCGCACGCCATCGTACAAAGTGAATTCAAAGAAAAAATCGTAATTAAAACTCCTCTCTGTGATCGAGCTCCCCTCCAATTACCGGCCTTACTAACCACTAATCATCCTCTTACTTTACCAGAAGCACTACAAGAAAAATACCACGCATGGTCGACTCAAGAAGGGTCTTTAACAATACCTGAAATCAAAACACTGTATCACGAAGGAAAAAAAGACCCCTCCTCTGATCTTTACCAAGAAATGCGTGAACTGCTGAAAGTTGCCGCAGAAATAGTCTGTGCAAGACTAGAAAATGCAACCTATCTTCAAACCTCAACTGTTGTAAATAAAGCGCAGGCGTACGGTATTGCAATTAATCCTCAATGGGCATACCAACACTGCCGTGTCCCTTTTCCATTAAATTTCAGTTTTTCTCAAGCATTCACAGAAGTTCTTCCATTAGATTATCTTGTAGAAGAAAAAATCCTACGCAAAAAATCATTTTTACCTAAAGAAACACAACAAGAACCGGCAGAGAGTCCTCATCGCAGCAGTTTACGCGAACTAATGCAAACTATGGACGATAAATTCTGCGCAGGAATTGCAACATAATATTATAAGGAGGAAAAAAATGTCAGGAAAACCACCCATTAATAGTTTAGCAGAAATATTTCAAGATTATAAAAACCCAAGAGAATCATCTCCTTCGGAATTACTGTACCAAAATGGTCACAATGACGGAATTGCCAATATCAAACCAAAATCATTGCACCCTACCTATTTAATCGGATGGACCAAAGCTCGTCGTTTTCAATTTAGCTTAGCAACAGGTTCTTTTGGAGTATGTGATGTCGAATATCAAAAATTAAACAGCAGATCATCTTTAGATGGTTTTTGGGATGGACTTAATTTAGCAGATCCGATGGCAGCAAAAGTCGTTGGCTATCAACCAAACAATAGAGAGGAACAGCCAATTCTTATTGAAACAGATAGGACCATGAGTGAACCAGATTATAAATTAGGTTATGAAGCAGGTCTTCGATTTTTAGGTGGATTAGTTCAATCATCCCCTCACTTAGAATTAGCACCGCTTGCCGATGGACATGGATATCAAGATTTACTCAGTGCATTAGCGCTTCCTTCCTACGATCTTAAACAAGAGACAATCAAAGAATATCAAAAAGACCCAATGCAGAAAAATACGACTGCTCAAATCTTTGCTGATTCATTAAACAAAATAGGAATTGAAAAAATACTTGCCGCATTAAGCTTTTCATTTACAACCGGTAATGATGAATTAGAAAATATGGTGGTTCCTCTTCCTCCACAGCTGCCATTAGCAATTTCTACTGATACAGCAATTTCGATGTATCGAAGAAGTACAACACCTACAATCAGTCCGCTCCCTTCACCAAAATATCCAGCGGATGAACCAGAAGATGAATCTGGTTGGGAGACACTTGATACTAAACCATTGTCCCCAAAACCAATCACTCGAACAAGACCATCACTTGCAGATGCAGTAAGTAATCAAATGCCTGTAACATTAGTTATTCCAACCGTTGTAAAGAGAAAACAGTCTGAAGATTTACCCCTCAGTTTACTTCCTAAAGAGTATCAAACAGAAAGACCTGATGATGAAATCGCATGGAGTCAATTTCCAGATATGGTTTGTGAACCAACATCTACAAGATTAATTTTACCTACTTATTCACAACAATTAAACTAAGAGATACCTAAACTATGGCTCATAAAAAAAAGAAATTAGCGGACCTCGAACTATTGTTAAACGGCGGAATAAACGATTTTTCAACTTTAACCGCAGCAATCAAAGACATAAAAAACGAATTAACCCTCGGTGATTTAGTTTCATTAAACAGCAGTATCGAGCCTTTTCGCGAGAATATCCTCTCTCAACCAGTTTATCAAACCATAAACCAAGAACGGTTATTACGAAACGATCTCGATAGGCTCAATATCAATGATCTCTTATCTTCATCTTTTTATTCATCCCTATCTTCATCCCTCCATTCTAACGACCAAACCTATTCCTTATCTGACACTCTAAAGCGAGTTAATCTCTACACCAGATATCATAAAGAAGAGTTAGATATTCCAAATTTAGAATCGCTCAAAACAAAAATGCGAGAAGCCTATTTCGCCAAAGAAGAAAGAACAAAAGAAGATTTATCTGAATATCGCAGTGCCGTTGCAACCATTAATGCTATCATCAGAAAGAAAAATAAAGAAACTAATTGTGTACCAATTATTCTTTCAGATAATTTAGCCGCATCTTCTCAAAAAGATTTCTCAAGAACTCTCCCCCTCGTTGAATCCCCCCCCTCACTTCCTTATTCGAAAGAGACAGGCGATTTAGATGACTGGGAAGATAAAGAGTTAGAAGGCTCTACTAAAGAGGAATTAAGAGATTTTTTATGCCCTTCAATATCCCCTGAAGATTTAATCATTCGACCAGACATATTAGATGGATTTACGGAAGATACTTACTGCAGTAAATATACTTCATTACTCTCTTTTAACGTGCTCGAATTAGGTGATCTAAAACAAGCGATGGAATCCGTTGATACAATCTATCAACAAAGAAGTACAGGAGCAAGTTTAGCCGAAAAAAGAGCACTGCGTGATGCCAATAATGACATCAAAGCAAATCTACGTAATCTTTTTTATGATTATAGCAATACAATCCTTGATGAAGTAAGATTGTCTCTCAAAGGGTCATCTCTCAGGGAAGATCTTTATGAACATCACATTGAACAATTAGCTTCAGTGCAAGAAGCAGTTAGCACATTTGATATCCAAGAAACCTTTCGCCGTCAGGAATTACAAACGCAAGCAGTTGCTTTAGCAACACAATTAGAAAAAAAATATGACTCCCAAACAAATTCTGTTCCAACAACGCCTGATAAAAGACCAGTTTACACCCCAAGAGAAACCAGTAGATTACGTTTTGCTTTTGCAGGACTCAGCTCTGTATTAATATTTGGTGCAGCATATGCACTTATACCAAGCACAGAAGTAAGAGGAAGTGAAATTACTGATCGTGGCGAAGTTGCCTCCTCTAATAACCCTGAAATCATAAAATATTCCACTCAAGAGAAAATGGGTTCAGCAGCAGATATTGAAACAACGAAATCTCCTTATTTTTCATCTCAATTCGAACAAAAAGCAGAAAAAGATACTTTAGCGCAGTCCATTCAATCTGATCCATTGAGTCTTTCTCATCCGGACGTTCAACCTAAATCCTCTGAAAAAACTGAGTATATTGTAACCTCAGGAGATTCATTAATCAGCATTGCAACAAAAGCTTATTGTTCAAATTTAAAAGGAAAAAAGAAAGGGCACTGCGGCGTTGATGCAGGAATGGCTCTAGGCCAATTAAATAATAGAATAAGCCATAATGGAAAGATCTCTCTTCATCCAAAGAGTGGATTAGAACTCCCCTCCGAAAGCACTATGCGTGAGTATGTAAAAACCCATGAACCACGACTTCATCATCAGTTTGGCAGAGTAAGACAGCATTATAGCAGAAGATAGAGTTTTTCTTATCATTTTTATCATTTTTTCATTTATTATTTTTCCTTCCGTAATCTTTATTAACCCTTTAAATAACCTTTTTTATATGA
>Ga0209515_10006304_pt1 | contig 14869 bp, 14 predicted proteins | sample Subgroupgradi54m_FD_187454 | JGI IMG/M metagenome (GOLD analysis project Ga0209515, IMG submission 187454) | Subsurface groundwater microbial communities from S. Glens Falls, New York, USA - GMW60B uncontaminated upgradient, 5.4 m (SPAdes)... ...
AGCCATTGCAGCAACGTCTGACCCAACTTTTCCAATTGTCATAAATACTTCAAAAGGCTCTTTATTTTCATTATGATTTATAGTTATGTATGTGTGACCAACAGGAGTTTCCATTTTATACGTCACTCCCGAAAGGGACATTGGGCGAGGCGCAACAGGTTTTGCCGCAGCCGCGTTTGCCACAGCCACGTTTGACGTGGACGCGGGTGAAGCATCTTCGATTCGAGACAAAACTCCTTCACGGGATCCTTCTCGCATATAAGTTACGCCTTTAAGTCCCAAATCATAAGCTGCCATGTAAAGATTTTTTACATCCTCAACTGTATGAGAATTTGGAGCGTTAACTGTTTTTGAAATTGAAGAATCTATAAATTCCTGGGCAACAGCCTGAACAGATGCATGTTCCATGGGAGTCAAATCATTTGCGGAAACAAAGTAGTCAGGTTTTTCCTGTGCTTGCCCTGAGGAGCGAAGCGACGAATGGGTTTTTTTCCATTCTTCAAAAAGCGGATGATACATCATGTGTTCCCCCATTCTGTCTTTTCTTTTGAAAGTAAATTCATAAACAGGTTCTATTCCCGAGCTAACCCCTGAAACAAGAGATGTTGTTCCGGTTGGAGCAATTGTTAACAAAACTGCGTTTCTAATTCCTTGCTTGGCAATCTTTTGCTGGAGCACTTGGGGTAAATTTTTGATGTGATAACCTTTTAGATATTTTGTTTTGTTGAATTTTGGAAATGCTCCTTTTTCTTTTGCCAAATCCGAGGATTCTTCATATGCATTATTGCGCAATGTCTCAAAGATTTTCCTAATTACCGGCATAGACTCTTTGGAGCCATAACGGATTTTCATTTTGATTAGCGCGTCTGCAATTCCCATTATTCCCAACCCTGTTCGGCGAATGTCTTTTGCGCATTTTTCATTCTCTTTGAAGAAATAATATGTCTGATCAATAACATTGTCCAAAAACCTTAAAGCGACCTTTACATCGAGGCCAAAATTTTCATAATCGAACTTGCCATTTTTGACATAAGCCGCCAAGTTCATTGCTCCCAAGTTGCAAACAGCCCAAGCCCCAAGGGGTTGTTCTCCGCATCCTCGAGAAACAACACCTTCAGTAATCCAAGTATCTGATATTGGTTCGTGTAAATCATAAACTTTCTCGATTCCGTCCGGCTCAATGGAAACAATTCGAGCTAACCATGTGTTACCCGTTAGAGCAAATTCCTGCTGCGCTGTTTTCAATCTTTTGTTTTTATCTGGATGTGATAATCCAACTTTTTCAGCAAAAGTTTTCATCCCCGCTCCAGAAACAATTATTTCATACTGTTGGTGTTTGGAAACGATAATACGATCACCAATATGACTATCTGCTACTTTTTTAATTGTCATAATTCGGCCATGGATGCCAAAACATAAAAGAATTCTTCGAATATCTAATGCTAGATGTCTGCCGGTAGTTTTAAATCTTAAAAAGGGGTGGCTGCTTGATAAATCTATATTTCCATCTGTACTAAATAACCCATCAAGTAGACCAGCTAGGAATCTTCTGTTTGTGTTCTGGTATTCAATGGGAATTCTTTTTTCAAAAGAGTACGAGGGAGTCAAAAGCGATTGTCTCACCATGAGCGCTGTACCATTGATTCCTCGCATTGTAAGATTTGCAGAGCGACTATTTAGCACCGCATCTAAGCTTATTGTCTTCGATCCTGTATTCTGAAGTATTTTGCGAACAATTGATATCCATTCTGTTTCATCTGTATTAACTGCAAGTTTTACAACGTTACGGTTTAAAGTTTTTTCTGTGATACATCCATCTCCCAAAAGAATACCCATAAAGAACCCATAGTCTTTTTCGCTCCATCCTTCCGGCAAACCAGGTACTTTGTTTTCCGGCATAAGGGCAGGCGCAATGCGCAAAATATCTCCTTTCTCCAATTCCGCAAGGCTTAATAATGAAAATCTTTTATTTGCAGAGTTCTTTGCTCTATCCTCATGTTTAATCGCGTGGAATTGATGCGCTGCTGTTGCGCGAAGCTCGGCTCCATCAGAGAGTTTTATTCGAAAAACCGGTTTATTTTCGTAAGTCTCAATCTTGTCTACAGTCCCACTGCCTAAAACTGTTGCTATTTCTTCCCCCTCTTTAATTGCATCAACTCTTTTCCATCCATTCTTTGTTGTTACTAATGTATCTCCTGTAAGGCACGGATTTGTAGCGATTAATTTCTCAAAATAGTAAGTGTTGGATCTTTTGTTGGAGCGTTCCAAAAAATGCAGACCCGGTTCTGCACTTCTCCATGCAGCAGTACAGATAAGATCCCATAAATATTTTGCTTTTATGGTTTTGTGAACTTTTACTTTTCCTCCCAATTTTTTCCACTGATCTATTTCCCCATTCCATTTTGGATCATATTTTGGATCGTCTAAATCCGGATAAACCAAATCCCAATTTCCATCTTTTTTGACTGCTTCCATGAAAGCATCTGAAACACAAACAGATAGATTTGCTCCATTAATTTTTGACAGATCTTGTTTGACGGTAATAAATTCTTCGATATCCGGATGCCAATCCCAAAGCATAAGCATTGTTGCACCACGTCTAGTTCCGCCCTGCTGGACAACATCGTGTGTTGCATAAGAGAAGAGTCCGGCCCAGGTAACAGGACCTGAGGATGTTCCGTTAACTTTTTTAACCCGGGCTCCTCGAGGTCGGAGGGATGAAAGATTCAATCCTACTCCGCCGGAGCGGGACTGAATTTCAATTAATTGTTTTAGAGAATCTACAATTCCGCCCCGGGAATCTTTTGGAGATGGGATAACAAAACAGTTAAAATATGTAACTTGATATTTGGTTCCGGCACCCGACAAAATTCTTCCGCCTGGAACAAATTTGAAATCTTCCATGACCCTATAGAATTTCTTGGCCCAATATTTTCTTTTGGTTGGTTTTTCGTTTTGCGCAATTCCCCCTGCAACTCTCTTCCACATTTCCGAAGGAACGTGTTCGATAAGTTTCCCCTCTTTATTTTTGAGGGCATATCTGTCCAAAAATACTTTTTCCCTTATTCCATCAAACTTCATAGTGCTTCCCTTTGTCATGCTGAACTTGTTTCAGCATCTTTTCCTTTTATGGCGAGTTATTATTTAATAAAAAAGATCCAACCTGTGCTAACTTATATACATAATCTAAATATGCTGGGTTACTTAACACTATTTTGCCTACAGCACTAATAATTCTTCCCAAAGTACTTGTCCCCGTAGAATCATTTATGTTTATATTCCTCGAGTTAAAATTTATCTCCCCTACATTAATACTTATTAACGAATGATTCGAAACATTAACACCCATATTTTTAATTTACTGTACTAAAAGCACCTCTTTTTTCAGAAACCAGCTTAATTACTTCCAACAGAGTGTGTCCTACCTCTTGTTTACCGTTGTATATTATGAAATAGTATTGGCCTTCTTGCTCAAAGCCTACAGTTGTTAACCTAATTAATAGATTATTTTTACCATTTTTACTAGTAACTATATTTACCATAGTCGGATTTAATAAATTTTTATCGCTATTCATTGTCTTTAGCTGTATGTTCAAACTGTAAGTCGTCTCTGGCTCGCCTTTAACTGTGGCCACTAGAAACTTATCGATGAATCCAGCCGGAAATTTCTCGACTCTAAATTCGTCGAATATTCCATTTATATTAATTTTTCCTTCTTGAGAAATATTTGCGTAATCGCAAAGGGCTATGATTTCTGTTTTTAATTGTTTCATATTATTTTATTAACCTTTTTACTTCCTCCTGAAAATCTTCGACGTCTACAAATCTTTTGAAAACGCTTGAGAATCGAATATATGCTACTTTGTCAATTTTCTTAAGTCTGCCGGCAACCATTTGTCCAATTTTTTTGCTTTCAACTTCAACGCTTTCTCCTCCTCTTAACTCTCTTTCTATTTCCGTTACTATTTTCTCAATCGCATCCATTGAGACTGTTGTTTTCTCACAAGACCTGCTAATTCCGTTTTTTAATTTGTCCCGACTAAACTGCTCTCTTTTACCGTCTTTTTTTATAACAACCAGATTAACATTTTCGATTCTCTCGTAGGTGGTAAATCTTTTCTCACATTTTAAGCATTCTCTTCTTCTTCGAATGGTATCTACGTCTTCCGAAGCTCTTGTTTCAACAACTTCTGAATCTGTCGACCCGCAATATGGACACTTCATAATCTAATTGTTTGTAAAGTTCAAACACTACTAATAGTGTTGATACCTATCATAAAACGCTATATCTGCTGTGTCAACTAGAAATTTCTATATCAAAGTAGTGCAGTTTTTTTTTAGCTTCAGTTTTGCTTATTTTTCTTACAAGTATAAATTGGGAGATTTTCTTGAAGAGAAAATGTCTTCAATTATGCCACTTCACTTTGATTTTATAGTTGCAAATACCTACCGTAGCTTTGCCCCTTCGCTCAGAAGAGCTTCGGAGGCACGCAGTCAAATGTTTCGCTGTGCCCTTCCGTAGCTTTAGCGAAGGAGGGTTGGGCATTATACTTTTTATATTTTGAAAGCGAAGGGGTATTAATTATATTTGTTCTATTATTTTAATGTTATTTATTAAGCCTCTCTTGAAAATCTGCGACTCTTTTTTGCTCTTTTGCAAAATTTGCCTTAAAATCTTTATCTACTTTTTTGAAAAGTTTATCCAATTCGACCTGATGTTTTACGACCGCATTTATTAACCTTCTCTCTATATCTTTTATATCCATTCCCTGCTTTTGTGCTTCTAATACTTTCTCAATTGATTGCTTAAAATAATTCTCAGCTTTTGAAATTGTAGACAGAGCCAAAGAAATTTTTCCCTTACTAAAAAGGGATATGCCTGCATTTAGTCTTTTGTCAGCCTGAAGAAGATCAAATTCTGCTTTTTTTAAAGGATCTGAAATTAGAAAATCAACAGTCTTATCTCTTATGACTCTGAGAAAATATAAAGGACTATCCGGCAAAAGCCCCGGATATGGAAGTTCATAATTTATCTGCGGAGTAGGAGTTGGTGATATCTCTTTGGCAAAAGAGGTATTGGAACTTAATGAAAAAATCAGGAGAAAAAATACCAAAAGATAAATTTTTTTCATTTTATCTTCTTGCTACAACCGTAAGCACGTCACTTTTTGATTGACTAAAAGGTTTTCTAAATAAATAGTCGTAAAAAAATCCTTTTTCTCCGCCATAGTATTTGATGTTGGAAAACTTTATCTTTTCAAGAAATGCTGTTGTGTTTTCTTTCGTCAAAGGATAGACTCGCATAGAACGTAAACCTTTAAATCTCCATCTCTTTGGACTTCTTACGAAGACACTTAAATTTTGAGTTAGTAAACCTTCTTCTTTTTCATCATAGAATCTTAAAAAAGCTTGTTCTCTTTCTTCCGGATATGATGATTTTCTAATATTAACATCGTAGAGACGTTTATTGACATTTATAACTTTGTCGTAATTTACAATTTGACATATAATTACTGCTTTATCATTGAGAACCTTACTTACTTCCTGCAACACCTGATGAGGATTTTCTACATGAGCAAGCGCAGATCCCATAAATATTGCAGCGTCATATTTTTTGCCCAGGAGCGTGTCTAGATCTCTATAATCTTTACTCATAAATTTTACCCGTTGCTGTGCTTCCTTAGACAAAGACTTTATTTTTCCTTGAGCCACATCAATCATGCTACTGCTTCTATCCATTCCTAACACCTCAAAGCCCTTCTGAGAAAGATCAATAGCGTGTGGTCCTGTACCGCACCCTATATCAAGAACTTTTTTTACATTTAAATCCTTAAACATTTTCACAAGATCCGGAATTTCTTTGGAAAGTCTTTCTTTTTGATCAATAATAATATCGTATCTTTGAGATAACCAGTCGTGAAATTGCTCGTCTTCTTCGAAGGGAAGTTTTTCTCCAACAAGAGATTTAAATATATCTCCCATCGAAATAATACCTACAAGATTTCCTTTCTTATCTACCACAGGAAGTCTACCTACATCCCTTAATCGCATTAATGAATCTGCTCGCAATAATGGATCATCCTCATTTATAGTTATTGGCTTTTTGCTCATAATATCTTTTGCGGTAAGTTCAAGAACTTCTTTGGCTTTTTCTTCCATGTTTTCAAAATTAGAAGAAGCAAAAGGATCTTCTGTGAATTCCTGCATTGTAGGATGGAATTTGGCAAGAATGTCTGTTTCTGCAACAAATCCTATGACTTTTCTATCTTTACAAACAGGAACGCCATTAATTTTATTTCCAAAAATGAGTTTCGCAACACCCAGAAGCGGCATGTCTGGATAAACAAAATCCACGTTTTTCTGCATTACATCAGAGACTTTCATATGTCTACTTTTAGCATAAAGAAAAAATAATATCAAGTAGAGAGATTACAGATATTATAAGACTAACACTTGACTTATCAAGCCTATAGACATATAATATCCCAACGCTCTTAAGTCTTGAGCAATATTTTTTATGACTATGTTAGAAAGAAAAACAGGAAATGACCATAGGATTAATGGAAAAAATGGAAAAGAAATCCCTATTTCAAGAGAGGTGCTTGTTGAGGAATGGAGAAATGCGCCAGAAAAACTTGTTAAATATAAGGCTGGTGTAGTTAAAGATTCTGAAGGAAATGTTTTATATGAATACTCAAAAGGTACCAGACTTGTAATATTGGATAAGGAAGTAATGGATTCCTGTCAAATCCCATGGGCACGGGCTACAGTTGATAAAGCTTTTGAGTTGCTAGAAAGAAAAGAGAAGAAAAAAAATGTAAATGTTCTGGAACGTGGATTTGGAATGGGAATAGTAGCTTCAGCGATAGTTGAAAATTTAATTCCTCGTGGCGGTACCTATACTGTTATTGAACTTAATAGGCAAGTAGCCGAATATGTTAGAGAATGGAAAAATAATTATAAAGAACTGATTGCAAATATGGGTAGCCCAATGACGCCAAATCCAAGTCCTCAAATATCAATGGCTATCGTAGAAGGAGATGCGGTGAAAGAAACTGAAAAACTAGCAGCATCAGGAAGAAAATTTGACATTATCATATCCGATACTTTTCCCTTATCAGAAGACGAAAGTAGTGTAAATGATTTATTGGACCTTGATACCTTAGTTAAATTGCTTAATCCGGATGGAGTTTTCGCCTTTTTTGGATTTCATACTGGATATGACGGAAGGCTGAATGAAAAGCAAGGAAATTTAGTGGACAGACATTTCGAAGATATTAGCAGAACATTCGCTAAGGGAATCAATCCTCCGCCGGACTATAAGTATTTCAATCCTGAAGGAGGACCTATTGTTAGAGAATTACCTGTTATAATTTGTTCCAAACCAAGATTACCAGCTACAGCTTAAAGATCTTCTTCGTATCCTATTTTCGTGAGAGCTACTTTTAGGGTTTCGTCTTGGTTATGGGGCTAAATCTTGGAGGATTTCATCAGGCGTTTGGGACTTAATCTCTTTTACTTTCTTGAAGTCTGCGTCATAACTGAGAAGTACTGCTTCTTTTGGAAGTTGTGTCGCAATAAGACAATCGCCAAGTTTAATTTTATACTTTTTGTATAAGCTGATTGCATTATCGCTATTTGTTTTCTCAATGACTGTCATACCGCGCATTTTCTTGATTGCGTCAATATAATCAAGGATTTCGTCAATCGGGAGTTTATATATATTTCTTACAACATAATTTAATTCCAGAAAAACCATCGAAGATGTATATGGCTTAAATGTTCCCTCTTCTATCTTTGCCAATAATCTGAAAACATTTTGATACTGGTTTTCATTATCTCTTAGAAAAAACCGTAGGAAAATATTCGTATCCAAAAAGAGTTTTTTCATAGATTGGAGTAGTCGATTAGATCGCGAACTTGATCTATATTGATTTTTTTCTTATTGTATCTTTCATACAACTTTCCGCCATATTGCATGATTGCGCTTTTTGCTGGAGTAATAATGATTTTTCCCCTTTCTGCTGTTATTGCCACTTTTCCAGGTTTAACAAAACCAAGAGTGCCCCGAAGAGACTTTGGTATATGAATTTGCCATTTGTTGGTTATCGATATTGTTGTAAGCATAACAATATCAATTGTATAACAATATCAATTACTTGTCAATACCTATTTTCTGAAGGGCAATTTTTAGGGTTTCGTCTTGATTGTGAGAATAAGTATTGACAATTAAATCGTAATATTTTTTATCCCAGTAAACCCAACTCTGATCATTATTTACATATAGTCTTCTCCACTTTTCCAAATGCTGTTTCTCTCTTTCTAAAACCTCTTCTTTTGCTTGCTCAATTGAAATTTTATCCCGATTAATTAAGCGGTCTATACGAATCTCTTCCTTATCGTTTCCCTGACTATCTTCACATATAACAAGTATTTTGAATACTCCCAAAATGCCTTGGGCATCAAATCCTGCAAGATGACTTTGGATAATATGGTGATTTTCATTCTTAAGCATTTTCTTAACTTTTTCTTCATATTCAATATCAAAATGGTCCGGCCTACTATTAACCATTGCCTGGCTAAGTTTTAACTCTTTATGAATTTTCTCAAATAAATCTCCGCCCTCCAAAAAATCCCAACCTAAAGTTTTAGATAAATTCTTAGCTAAAGACGTTGCTCCTGCCCCAATTTTTCCTGAAACAGTAATATTTCGAATATTAGGCATCTGAATGGGAGTAGTCATAGAATTTTAAATTTAAAATGTGTGTTTACTATTTACAATTTGCTATTTCCAATCATCAAAACTTCCTCAACCAACCTATTTGCATAACCGAATTCGTTGTCATACCAGGCAATTACTTTAACCATATTCCCCGAAACAACTTGAGTGAGGGATAAATCAACAATCGCGGAATGCGAATTTCCGATTATATCACTGGACACGATTGGATCTTCTGTTATTTCCAATATACCATTATATATAGGGTTTTGGGCTTCTTTTTTAAATATCTCGTTGACTTCTTCTTTTGTTGTTGGTCTTTTTAACAAAAAAGTAAAGTCGGATAAAGACCCAACTGCAACCGGAACCCTGATTGCCAATCCATCAAATATTCCCTCAAGTTCCGGAATAACTTGTGCTGCCGCAATTGCAGCGCCTGTTGAGGTTGGAACAATATTTTGCGCTGCAGCTCTTGCTCTTCTGTAATCTTTGTGTCCACCGTCTTGAACTCTTTGATCTGAAGTATATCCATGAATCGTAGTCATCATTGCTTTTTCTACTCCAAAATTATCAACCATAATTCTTGCAACCGGAGTTATACAGTTAGTCGTACAAGATGCGTTATTTATTAAAGCCTCATTTTTATAATTTTTGTCATTAACTGATAAAACATACGTTGATATTCCTCCGCTTTTTGCGGGGGCTGACAAAACTACTTTTTTGGCACCGGCTGTTAAATGTGTTTTTAATTTTTCCTCTGTTAAAAAATGGCCTGTTGATTCTATAACAACATCAATCTGAAAATCTTTCCAAGGGAGTAAGGTCGGATCTTTCTGGGAAAAAACCGGAATCTTTTTATCATTAATAATTAAGTATCCAATGCAATCCTTCAAAAACCCTGTTTTCTCTCCTTCTGTCAATTCTGAATTCTGAATTCTGAATTCTGAACTAAGTGGGCCGTAAGAGGTGTCATACTTTAATAAATACATCCAGCCTTTTATATCTGTTGAGGAACCGGCATTTATCGCAACTACTTCAATTCTTGATGCATGTTTTTGCAAAATTACCCGATGTGCTACTCTTCCGATTCTCCCGTACCCATTAATCACAACACGAATCATATTATTTAGTATATAAGGTTAAAACCTAAGGAGCAAGAGGATTTTTATCTATTCCAATTCTGATATATCCGTTCTTGCGAAATGCATCGTCAAATCCAAAAATTTCTTTTGTATCATAAGAATCAGCAAGCGCCATAACAAGACAGTCGGTAAAACTTACCGATTCTGAAATTTTTTCAAATTGATCCAATGCGCTTCTTCTAATCTCGTGCGTAGTATCCACAATTAAAAAAAATGGCGAACGCTCTATCTTTCTAGCTGCTCTTATTGCTGATGCATGATTGATCTTCCTACCAAGAATATTCATCGTTTCAGCAAAAATCTCTGTTGGGATATATATTCTTCCCTCCACTTCTGACAGACTTTTGCCAATCGCAATTGCTTCCTTATAATTACTATCATCTTTTGAAACAAGAGAAATAAGACCGCTTGTATCTGCAATAACTGATTGATTAATCTCCATATAAATATTTATCGTGATTAGTGGATAAATCAGGAGGTCCGCCTTTTACAGCTACGCTAGCTAGATCAAGCAAGGATTCTCCAATTGTCCCTTTTTTCTTACGCCTTATTAACCCCTCATGTAGTAATTCACGCACCACTTGAGCAGATTTCTTACTTTCTTTCTCGGCTACTAACTTCACTTCTTGATATAACTCCCTTGGTAAATATACCTGCGTTCGTATCATCATATGTCTAATGTATACCACATGTTAGAGTGAATGTCAACTTTTTAGGGATTCCAAACCCGGAAGTTTTTCCCCGGAAAGGTAGGCGAGCATTGCCCCGCCGCCGGTTGAAGCAAAAGAAAATTTATCAAGAAGTCCAATTCTATTTAAAAACTCAACCGTGTCCCCTCCTCCAACAACCGAGTAAGCTTCGCTTTTTATAATTGCCTTGGCGATTTTCCGAGTTGCCTGAAACTCATCTTCATTCTCCGCAATAAGTCCCATTGCTCCATTCCAAATAATGGTTTTTGCAAATGGAATTATATCCAAGAAATTATAAAGGCTTTTTTCCGTAATAGATAATCCATCAGGAGTTAAATCGGCAACTAATAAAGCAGATTTCCCCCCTGGTATTTTTTCGTGTCTTACTTTCAAAAAAGCTTGGGATTCCTGTGCAATTTTTCCTCCAACCAAAACATAATCTGCAACTCTCAGCATTTTTTCAACCAATGGCAGTTTTGTTTCTATTTTTTTCCCGCCAACAATTACAACCAAAGGATGCTTTGGGTTTTCCATTGCCCGTGTCAAATTATCTATTTCTTTTTCCAAATGAAATCCTGCAAAATGAGGCAAAAATTTAGTGATTCCGACAATCGAGGCGTGACTGCGATGGCACATTGCAAAAGCATCGTTTACATAAATCTCTGCAAGACTAGCCAATTTTTTTGCAAACTCCTCATCATTTTTCTCCTCTCCCTCATAAAACCTTAAGTTCTCCAAAAGAAAAATCTTTGGCCCAATCTTCCATCCCCCAAACCCGCCGAGATTTGAATTATGAATTACGAATTGTGAATTATGATTTAATTTTTTGGCAAACCAAAGAGCGATTGGTCCCAAACTCAATTCTGAACTCTGAATTCTAAATTCTGAACTCTGAGGCTTGGGCCTTCCCAAATGCCCTGCAATAATAACTTTTGCATTTTGTTTCAAAAGATATTCAATCGTTGGTAAACAAGCCCTTAATCTGGCGTCATCTTCGATGTTTCGGATTTCGGACAGGGGCACGTCCAAATCCGCCCTCAAAAAAACATTTTTCCCTTTTACGTCTGCGCTTTTTAATAAATGCATACAAATATTCTACAATTAATCCGTAAACTCCTGACAAAACATTTCTCCGTATATTCCCCCGTCTATTACTCCAATTCCAATCCTTCCAAAATTGACAGACAAAATATTTGCTTTGTGTCCCGGGCTATCCATAAGCCCTTGCATTGCTATGTCTGTATTTGGAGACAAAGCTAAATTTTCTCCGCCAAAGTTGTATATAATCCCCGCCTCATCCATTCTATCAAAAGGAGAAAATCCTTCGGGTGCATAGTGAGAAAAATACCCCCTCTCAAACATGTCTTTACAATGCTTTCTGCCAACATCAGCAAGCTCCGGATCGAAAACAACCTCTTTTAACCTCGCAGAGGCTCTTTCTTTATTAACCAGCTTAAACATATACTGCTCTGCATTAAAATCCGGGGAAATATCTTTAGTTTTAAAATTTAACGAAACAATTTCATTCCCTTTTGGCTCAACTGTTAAAAAATTAATGGTCTCACTAATTGCCCCTCCAAATACTTTATTGAGACTCTTTTCCAATCCTTGCGCATTAGATAACAGCAGATTGCCCACTTTTGAAGCAGACACGACATGCTTGATCGCAGAAGTTACTGGCAAAGCAACGACTAAAACTAGTACAAATGAGACTAAAATTGCCCCGGACAAAATTCCAGGCAAAATTCCAAGTATTTTATTTACTTTCCTTAAGATAGGAAAATCAAAAGCAAAATATTTTCTAATCAAAAAACCAATGGCAATTTCCGCAATAAAAGTAGCAATAAAGAATCCTACTGCATCGGCAAAACCTTGAGGAATGAGAAACTTGTTAATTAAGACTCCTCCAATTAATCCATAAAACTTAAGACCAATCAGAAAAGAAAGTATAAAATTTATTAAATCTAAAAGAGCACGGATAAACCCGCTGGCATACCCTCCATAAGCATAAAAAGCAAGTACAAGTAGTATTAAATAATCAATCCAATTAAGGCTCGACATAATCATTTCCCTTTGTCATGCTGAACTTGTTTCAGCATCTCGTTATTAAAAATTAGATCCCGAAATAAATTCGGGATGACATAGACTGTGAGACTTAACATATTATTGCTATCATGTTATTATACTAGAATGAAAGTTTCAAGCATTTTAAGATTTAAATTTACAAAATTTAAAAAGAAACATGCATGGATTTTGCTGTTCTTTTTTGTAGTTGTTTTTGCACTTCTAACTTCAATATATTTTTTCATACTAAAAGACCTCCCCCTTCCGACCAAATTAAACAGCTCCAGTACTCCTCAAGCAACCCAAATTTTTGATAGAGACCAAAAACTGCTTTACTCCATTTATTCCAATAAAAATCAGACGTTTATTCCTCTTTCAGCTATTCCAAAACACATGCGGGAAGCGACAATTGCAATTGAAGACAAAGATTTTTACAAACACGGGGCATTGGACTTTAGAGGAATTTTCAGATCTTTGGTTTCAATTGTCATACATAAAGAGCTTCAAGGAGGATCAACTCTAACTCAACAGCTTGTAAAAAATAGTCTTTTAACTCCGGAAAGGACAATTTTGAGAAAAATCAAAGAAGTAATTCTTGCTTTTGCAACAGAAGCGATTTATCCAAAAGATAAAATATTGGAAATGTACCTTAACCAAATTCCATATGGAGGAACAACTTACGGGATCGAAGCTGCTTCCCAAGCCTTTTTCGGTAAAAAGGCTAAAGATTTAACTCTTGCTGAGTCGGCTCTTCTAGCCGGACTTCCGGAGGCTCCAACCACCAATTCTCCATTTGGTTCTCATCCGGAATTTGCAAAAAAAAGACAAGAGGCAATAATTAATAAAATGTATGAGCAAAACTATATATCTAAAAAGCAAAGAGATGCCAGCATAAAGGAACCTCTGAAATTTCAGAATTTTTCAAACAATATTTTTGCACCACATTTTGTCTTGTATGTAAAAGATCTCTTAATCAAAAAATATGGGGAGAAAATGGTCGAAGAAGGAGGTCTTCAGGTTACGACAAGTCTAGATTCCAAAATTCAGGAAGCTTCTCAAAATATTGTTTTGGAAAATGTTGATAAATTAACGGGATACCACGTTACGAATGGCGCTAGCCTGGTAACTAACCCTGGCACTGGGGAAATTTTGAGTATGGTTGGAAGTAAAGATTATTTTGATACGGAAATTGACGGAAATGTTAATATCGCACTTGCCTTAAGACAGCCAGGTTCTTCTATAAAACCTATTAATTATGCTGTGGGACTGATAAGAGGTTACACTGGGGCCACAACTTTTGTTGATCAGCCAATTTGTTTTCCAACCAATGCGGGAAAAAAGTATTGTCCGGTTAATTACGACGGTAAATTTAATGGCGTAATGCAAATGCGCTATGCATTGGGAAATTCTATCAATATTCCTGCTATAAAAATGTTAAAAGTGAATACGGTTCAAGCTATGATTGCGACAGCATCTGCGATGGGGATAACAACCTTTACAGAACCTGAAAAATACGGGCTTTCATTAACTTTGGGCGGAGGCGAGGTCACAATGCTTGAAATGGCCCAAGCTTTTGGAGTTTTTGCCAACGGAGGATACAAAATTAATCTTCACCCAATCCTCAAAATCGTGGATAATCATGGCAAGGTTTTGGATGAATATAAGCCTCCTTCTTCTGCGATCTTTGGCAAAAAAATTCTGCCTGAAGGAGTTTCTTTTATCATTTCCGACATACTTGCCGACAATAATGCCAGACTTCTTGAATTTGGCCCCAGCTCCGCTTTGAAAATATTAAACCAAACAGTATCAGTTAAAACAGGTACCACCAATGATTTTCGGGATAACTGGACTATTGGGTATACACCCGACTATGTAGTAGCCAGCTGGGTTGGAAATAATGATAATACTCCCATGACTAATCTTGCTTCAGGAATCACAGGAGCAGCGCCCATCTGGCATGATATTATGGCGGGCCTTTTAAAAGATCTCCCCTCACATCCAATCTCCCGTCCTCCAAGCGTGATTCAGAAAAAAGTTTGTTCTGTTTCCGGTCTTATTCCTCCTGCTGATGGTACACCTAATCGCTGCGAAACCAGATTTGAGTATTTTATAAAAGGTACGGAACCGACAAGAATTGATCCCGGGCTGCAAAAAGTTAAGATAGATAAAGCGACACAGGATTTGGCAGCTCCCGGCAAAACAGATAATATTGACGAGATAGATCATGTGGTTATAACGGATGCAACCTTTGTTCG
>Ga0209515_10006305_pt1 | contig 14868 bp, 24 predicted proteins | sample Subgroupgradi54m_FD_187454 | JGI IMG/M metagenome (GOLD analysis project Ga0209515, IMG submission 187454) | Subsurface groundwater microbial communities from S. Glens Falls, New York, USA - GMW60B uncontaminated upgradient, 5.4 m (SPAdes)... ...
GCTCACGGTGAAGTTCGCCCTCATCGAAAACGGTCCCGTGTTGAAGCGTTTCAAGGCCGCGGCCCGCGGTTCGGCCGCGCCGCGTCGCAAGAAGATGTCGCACATCCGCATCGTGCTCACTGACGGCGTTAACAACTAAGACTTCTACCATGGGCCAAAAAACCAATCCGATCGGCTTCCGTCTCGCCGTCCGCCGCAACTGGCAGTCACGCTGGTTCGCGCGCAAGAAGGATTTCGCCAAGCTCCTCCACGAGGACCAGATCATCCGCTCCACCCTGATGGAGAAGCTCAAGCAGGCCTCCGTGCCGCGCATCTTCATCGAGCGCGCCGGCAACCGCGTCCGCGTCAAGATCTTCACCGCCCGCCCCGGCATCGTCATCGGCAAGAAGGGCCAGGAGGTCGAGAACATGAAGGTCGCCCTCGGCAAGCTCACCGGCAAGGAAGTCCTCCTCGACATCCAGGAAGTGAAGAAGCCCGAGATCGAGGCCCAGCTGGTGGCCGAGAACGTCGCGCTCCAGCTCGAGCGCCGCATCGCCTTCCGCCGCGCCATCAAGAAATCCATCCAGATCGCAATGTCGCTCGGCATCGACGGCATCAAGATCCAGTGCTCCGGCCGCCTCGGCGGCGCGGACATCGCCCGCCGCGAATGGCAGCGCCAGGGCCGCATCCCGCTGCACACCCTGCGCGAGAACATCGATTACGGCTTCGCCGAGGCCCAGACCGTCTGGGGCAAGATCGGCGTCAAATGCTGGATCTGCAAAAAAGACGAATCCAACTGATCCAATCAATTTATGATCTACGATTGATGATTTATGATTGGCTTTCGGGCCGCATGAATCGTCCGCCCGCCAAATCATAAATCAGAAATCATAAATCTAAAATTTTCCCACCATGGCTCTCGCTCCCTCCCGCACCAAATACCGCAAGTCGATGAAAGGCTCCCGCGCTGGCAATGCCAAGCGCGGCAACACGCTCGCCTTCGGCGAATTTGGCCTGCAGTCCCTGTCCCGCGGACCCATGACCGGCCAGCAGATCGAAGCCGCCCGCGTCACCATCGCCCGCCACCTGAAGCGCAAGGGCAAGCTCTGGATCCGCATCTTCCCGCACAAGCCCGTCACCAAGAAGCCCGCCGAGGTCCGCATGGGCCAGGGCAAGGGCCCGGTCGAATTCTACGTCGCCGTCATCAAGCCCGGCGCCGTCCTCTTCGAGCTCGCCGGCGTGCCCGCCACCATCGCCAAGGAGGCCTTCCGCCTCGCCGACGCCAAACTGCCCTTCCGCTGCCGCTTCCTCGCCCGCGAAGGCGCCGCCACCTGATTTAACCGGAGAACGACTGTCATGACTTCCAAAGAAATCCGCGAACTCGCGCCCACCGAGATCACCACCAAGCTCCGCGAAACCCGCGACCAGCTCCTCCAGCTCCGCCTCCGCAAGAACACCGGCCAGGTCGAGAAGCCGCACCTCCTGCGCGAATACCGCAAGGATATCGCCCGCCTCGAGACCATCCTCAAGCAGAAGCAAGCCACCCAGGCCGCCTGAGTCCCCGGCGCCAACCGCTCATCCACATGTCTAATCCCGCCCGCACCAACCGCCGCAAGACCCTCATCGGGTTCGTCAGCTCCCGCATGGGTGACAAGTCCGTCAAGGTCACCGTCCCCTACAAGACGCCGCATCCGCTTTACCACAAGGTCATCAACCGCAAGACCGTCCTCCACGTCCACGACGAGAAGAACGCAACCAAGGTCGGCGACAAGATCGAGGTCATGGAGACCCGCCCTATCAGCCGCCTCAAACGCTGGCGCGTCATTCGCGTCGTCGAGGCCTCCGTGGGTCTGGACGTCGTCGCCATCACCGAGAAAGACGTCGCCGAAGCCGTGCCGACCAAGACCACCAAGAAGACCGTTCCGGTCGCCACCCCGGCCTGATCCTCCCCCAGGAGACACCCACCATGATCCAGATGCGTTCCATTTTAGACATTGCCGACAACACCGGCGCGCGCCGCGCGTCCATGATCGGCAAGATCGGCCATCCCTCCCGCTATGCCCACGTCGGTGACATCATCACCGTGAACATCAAGGAGAGCAGTACCGACGCCACCGTGAAGAAGGGCGAGGTCGTCAAGGCCGTCATCGTCCGCACCCGCGCCCCCCTTCGCCGCACCGACGGCAGCTACCTGCGCTTCGATTCCAACGCCATCGTCATCATTGGTGACGACGGCAACCCGAAGGGCACGCGCATCTTCGGCCCGGTCGCCCGCGAGCTCCGCGCCAAGAACTACATGAAGATCATCTCGCTCGCGCCGGAGGTCCTCTAACATGCAGAAATTTCACATCAAACGTAACGACATCGTCGTCGTCATCGCCGGCGCCCACAAGGGCAAGCAGGGCAAGATCCTCGAGATCCGCTCCGCCAAGAACCGCGCGGTCGTCGAAGGCGTTGCCATGATCAAGCGCCACCTCAAGAAATCCCAGGAAAACCCGCAGGGCAAGATCGCCGAGCGCGAGGGCACGATCCATGTGTCGAACCTCATGCTGCTCGCCCGTTACGAGGCCTCCAAGCGCACCAAGAAGCCGGCCGCCGCCGAGGCGAAGGCCTGAGCAGGCGAGGGGACCACCACTTAAAACAACCATCAACGCATCCGGGTCGGAAATCCGGTCGCTACCATGAGCAAACAACCCACTCCTCTGCAGAAACATTACCTTGAGACGGTCGTCCCCGCCTTGACGGCCGCACGCGGCTACAAGAACAAGCACCAGGTGCCGAAACTCGAGAAGATCGTCATTAACACGGGCATCGGCGCCGAAGCCGACAAGAACCAGATCGCCGACACCGCGCGCGACATCGGTCTCATCGCCGGCCAGAAGCCTGTGCTCAACCGCTCGAAGAAGGCCATCGCCAACTTCAAGCTGAAGCCCAACCAGATCACCGGCTGCCACGTCACCCTGCGCGGCGAGAACATGTGGCACTTCTTCATGCGCCTGCTCGCCGTGGCGCTACCCACCATCCGCGACTTTCGCGGCGTGCCGAACAAGCTCGACGGCCAGGGCAACTACACGATCGGCATCACGGATTTCACCATCTTCCCCGAGATCGTCGTCGAGAACAACAAGCGCTCGATGGGCCTCGACATCACTTTCGTGACCTCCGCCGAGAGCGACGAGGAGGCCCGCGAATTCCTCAAACTCATGGGCATGCCGTTCCGCCGCATCGAGCCCGTCGCCGCCAAACCCACCGCCGCCTAATCCTTCCGACCATGCCGAAAACTTCCGCCATCGAACGTAACAAGAAGCGCATCCGCCTCGTCGAGCAGCACGCCGCCAAACGCGCCGAGCTGAAGGCCATCCTCGCCAACCCCGCCACCACGGACGAGGAATTCTTCGCCGCCCAGAAGAAGCTCGCGAAGCTCCCCCGCAATTCCTCCAAGGTCCGCATCCGCAACCGCTGCTCCCTTAGCGGCCGGCCGCGCGGCTTCCACCGCCGTTTCGGTGTCTCCCGCATCACGCTCCGCGAGCTCGCGCTCGCCGGCAAGATCCCCGGCGTCACCAAATCCTCCTGGTAAACCGCTGCGCCAAACTAGCGCTCCTGTCATTCTGAGCGCAGCGAAGAATCCACGTCATCGACCACCTTACCAGCCACCTTGCGAAAAACTTTCCCGCCGGAAGTCGGATATGATCCGACGGGCAACCCAACCAACATCCAGCCATGACCGACCCGATCAGTGATTTCCTGACCCGCCTCCGCAATGCGTCGAAGGCTGGTCTCGCCGAGTGCGCCATGCCGCACTCCCAACTCAAAGAGAGCCTCGCCGGCATCCTCAAGGCCGAGGGCTTTGTGCGCGACGTGACCAGCGGCACCGACGAACGCGGCCACAAGACCGTCGTCGTCACCATGAAATATGTCGACAGCGCCCCGGTCATCACCGGCCTCAAGCGCGCCTCGACCCCCGGCCGCCGCATCTATACCGGCTACTCGGACATCCCGCGCGTCCTCAACGGCCTCGGCATCGCCATCATTTCCACCTCCAAGGGTCTCATGAAGGACCAGGACGCCCGCCGCAACAAACTCGGCGGAGAACTCGTCTGCACCGTCTGGTAAGGAACACACCACCATGAGCAGAATCGGCAAACAACCCGTCCCCATCCCCGACAAGGTCAAGATCGACATCAAGGGCACCACCGTGTCCGTCGAGGGCCCCAAGGGCAAGGTCAGCAAAACTTTCGCGTCCGTCGTGAAGATCGAGAAGAAGGACAACACCGTCCTCGTCTCGCCCACGGAGGAGACCCGCTTTTCCCGCGCCATGTATGGCACGACCCGCTCGGTCATCGCCGGCATGGTCAAGGGCGTCAGCGTCGGCTACCTCAAGGAACTCGAGATCCAGGGCGTCGGCTTCAAGGCCAACCTCAAGGGTAACAAGCTCGACCTCGCCCTCGGCTATTCGCATCCCATTCTCCACGAGATCCCCGAGGGCATCAAAGTCACCGTCACCGATCAGACGAAGCTGAAGATCGAGGGCGCCGACAAGCAGCTCGTCGGTCAGGTCACCGCGGAAATCCGCGCCTACTATCCGCCGGAGCCCTACAAGGGCAAGGGCGTGCGCATCGTGGGCGAGCACGCCGAACGCGTCCGCCGCAAGGAAGGCAAGACCGTCGCCTAACCGCACCACCAACATGAAAACCGTTTACAAAGCCAAGCTCCTCCAGAAGCGCAAATGGCGCATCCGCAAAAAGGTGACCGGCACCGCCGTCCGCCCGCGCCTCAGCGTCAAGTTCTCCGGCAAGCACATCTACGCGCAGGCCGTCAACGACGACGCCGGCTCGACCCTCGTCTTCCTCTCGACCCTCGATCCCGAGGTCCGCAAGTCGAAGGTGAAGGGCAACGTCTCCGGCGCGAAATCCCTCGCCGTCGCCTTCGCCACCAAGGCCAAGGCCGCCGGCATCACCTCCGTCGTGTTCGACCGCAACGGCCGTCCCTACCACGGCCGCGTCAAAACCTTTGCCGAAGCCGCCCGCGAGGGTGGCCTGCAGTTCTAATCACCGCCCATGAATTACAATTCCACCAGGTCGTCCGGTCCCCGTTCCAATGATTCGGGCGAGCCCGGCATGTTTGAGAAAGTCGTCTTCATCAACCGCTGCGCCAAGGTCGTGAAGGGCGGCCGCCGCTTCAGCTTCTCCGCCCTCTCCGTCGTCGGCGATGGCAAGGGCCGCGTCGGCATCGGCTACGGCAAGGCCAACGAGGTCCCCGACGCCATCAAGAAGTCCACCGAGTCCGCCAAGAAGCGCATGGTCTCCGTCAAGCTCAAGGGCAGCACGATCCCGCACGAGGTCCTCGGCGAATACGACGGCGGCAAGGTCTTCCTCCGCCCCGCCTCCAACGGCACCGGCCTGATCGCCGGCGGCGGCGTTCGCGCCGTCCTCGAGGCCGCGGGCGTCCACAACGTCCTCACCAAGTCGATGGGTTCCAAAAACCACATCGCCGTCGTCCATGCGACCCTCAACGGCCTGCGCAAGCTCCGCCTCGAGGAAGACTTCAAGACCCTTCGCGCCTAACCATCCCCCCTCCGAGTCGTTCCGCGCTGGTCGCGGGACGGCGCCCCCATTCAGGAATCACCAAAATGCGTCTCCATAATCTTACGAACACACCCGGTGCCGTGCACCGCAAGAAACGCGTCGGCTGCGGCGAGGGCGGCGGCCACGGCAAGACCTCCGGTCGCGGCGGCAAGGGCCAGACGGCCCGCTCCGGCGGCTCGATCCGTCCCGGCTTCGAAGGCGGCCAGATGCCCCTTTACCGCAAGCTCCCGCACCGCGGCTTCAACAACTACGAGCACCGCACCTTCTACGCCGTCGTGAACGTCGGCGACCTGGCCCGGCTCGACGCCGCGATCACCGAGGTCAACGCCGAGGTGCTGGCCAAGGCCGGCCTCGTGCGCGCCGGCATCACGATGCTCAAGGTGCTCGGCGACGGCGAAATCACCCGCGCCCTCAAGGTCACCGCCCAGAAATTCACCGGTTCCGCCAAGGCGAAGCTGGAGAAAGCCGGCGGCGCGGCCATCACCGCCTGACGGCGGCATTTTCGAGTTACGATTTATGATTTACGATTGGCGCGCACTTCGGAATCGCCGCCGTCGGGGTCTGCAAATCGTCAATCATAAATCGTAAATCATAAATCCCTCCCCGTGTTCTCCGCCTTCACGAACTCCATGAAAATCCCCGAGCTGCGCTCGCGGATTCTCTACACGCTCGGCCTGCTCTTCGTGGCGCGCGTCGGTGCGATCATCCCGCTGCCCGGCGTCGACCCCCAACCCTTGCAGCGATTCTTCGCCGAGCAGACCGCCGCCGGCGAGGGCGGCATCATGAGCCTCTACAACATGTTCACCGGCGGTGCGCTGTTGAAGGGTGCGGTCTGCGCGCTGGGCATCATGCCCTATATCAGCGCGTCCATCATTTTCCAGCTCATGACCGCCGTGGTGCCCATGCTCAGCCGGCTCCAGCAGGAAGGCGACGTCGGCCGCCAGAAACTCACGCAATACACCCGCTACGCCACGGTGCTCATCTGTTTGGTGCAGGGTGCGCTGCTCATCTACAACCTGGAGAACCCCGGGCTGCTCTTCCAGGGCTTTGACGTCAACCGTCACGGGCCAATCGTCCTCGTCGACAAATTCTGGTTCCTGGTCCAGTCGACGATTTTCATGACGGCCGGCACCATGCTGCTGATGTGGCTCGGCGAACAGATCACCGCGCGCGGCATCGGCAACGGCGTGTCGCTGCTCATCACCGTCGGCATTCTGGCCGATCTCCCCGGCGCGGCCGAGGCCACCTACCGGTTGTTCTTCGCGCCGATCGGCGTCGCCAAACTCGGTCCGCTGGAAGGCGGCCTGATGATCGGCCTCTTTGTCGTCGTGACGATGGGCATCATCGCCGTCACCCAGGGCCAGCGGAAAATCCCGGTCCAATACGCCAAGCGCGTCGTCGGCCAGAAGGTTTACGGCGGCCAGAGCTCGTTCCTGCCGCTCAAGGTCAATTACTCCGGCGTCATGCCCGTCATCTTCGCCAGCGCCATCCTGATGTTCCCGCAGCAGATCATGTCGCAGGTCGGCGCGGCCTTCAAGATGCCCTTCCTCGTCGATTTCGCCAGCAACCTCACCCGCGGCCACTGGACCTACTACGCCGGCTTCACGACCCTCATCCTGTTCTTCAGCTATTTCTGGGTGTCGGTCATGTTCAAGCCGATCCAGATCGCCGACGACCTCAAGAAATACGGCGGCTACATTCCCGGCGTTCGCCCGGGCGAGCCGACTGCGGGCTTCCTCGACTTCATCATGACGCGCCTGACGCTCGCCGGTGCGATCTTCCTCACGATCATCGCTGTGATCCCCGACGTTCTCCTGAACACCTTCAACGTCCCGCCCCGCATCGCCTATTTCTTCGGCGGCACCGGCATGTTGATCACGGTCGGCGTCATTCTCGACACCATGCGCCAGATCGAAACCTTCCTCCTGCAGCGCCACTACGACGGCTTCCTCAAGAAAGGTCGCATTCGCGGGCGCAGCACCTCCGCCAATGTCGCCCTCGGTGAGGCTGCCAGTGACAAATCGGTGATGCAACTCACTGCGGTGATGCTGGTTATCCTGCTGGTCGGCCTGACTGCATGGGCCGTCAAGCACTTTGCTCTTTAATACTTTACTTCAATGAAGGGGGCTGAACACTCCAGCGCCTTTTCCGCTCTCGCCTCCGCGAAAGCGAAGTTCCTTCTCCTTGGTCCATCCGGCCCGCATTTCGCGGGTTTGGTTCTCCAGGGCCGTTCTTTGAATCTTGAGCACGTCTCTCCTGCCTCCCTCGTGCAACAGGAGATTTCGCGACGCACGCCGCACGGCCTCCAGGCCGCGCAGGCGCTCACGCGCGGCTCCGCCGTGCCTGACCGGCTCCACCTCGCGCTCCTGCGCAAGTGGTTCTGGGCGCGCAAACCCGATGCGGGATTCCTTCTCGAAGGCTTCCCGGCTACAGTGCTCCAAGCGTTGGTGTTCGACGAGTGGCTCGAAGCTCGCGGTGAAAGTTTAACCGCGGTGTTTTTTGCCCATCCGCTTTCCGCGGACTCCGTCGTCACCCATTACCGCACACAAGGGCTCCATTCCGGAGCCATTCCCGCCGCCGCCTGATGATTCCGATCAAGAACTCGGAAGCGATCAAACGGATGCGTGAATCCTGCGCCATCGCCGCCACCATCCTGGCGCGGTTGAAGGAGCAGGTTCGTCCCGGTATCACGACCTACGACTTGGATCAAATCGGCCGCGATCTCATCTCCTCGTTCGGCGCCCGCAGTGCGCCCTACGGCTACAAGCACGGCTCCGGCCGCCCCTATCCCGCCTACACCTGCCTCTCGGTCAACGAAGAGGTCGTTCACGGCATCGGCTCCCTCAAGCGCATCCTGCGCGACGGGGATATCATCTCGGTCGATGTCACCATCGAATACAACGGCTACATCGGCGACAACGCGGTCACCGTTCCCGTCGGCGTCATCGCCCCCCGGGTGGCCGAGTTGCTCCAGGTGACCGAGGAAGCCCTCGCCCTCGGCATCCGCCAGGCCGCCACCGGCAATCGGATTGGGGACATCTCCCACGCCGTGCAGACCTACGTCGAGGCCCGCGGCTTCAGCATCGTTCGCGAAATGGTCGGCCATGGCGTCGGCCGCGCGATGCACGAGGAGCCGCAGATCCCGAACTTCGGCCGCCGCAACTCGGGCGAGAAGATCAAGCCCGGCATGACGCTCGCCATCGAGCCCATGGTCAACCTCGGCCGCCACGAAGTCCGCACCCTCGGCGATGGCTGGACGGTCGTCACCAGCGACGGCTCGCCCTCCGCCCACTTCGAACACACCGTGCTCACCACCGATTCCGGCCCCGAGATCCTCACGATCCCGCGCGCCATCTGAAAATTTTCCTCCTCTCAACTCTCAACAACCAACTCTCAACCTAAACCACCATGCCTCGTCTCCTCGGCGTAGAACTCCCCGCCAAAAAGAAAATCGGATACTCCCTCCGGTATATCTACGGCATTGGCCCCGCGCGGGCCGATCAGATCATCGAAGCCGCCGGCCTCGATGCCAACATGCGCGCCTCGGACCTCTCCGAGGAGCAGCTCAACAAGATTCTCCACGTCATCACCGACAACAAGTGGGTGGTCGAGGGCGATCTCCGCCGCGACATCGCCGGCAACCTGAAGCGCCTCCAGGCCATCAATTGCTACCGTGGCATCCGCCACCGCCGCAGCCTCCCGGTCCGCGGTCAGCGCACCAGCACCAACGCCCGCACCCGCAAGGGCCCGCGCAAGACCGTCGGTGTCACCAAGGCCGCCGCGCCTGCCAAATCTTAAACCCTATCTCCATGTCCGAAGAGAAATCCGCACCCAAGAAGGAAAAGGCCCCCAAGAAGGCCGCCGCCGCCGCTGTCGACGCCGCCCTGGCCGCTGTCGCCGCTGCACCCGCCGAAACTGCCGCCAAGACAGGCAAGGAAAGGGCCCCGAAGGGCGCCTTCGAGGGCGCCGCTCCGGCCGCCCCCGTCGAACTGGTCGGGGGCGTGCCCAAGGCCGTCACCGCCGAGGATCTCCTCAAGGAGGAACTGGCCACCATCAAGGTCCGCAAGGCCAAGGGCTCGAAGAACGTCACCTCCGGCATCGCGAACATCGCGGCCACTTTCAACAACACCATCGTCTCGATCACCGACGCGAAGGGCAATGTCATCTCCTGGTCCAGCGCCGGCAAGTGCAACTTCCGCGGCTCGCGCAAGTCCACCGCCTACGCCGCCCAGGTCGTGGCCCAGGACGCCGCCCGCAACGCCATGGCCCACGGCCTCAAGGAGGTCCAGATCCGCGTCAGCGGCCCTGGCCTCGGCCGTGACTCCGCCATCCGCGGTCTCCAGGCCATCGGCCTCGAAATCTCCTCCATCATCGATGTCACCCCGGTGCCGCACAACGGCTGCCGTCCCCGCAAGCGCCGCCGCGTCTAACCTTCACCTTCACTCTCACTCTTTCCTCCCATGGCTCGTTACACAGGACCATCCACCCGCATCAGCCGCCGCTTCGGCCAGTATATCGTCGGTTCGCCGAAGGTGCTCGAGCGCCGCAATTTTCCGCCCGGCCAGCACGGCCCGAAGTCGCGCCGCAAGCTCTCCGAGTATGCCGTCGGCCTCAACGAAAAGCAGAAGCTTCGCTACATCTACGGCCTGCTCGAGCGCCAGTTCCGCCGCACTTTCGCCATCGCCAAGAAGGAGCGCGGCGTCACCGGTGAGCGCTTCCTCCAGCTCCTCGAGACCCGCCTCGACAGCGTCGTCTACCTCCTCGGTTTCGCCAAGAGCCGCGCGGCCGCCCGCCAGCTCGTCAACCACGGCCATGTCCGCGTCAACGGTCGCAAGGTCGACATCGCCAGCTACACCGTGGTGCAGGGCGACGAGGTCGAGATGAAGGCCGTCAACTCTTCCCGCCAGCTCGCCACCCGGGCCATCGAGGAAAACCGCGCCCGCGTCGTCCCCGCCTGGCTCACCCGCAATGACGAGGCCCTCAAGGGCACCGTCACCCGCCTGCCCACCCGCGACGAGATGGAGCCTTCCATCAACGAGCAGCTCATCGTCGAATACTATTCCCGCTTCTGAGCCCGCCGGGCTCACCTCGCCATAGCTCTCCGAGCGAAGGCGGGTCGGTTGCATCACTCACCATCATCAGTCTCACCCAACTATCATTCCTCCCATGCCCAAGCGTCTCGGAAAGTTCGAAATTCCCTCCAAGCTCACTAAGATTGAGGAGGGCGCCACCACCACCTACGCGAAGTTCATCGCCGAGCCTTTCGAGGCCGGCTATGGCCACACGATCGGCAACTCCCTCCGCCGCGTCCTCCTCAGCTCCATCGAGGGCAGCGCCATCAGCTCGATCAAGATCGAGAGCGTGAACCATGAGTTCCAGAGCGTCGACGGCGTCGTCGAGGATGTCACCGACATCGTCCTCAACCTGAAGAAAATCCTCATTGTCTCCGAGAAACGCGAGCCGGTGAAACTCCTCCTCAAGGTCAATCGCGAGGGTCCGGTCACCGCCGCCGACATCCAGGCCGACGCCAACATCAAAATCGTCAATCCCGGCCAGGTCATCTGCACCCTCGATACGAAGCGCACCTTCGAGGCCGAGATCGAGATCAAGACCGGCCGCGGTTACTGCCCCGGCGAGACCAACAAGAAGGAAGACCAGGCCATCGGCGTTATCCCGATCGACTCGCTCTTTTCGCCCGTTCGTCTCGTCCGCTACGCCGTTGAGAACACCCGCGTCGGCCAGATCACCGATTACGACAAGCTCGTCCTCGAGATCTGGACGGACGGCCGCATCACCCCGGACGACGCCCTCAAGCAGTCCGCCTCCATCCTCAAGCACCACCTCGACGTGTTCGACCGCGTTTCGCCGGAAGCCTACGAGTTCGAGAGCGTCGCCGCCGAGGTTTCCGAGGAGCAGAACAAGCTTCGCAAGCTCCTCAACATGTCGGTCAACGAGATCGAACTCTCCGTCCGCGCGGCGAACTGCCTGAACAACGCCAACATCACGACCGTCGGCGAGCTGGCCATGAAAACCGAGCAGGAGATGCTCAAATACCGCAACTTCGGCAAGAAGTCCCTCAACGAGATCAAGGAAAAGCTCGAAGCCCTCGGCCTGTCACTGGGCATGAAGTTCGACGAGCGCCTCCTCGATACGAAGAAGGAAGCCTGAGCCGCAGTAGCGAGCATCGAGTAGCGGGTAGTGAGTAGTCTCGCCCCGCTGCTTTCTTACTACTCGCTACCCACTACCCACTACTCACTACTAGTCCGTCATGCGTCACAATAAACATCACGCCTCCCTCGGCGTCACCCGCGAGCACCGCAAGGCGATGCTCTCCAACATGGGCGCCAGTCTCATCAAGCACGGTCGCATCGAGACCACGCTGACGAAGGCCAAGGCTCTCCGACCCTTCATCGAGAAGGTCATCACCAAGGCCAAGAAGGCCGCGGCGGCGGCCGAGAAGAAGGATGCCATCCATCTCCGCCGCATGGCCCTCAAGGACATTCGCGACGAAGGCGCCGTCACGCTCCTCTTCAACGAGAAGGCGGCCCAGTTCGCCCAGCGCTCCGGCGGCTACACCCGCATCTACAAGCTCGGCCCGCAGCGCATCGGCGACGCCGCCGAGATGGCGCTGATCGAGCTCATCCCCGCCGAGGACGAAGGCTATTCCAAGTCCCGCGGCAAAAAAAAGACCGCCAAGAAGTCGAAGGTAGGGGCTGTTGCCCCCAACAGCCCTTCCGCAGCTCCCGCCGCCGACTTGTCCGCCGAAGCCTCGGCGAAGGCGGAAGCCCCCAAGGCCGACGAGCCCAAGGCTTGAGCCGGGTAGGGCGCGGACTCCGTTCCGCGCCAGACCGTAGGGGCGGTTGCCCTCAACCGCCTTCTCCACTCTCAACGCGCCGACCTCACCGTCGGCGCGTTTTTATTTCACCTTGGCGTCGACGTGCCTTCCTGTGAACTTGCCGGTGCGGCAGCCCCGCCCGATTCCACGTCCGCATGAAGGCCCTCCTCCTCACCGCTCCGTCGCAGCTCGAATGGGTGGATTTCCCTCGACCCGAGCCCGTGGCGGGTGAAGTTCTGGTCCGCGTGCGCGCCTGCGGGATCTGTGGCAGCGACATCCACGGTTGGGACGGCTCGACCGGCCGCCGGCGCCCGCCGCTCATCATGGGCCATGAAGCGGCCGGAGAAATCGCCGCGCTCGGCGCGGATGTGACTGGCTGGCAGGTGGGCGAGCGCGTGACGTTCGACTCCACCATTTCCTGCGGCCAATGTTCCTTTTGCCGCGACGGCCGGGTCAATCTTTGCGGAAGCCGCCGGGTTTTGGGCGTGGCCCCCGCGGAATACCGGCAGCACGGCGCCTTCGCCGAATACATCGTGTTGCCTGCCCGCATTCTCTACCGCTTGCCCGCCGGATTGACCTTTGAGCAGGCCGCGATGGTGGAGCCCGTATCCATCGCCATCCACGCCGTGCAACGGGTGCGGGTTGCGCCCACCGACACCGCGGTGGTCGTCGGCAGTGGCATGATCGGCCTGTTTGTCGTGCAGGTCCTCCGCTGGGCGGGCGCCCGGCGCATCGTCGCGGTGGACCTCGAGCCGAAGCGCCTCGCGCTGGCCCGCGAACTCGGCGCGACCGACATGATCCAGTCCGATACCTGCGATGTGCCGGCCGAGGTTGCCCGGCTCACCGGCGGACAGGGCGCGGATCTCGCCTTCGAAGTGGTCGGCGTTTCCGCCACCCTCCAACTGGCGCTCGCCTGCCTCCGCCGTGGCGGCTCGGCCGTGCTCGTCGGCAATCTCGCACCCCAAACCGATTTCCCTCTGCAGTCCGTGGTCACCCGCGAGCTCACCCTTTACGGCACCTGTTCTTCGGCGGGGGAATACCCGCTTTGCCTCGCCCTCATTTCGCGCGGCGTGATCCGGGTCGAGCCGATGATCAGCGCCGTTGTCCCGCTGGCCGATGGCGCGGAGTGGTTTCACCGCCTCAGCGCCAAGGACGGCGCCCGCTACATGAAAGTAATCCTGCAACCATGAGCACATCCGCCCATTTCGACCTCACCGGAAAAACCGCCCTCGTCACCGGCGCCGGCCGGGGCTTGGGCCGGGCGTTCGCCCTCGCACTGGCGCGGGCCGGCGCGGACGTCGCGATCACGAGCCGCACCCTGGCTTCGCTGGACGACACCCGGTGCGAGATCGAGGCGCTGGGCCGCCGCTGCCTGCCGGTTGCGCTCGATGTGCGGGCCGAGGCCAGTATCCGCTCCGCCGTGGCGGCCGTGCACCAACATTTCGGCCGCATCGACATCCTGGTGAACAATGCCGGTTGCAACATCCGCAAGCCCGCCCTCGACGTCACCTGGGAGGATTGGAACACCATCCTCGACACCAATCTTCGCGGACCGTTCTTCGTCGCGCAGGCGGTCGCGCGCCACATGGTGGGGCAGGGGGGCGGCCGGATCATCAACATCGGCTCCGTCACGAGCGTGGCGGGCTATGCCGGTCTCGGACCCTATGGTGCCAGCCGGGGCGGCATCCGGCAGCTCACCATGAGCCTGGCCGCCGACTGGGGGCCGCAGGGCGTGACGGTCAATTGCCTCGCTCCCGGCTGGTTCAAGACCGCCCAGAACGCCGTCATGTATGAGGATGCCGAATGGGTGCGCTACCTGAGCGATAAAATCCCGCTGCGCCGGCCGGGTGCCGTCGACGACCTCGACGGCGCATTGATCTTCCTGGCCAGCGACGCCAGCCGCTACGTCACGGGCCAGACGCTGTTGGTCGATGGAGGCATTTCGGTCAATGACACCCGGGCGCTGCCGGCACGCAAATCTGCCGGCTACAGGTTATCCTGAAATTTGTCTCATCCCCTTTGAAAAACGTGCCACGGTATTTCCCCTTGGCGTCGGCGGATCTTAGTGTGATGTTTCGAGGGTGCCGGTGCTCCCGAATTTCACGCTCGATCTGGTCGTCTACGGCTTGATGGTCCTGGGCCTTTTCGGGTTCCTATGGGTCTATTATGACCGGCGCGACCGCCTGCTCTACGATAGCCAGCGCCGGAAGATTTCATTTCACTGCATCCGCTGCGACCACCTCTACACGGAAAAAGCCGAAACGGAGACTGCTCCATGTCTGAAGTGCGGCCACAACAATATCCGGTTGAAATTCTAGAGCGTTTTCGAGTTAGATAGACGTAGGGGCGCAGTCTTGCCCGTTCGATTAACTCAGGGCCTTGAGCCAGCCGAAAGGCTGCGCCCTTTGCCGCGAACATTGACGTAGGGGCGCAGTCTTGCTGCGCCCTTTGCCGCTGCACCTTCGAGGG
>Ga0209515_10006306_pt1 | contig 14868 bp, 15 predicted proteins | sample Subgroupgradi54m_FD_187454 | JGI IMG/M metagenome (GOLD analysis project Ga0209515, IMG submission 187454) | Subsurface groundwater microbial communities from S. Glens Falls, New York, USA - GMW60B uncontaminated upgradient, 5.4 m (SPAdes)... ...
TCGCGCGGTTGGGCGGCGTATTCGAGTACGCGTTCACTTCACGTGTCCGTGCAAGGCGATCATGGCTGCGAGCGAGGCGTCCTTCTGGTCCTTGCCCCAAGGCGGACCCACTGACTTTCCGAGCAACGCGATCGTCTTCCGCAAGCTGTTCACCGAAGCCGCGAGTACTCGTTCGGCCTGCTCATCCAACTGTTTCTCGTGTATTCCGAGGAACCCTATGCCGCACGCTCCGGCGGCACGAGCAAGCGCGTCGCGGAAGAGCACGCCCTCAGCCTTGTGCATCCGGAAGTGCACGGCGAGGATTTCGTCGACGGTCCAATCAGGCATGGGATCGGCCACGAGCACCGCGCACGCGGCTACCTCATGTCCCGCGTGGCGTGCGCGTTGTACAGCCGTTCGCATCTCTCGGACCGCGATTCGGCGCGCCGTCACGAGACCTCGTGTGACGAGATCTCGCCGGTCGCCCGCGTTCAAGCGTTCGGCAGCGTGATAGGGCTGCTTCGCCCACGACGCTTCGTCGTGCTCGACGAGCTCCATGCGGCACCGTTCGACGACCTGCAGCTCGCCGCTGCGTGTGCCGAGGACGACCAAGGCGGCCCACCCTGAGTGGGCCTTCATCCCGAACGCGACTTTCATCGTGAGGCCCGCGACACTCAGTCCAGACTCCCTGGCACGCGGAGCTTGACGTCCACCTCGAAACGCCGGAAGTTCGAGTACGTCGCCACGCAATGGATGTTCTGCTCGTCGAAGCTGTTCGGGCGGCCGACGTGGTAGCGCTCGGTCATCTCGATCGGCACCCAGATTCCGAGTTTCCCGTTGGGTCGATACTTGACGGTGATCTGAGTGCGCACGTGCTCCAGCGGCTCGTCCGTGATGAGCTCGGTCTGGATGACACGGCCCGACGCCGGATCGAGCCAGATGGTCCCCATCGCTGGCAAGTCGGCTGCTTTCGAGCCCCGAATGAGCGTGGAGCCCGCTTGCTCCGCAAAGGCCAAGGCCCAAGTCTGAGTTCCTTCCAGGCGCCGCTCCTCGCGTTTCTCGAATGAAAATCGTCGCTGGACCGCCGCCTGCACCACCAGAAGGGCGAACGTGGGGACGTTGACGTTGCGCGTGACGCCGCCGATGTTGTAGCGGGCACTTTCGTTGACGAGCCGTCGGAACTCTTCATCGCCCACGTCAGGGTCGCGGGCCAGTCGCTCCTGCAGGCGCGCGCGGTCGGGCGTAGGCCGGCCATCGACGGTCAGGATGTCGCGAAAGCCGAGCCAGTGCTCGTGAGGGCCTGACGCGCGCAAGAGCAGGAACTCCGAGCGCAGCGTCCGCAGGCGGATAGAACTGCCGAGCGACCTGAGGCGCAGCCCCACGGGGTCAGCCGCGGCCGGGAACGACACGTCCTGCCTGTATCGCTCCTCGGCGATCACACTGCCGAGGTCGTGTTCGTAGGCGGCCACGTACGCCGCGGCGCGGGCCAGCACCACGTCGACGGTCTGCGCAGCCGCCGGGTTCGCACCGGCTCCGCCACCTGCAACGACCGCCATCGCCAACACTCGCGCAATGACTCGATGGCTGCGAGCAAGAACGCGGGTGTTAGTACTTGCGATGCGCGATATCAAGCATCTCCCGATCCTCGCTCGTATCGCCGTACGCGTAGATGAGCCCAAAGCCTTACGCGTCCGGAGGCTGATCGGATCTTTCGCAGTTGATCAGCCACGGTATCCCGAACCGATCGACGAGCATGCCAAAACGCGCGGCCCAGAACGTCTTCTCGAGCGGCATCACAACCCGACCGTCCTTGCCCAGCTCGTGAAAAATACGCTCGGCCTCAGCCGTGTTCGTGATCTGGAGCGAGAGCGAGAAGCCTTTGGGTTCCACGTATCGGTCGGGCGCTACGTCACCACCCATCAACACCTGCTCGCCGACCGTCAGACTGCCGTGCATCACCTTGTCCTGCCAGTCGGCCGGGACGTCACGCGCCAGGGGTGTCCCGGCGTAACGGAAGATCGCCCCGAGCTGGCCGCCGAGACACTGCTCATAGAACTTGAACGCTGCCTCGCACTCTCCGCTAAAGCTCAAATACGGATTGATCTGCATGGTCTGAACCCATCCTCCATGGAGAATCGATACGCCTCTTTCAGAAATGGCTTCATCTGTTCGAACTCCTCCTTGGTTGTGAGCTTGGCCACGTGAGTCACGAACCTACGACTAGCTCCGACCTTGAAAAAGATCGGGGCGTCCACCTTCCGGCCCAAGTGTACTGCCACTCTCACCGCCCCGGCCATGATCACAAGGTCCGCAAAAATCCGAACACTTCTCAGCAGCACATACCTGTCGCCAGTAACAACTTCAATTGGACCGAGCGACTTGGCGAAGGACTCGATCGATGCATAGAGCTCGACTATTGCGTTCGAGCGATTTCGGATGGCTTTGCCGGAATCGCCGGTGCCGCAGGCGTGTCTCTGATTTGCGCGGGTGAATTTGCGTCTGCACTTAGGACAAGCCCACATGCTCGCGTCTCCTTGCTGCGCCTAACTTGTTGTAGCCTCCGAGCAGACTGTTCGCGGACTACTTCGCCAGCGCGATCACGAGTCCGTCACGGCAATGTGCAAAGAACGAAAGAGCTAACGATGCGTCTCGCGCGCCTTCACGCCGCGCACGGCGCCGGCAATCATGCGGTTCACCGCGGCGATGGACAGCCCGCCTTCATCAGTCGCCGGAATCGTCGCGAATCCGATTGCGGACGCCTTCGGGTAGCGACTGAAAATCTTCTCGAACAAGGCGGCCAGCTCCTCGCTCGACGGCCCCCCGGGCACCTTGTTCTGGTGCGCCATCACCTCACGCGGATCGAGCACGTCCATGTCGATGTGCACGTAGATCGTGTCCGTGATGCGACTCAAGCGATCGAGCTGGGCGAAGACCGCCGGCGTCGCGCGGCGCAGATCGTCGACGCTCACCTGCTCGATGCGCGAGCTGTCCAGTAACTGCTGCTCGAGTGGATCCACAAGGCGCACGCCGCCCATGACGACGTGCGTGTCCGACAGCGGCGGGTCGAGGTGCGCGTCGAGTCGCATACCCTGCAGTGCACGTCCCGTCGCGACGGCGACCGGCATACCGCCGAGCGATCCGCTGCGCGTCGTATCCGGCGTGTTGAAGTCCGGATGCGCATCGAGCCACAGCATACCGACCCGGATCGGTTCGCGCGTCGGCCCCGAGTGCTGCAGCCCGGCGACCATCCCCGGCATCGACGGACACGTCGCATAGAGGCCGACGGTGAAGTAGCCGTCGCGTTCGTTCTTCGAGACGATGTCGGCGAAGTGACCGAGGGCCATGCCGAGACGCTTCCAGCCGCCATACTCCGTGTTCTCGTCCGCGGTGAGCGCGGCTTCGTCGATGCGCACGGTCGCGCCGAGGCCGGCGAGCAGCGGCTGAATGCCGCCATCCGCCATCGTGCGAGGGCCCACCACCGTGCCGTTCGGCGAGAACGGCTGTTGCGCCAGCGCCACGCGCAGCTTCCCGTCCGCGGTGGTGTAGCGCGGCGCCGGCACCTTGAACCACTGCGGCGCGGCCAAACCTGGACCAGGTCCGACCATCACCTCGCCGTTCGGCATCGCCTCCATGCCGTGCACACCGGTGACCTCGACATAGCCCAGCACGTTGCCGGTCTTGCGATCGATCTTCATCAACCATCCTGGCGACAGGTTCGGCTCGTTCCGCTGCTGCGTCGCCAGCCACACGGCGCCCGGCACCAACTTCAGCGAGAACGTCTTGCCGAACGTCGCCCACTCACCCAGATACTTGCCGCGCTGATCGAACCGCTGCACGCGGCCGTTCTCGCGATCGGCGACGTAGACGATGCCGTCCTCGTCGATCTGGATCGAGTGCGGCAACCGGAACTGCCCGGGGCCGGTCCCCGGCGCGCCCCACTCGCGCACCTTCCTGCCGTCTGCCGTGTACTCGAGAATGCGCGCGTTCGCATAGCCGTCGGAAATAAAGAGGTGCCCGTTAGGAGCGAACGCAATGTCGGTCGTGCCGCAGAAATTATTACGGCACGGCGTCGGTTGTCCGCCGACCGAGATGTCCATCAGCTTCGTTCCGTCCGGGCTGAACTTGATCACCATCGAGCTCGCCGCATCCGTCGTCCACACATTGCCTTGCGGGTCGATGCGAATGGCGTGCGGCATGACGTACATCCCCGCGCCCCACGATCGCACCACCTTGCCGTCTTTATTCATCACGACGACAGGATCGGCTTTGTCACCGCGCTGCAGGAGGTAGATCAAACCGTTGCGATCCGCCGCCACCCAGGAGACCATCCCCATCGCCCAGCCCTCCCGCGGCGGTGTGGGTTTGATCTCCGTCGGCTCAAGCGAGAGTCGTGGGGCCCGTTGCACGATCGCGCGGAGCTCGGTCGCTCGAGCCATCGCTTCGGGGCTCTGCGGGTTCGGATTCTGGACACCTACGGACACGACGCCCAGCACGGCCAGCGTCGAGAACATTCCGGTCATGCGACTCTCCTTCACTTTGCAACGCCGAAGGCGAAGACGGTCGACGATCGGTAGCGTTCACCCGGTCGCAGAATTGTCGAGGGGAAGTGCTGATGGTTCGGGGAGTCAGGAAAGTGCTGCGTCTCGAGGCAGAGCCCGTAGCGCTGCTTGTAGACGTGGCCCGACCTGCCCGTCAGCTTGCCATCCAGGAAGTTGCCCGAATAGAACTGCACGCCGGGCTCGGTGGTCGACACGTCGAGGGTACGGCCGGTCGTCGGCTCCAAGAGCCGCGCGGCGTGCACGAGCCCGCCGCCCGATCGGCTGAGCACCCAGTTGTGGTCGTAGCCGGTGCCGTTCTTCAGCTGCACGTGATCCGCACCGATGCGCGCGCCGATCGCCGTGGGGCGACGGAAATCGAAGGGCGTGCCTTCGACCGGCGCGACCTCGCCGGTTGGAATCAGTGTCGCGTCCACTGGCGTGAAGCGGTCCGCGTCGAGGGTGAGCTGATGATCCAGGATGTCGCCGGTTCCGGCTCCGGCGAGATTGAAGTAGCTGTGCTGCGTGAGATTGATCGGCGTGGCCCTGTCGGTGGTCGCGTCGTAGTCGACGATCAGCTCGTTCGCCGGCGTCAGCGTGTACGTGACCCGGACGTTGAGCGTGCCGGGATAGCCTTCATCGCCATCGGGACTCGTGTGCGTGAAGACGACGCCGGACTGGCCGTCGCGATCGAACGGCTCCGCCTCCCACACGACTTTGTCGAATCCCCTCGCGCCACCGTGCAGATGGTTGGGGCCGTTGTTGGTCGCAAGCTGATACGTCTTGCCGTCAAGCTCGAACCGCCCCTTCGCGATGCGATTGCCGTAGCGACCGACGATCGCGCCGAAGTAGGGATGTCCCGCCAGGTACCCGTCGAGCACGTCGAACCCGAGGACGATGTCGTCTGGCCGCCCGTCGCGATCCCGCGCGCGCAGCGACACGATGATGGCGCCGTAGGACATCGCGCGCACTTCCATGCCGTTCGCATTGGACAGCGTGTAGACGAAGACCGGCTTGCCGTCGACGTTGCCGAACGGCGCGCGCGTGAAACCGGCCTTCTTCACGATCGCCGCCCGTGCCGACCGTTCCTCCTCATGACTGGCGGGCCTTCCGCCGGCACAGGCCGCCCCCCACATCGTCAACGCGACGATCAGCATCACCGGCGTGGCGCAGCGCTTCAGCGTTGCGTTCGCAGGCCTGAAGGCCTGCGCCACGGGGAGTTGTGACATTAGGGACCGTTTCATGGAGCCGTATAGTATTACGCCGCAGACCTCATGGGACGGCTGGACGGGAAAATCGCGTTCGTCACCGGCGGCGCCCGCGGAATCGGGCGGGCGATTGCCGAGAAGTTCGCCGCGGAAGGGGCGTCGGTGACCTTCGCCGACCTGGACGAATCGGCCGGGCGGGAAACGGCCGGCGAGCTCTCGGCGGCCGGACTGCCCGCGACCTTCTGCCACGCGGATATCACGGTCGAGGCCGACGTGCAGCGCGCGATCGACGGCGTCCTCGCCCGTCACGGTACGCTCGACGTGCTCGTGAACAACGCCGGCGTGAACGCCTACTTCGACGCGACCGAAATGACCGAAGCCGAATGGGATCGCGTCTTCGCCGTCGATCTCAAGGGCGCGTGGCTCTGCGCGAAGCACGCGCTGCGGCCGATGAAACGCGCGGGGCGCGGCTCGATCGTCAACATCGCCTCGATTCACGCGACGCTCACGATCCCCGGCACGTTTCCCTATGCCGCCGCCAAGTCGGGCCTTGTCGGGCTGACGCGCGGCCTGGCGCTCGAGTACGGGCCCGTGGGGATCCGCGTCAACGCCGTGCTGCCCGGCTACACGCGCACGCGGCTCGTCGAGGAATGGCTCAAGACGCAGCCCGATCCGGCGGAAGCGGAGCGCCGCGCGCTGGCGCTTCTCCCGCTCCGGCGGATGGCCACACCCGCCGAGATCGCGAACCTGGTGGCGTTCGTGGCGTCGGACGAAGCCTCGGCGATCACCGGCGCCTCGCTGGCAGCCGACGGCGGCCTCGGCATCATGTTCGCGACGTGAAATGGAGTGTGTGCTCGACGCGAAGGCCGAGCTCGGCGAAGGCCCCGTGTGGCGCGGCCTCGTGTATCGCTACGATCCCGCCACTCGATCGTCGCGAACGTTCCCGGTCGACACACCGGTGGGCGCTGTCGCGCTCACTGACGCCGGCGATCTCGTGCTCGCCGTGCGTGACGGTTTTGCGCGGCTGGATCTCGACTCGGGCCGCGTGCGCGTGATCGCCGACGTGGAAGCCGATCGCCCCGATCAGCGCATGAACGATGGCACGTGCGATCCGGCCGGCCGCTTCTGGGCCGGCACGATGGCGCTCGACAAGCGGCCGGGCGCCGGGGCGCTGTATCGGCTCGACCCGGACGGCCACGTGCTTACGATGCTGCGCGACGTCACGATCTCGAACGGTCTCGACTGGAGCGACGATGGCCGTCTCATGTACTACGTCGACACGCCTACGCGATCGATCGACGTGTTGGACTTCGACGTCACGACCGGCGCCATCACAAACCGCCGTTCGCTGGTGCGCATTCCCCGCGGCGAGGGATGGCCCGATGGCCTGACGCTCGATGCCGAAGGGTACGTCTGGGTGGCGCTCTGGGCCGGCGGTGCCGTGCGCCGCTACGCGCCTGATGGCCGGCTCGATCGCGTGCTGCCGGTGCCGACGACGCACCCGACGTCGTGCGCGTTCGGCGGACCTGACCTCGGCGATCTCTACATCACGACGGCCACGACGGCGCTGACGCCCGAGGAGCGGCTGCGTCAGCCGCTCGCGGGCGGCCTGTTTCGCTGCCGACCCGGCGTCCAGGGACGACCGGCCCACAGGTTCAAAGGCTAGTGGAAGCGGTCGCATTCCAGCACCTCGACAAGTCGTTCGGCGCCGTGGCCGCGTTGAGCGACGTCACGTTTGCCGTGCGTGCAGGCGAGGCGCACGCGATCGTCGGCGAGAACGGCGCGGGCAAATCGACGCTGCTCAACATCCTCGCGGGCAGCCTGCACCCGGACCGCGGCTCGTTAGTTCTTGGCGGCGCGCCGGTCGCGCTCGCGAGCCCCCGCAACGCGTTGGCACGCGGCATCGGGCTGGTACACCAGGAGATGCTCGCGTTTCCGAACCTGTCGGTGACGGCGAACATCTTCGCCGGCCGCGAGCTCACCAGCCGCTTCGGGTGGCTGCGCGAATCCGAGATGCGCACGCGCGCGCGCGATCTCCTCGCGCGCCTCCAACTCCCGGTCTCGCCGGATGCCTCCGTCGACACGCTGCCCGTCGCGCATCGCCAGCTCCTCCAGGTTGCCCGCGCGCTCGCGTTCGAGTGCCGCCTGCTGGCGCTCGACGAGCCGACGACATCGCTGACCGCGGCGGAGACGGATCACCTGTTCCGCATCCTCGGCGACCTCACGCGCGACGGCGTCACGATCGTGTACGTGTCGCACCGGCTCCCCGAAGTGTTCCGGTTGTGCGACCGCATCACGGTGCTACGCGACGGCCGTGTCGTCGACACGTTTCTGCGCGACGCGGTGTCCCACGATGCGATCGTGCAGGCGATGGTCGGCCGATCGATTCCGGATCGAGCGCCGGCGCCGGCGCCGGCCGCGGACGGGAGCGGCGAGCCGCGCCTCCGCGTCAAGGGCGTGACCCGGCGTCCGTGCTTCGAGGATGTGTCATTCTCGATCGCGCCCGGTGAGATTGTCGGCCTGTTCGGACTCGTCGGATCGGGACGCACCGAGTTGCTCGAGACGCTCGTCGGCGTGCAGCATCCCGATCGCGGTTCGATGACGATCGACGGTCGGCCCGCTCGCTGGCGATCGCCCCGCGCGGCCGCGCGCGCCGGCGTCGTCCTCGTGCCCGAGGATCGTCAGCGTCAGGGCCTCTGCTTCAATCTGACGCTCCGGCACAACCTCGTCCTGCCGGCAGCCACAACCCGCGGGGCGATCCTGGTACGCGGATCCGAAGTCGGCACCAGCGCGACGCTCGTCCGCGACTGGCGGATCACTGCCCCGTCGACGGCGATCACGCCCGACGCCTTGAGCGGCGGCAACCAGCAGAAGATCGTCCTCGCCAAGTGGCTCGCGCTCGGGCCGCGCGTACTGCTGCTCGACGAGCCGACCAAAGGCGTGGATGTCGCGGCGAAATACGACATCCATGGCATCGTGCTCGAGCTGGCCGCGCGAGGGACGGCGGTCCTGCTGGTCTCGAGTGACCTGCCCGAAGTGCTGGCGTTGGCCGATCGCATTCTCGTCATGCGCGAAGGCCGCGTGCGCGGCGAGCTCGCCGCCGGCGCCGACGAAGCGCGGGTGATGCGCCTGGCGACCGCACCGGATTCTGTACGTAGTGTCCGCCTTCAGGCGGACCGTGGGGCGGTGTCGTGAAGAAACTCTGGGACGTGCGCGAGCTGAGCACGATCGCGATCCTCGCGCTCGAAATCGCGTTCTTCGCCTGGTACCTCTGGCCGGGCGAGGGACGATCGCATCCGTTCCTCAACCCGGCCAACGGGCTGCTGATTTTGAAATACTCGTCGATCTACGGCATCGCGGCCGTGGGCGCCGCCATCGTGATCATCTGCGGCGGCATCGACCTCGCGCCCGGCGCGATCATCGCGTTGTCGGGCGTCGTCGCCGGCGGGTTGTTCGTCAACGGACACTGGGGCCTCGCCTCCAGCACGGGCGCAGGCATGCTGACGGCGATCGCCTGCGGCCTCCTGAGCGCTGCGCTCATCGTCTTCGTCGGCCTGCCGCCGTTCATCGCAACGCTCGGCGTGATGGGCATCGCGCGCGGCGTGGCGTTCATCGTGACCGAGGGGCGATACTTCGACGTCTCGGGCGCGCTGCCGCCCGGGTGGCGGTTGGCCGGGATTCCGCTCGACTGGACCTCGCCGATCCTGATGGTCGGCCTCGCGCTGGTGTTCCAGATCCTGATGACGCGCTTTCAGTGGGGACGCGCGGTCTTCGCCATTGGCGGTAACGCCGTGGCGGCGCGCTTCTCGGGCGTCCCGGTCGGCCTCGTGCAGGCGTCTGTGTACCTCGTGTCGGCGGCGCTCGCGGGGGTGTCGGGCATCGCGCTCACCATCGTGCAGGGCCAGGGAAAAGCGGATCTCGCGATGGGTTACGAGCTCGATATCATCGCGTCGGCCGTCGTCGGGGGCGCGAGCTTGTCGGGAGGCCGCGGGTCGGTCGTCGGCGCCGTGCTGGGCACGCTGATCTTCGGCGTGCTGCGGAATGCGCTCCCGCAGATATCGGGCGCCACGTTCTACGATCGGCTCATCGTCGGTCTCGTCGTGATCGTCATTGTGGTGATGGACCAGTTACTGCAGCGTCGCAAGGGAGTGCACCCATGAAACGGATCGGCGTCGTTCTCGTTTTCGTCGTGATGGCCGCGTGCGGGAGGAATGCCGGCCCCATCGGAGGCGCCGCGCCCAAGCTGCGCTTCGCGATTATTCCGAAGTCGCTCGACATTCCGGTCTTCAACTACGCCAAGGTCGGCGCCGAACGCGAAGCGGCGACGCTCGGCAATGTCGAGGTGATCTGGCGCGGGCCCGAGAGCGCGGACCAGCTGCGGCAGAAAGAGATCCTCGAGTCGTTCATCACACAGAAAGTCGACGGCATCGCGATCTCGTGTCTGAACGGCGACTTCCTCACCGACACGATCAACCGTGCGATCGACGCCGGCATCCCGGTCACGACATGGGACGCCGACGCGCCGAAATCAAAACGGCTGGCCTTTTGCGGCGTCGACGATCTCGCGGCCGGCCGCATCCTGGCCGAGCACGCCGTCACGCTGCTCGGCGGAAAAGGCACAGTCGCCATCATCACCAGCGTAGGGGCCACGAATCTGCAGCGCCGGCTCGACGGCGTCAAGGACGTGCTCGCGCAGCACAAAGACGTGCAGGTCGTCGAGGTGTACGACATCAAGGAGGATCCGGTGCACTGCGCGGAGGTCATCGCGTCCGGCACGAATCGATACCCGGATCTGGGCGCGTGGATCTCGGTCGGCGGCTGGCCGGTCTTCACGAGGAATGCGCTGGCCGCGGTACCGGCACGAACGAAGGTGATCTCCTTCGACACGATTCCTCCTGCGCCGGATCTGCTGAAGGCGGGCAAGGTGCAGGTGCTGCTGGGTCAGAAGTACTTCGGGTGGGGCAGCGAGTCCGTGCGCCTGCTGGCCGACATCAAGGCTGGACGGATGCCCGCCAGCCCGATCATCGATTCAGGCGTTGACGTCGTGACGGCGGCCAACGTGGATCAGTACGTGATCGGATGGAAGGCGCTCGAGAAGCAATGAAGTCAGCTTCCCATCGCGATACACGTGGACGTGACCCGAACGTTCTTGGCCGCCGCCGTTTTCCGTTGCGACGCTTGAAGTACTCATGCCACGCCTTCGAAAGTGCGGCCTCGTGTTCCTGAACGAGAGCCGCGATGCGATTCAATTCCGTCTGGCTGAACCCGTAGTTGTACGCCATTTGAACGGGCGCCAGCCAGAATTTGGCAACGCTTCGGACTGACCCGCGGCGCGCCCACTCGCATCGTCGGGTGCCGCGCCTTGTTAGACGGCGGTTGCACCTGTCCGCGCTACAGTTGAACCATGAAAGTAGCCTTCGAGCTGCCGCCCGCGCAAGCTGAAAAACTCGGTCAAGAGGCCGAGCGTCTGGGTGTGCCCGCCGCCGAATTGGCCCGAGCGGCCGTTTCGGATCTGCTGGCAGCGCCAGATGACGACTTTCGAGCCGTGGCGACACGAGTGCTGAGGAAGAACCAGGAGCTTAACCGGCGCCTCGCCTGATGCGCTACCTCACGCTCGGAGAGGTCGACGATCTCCACTGCGCGGTGATCGAAGCAACTGGCGGCGCTTCCGGGATCCGCGACCTCGGCGCGCTGGAGTCCGCCCTCGCTCAACCGAGAGCCAGTTTCGGAGGCGTCGACCTTCACGCCTCGCTCACTGACAAAGCCGCTGCTCTCTGTTTCTCATTGGTGAACAACCACGCGTTCGTAGACTGGAACAAGCGAGTCGGCCATGCGGCGACCGAAACACTCTTGATTCTGAACGGCAGCGAGATTGACGCGCCTGTCGACGACCAGGAGCGGTTGATGCTCGACCTTGCGTCCGGTCGGCTGACGCGCGACCAACTCGCAGCTTGGCTCTCTGCCCACCTTCGCCAGGCTGGTTGATTTTTCCGCCGTCAACGGTTCCTGCTCACCTGCGGCGCCGTGCGTCCGCTCAGACCGTGGTGAACCACGCCGAGCGACCCGCAACGCGCGCGATGGGCACGGGCGCTCAGCTGACCCACGGGCTACACCGGTTCACCACGGGCTGCATGGGAAAGAGATTCGCGCGGCGCCGTCTGGTGCAGCCGGGTTAGACAGCGACCGGTCGACGACGCTATTGTAGAAGCAGGAGCCGCCATGCATAACGAGTTCACCGCTGTGTTCGAGCGCGACGGGGACTGGCACATCGCCTATTCGCCGGAAATCCCTGGCGCCAACGGCCAAGGTCGGACCAAGCAAGAAGCGCGGGAGAGCTTGGCGGCCGCCATCGCCTTGATTCTTGCCGACCGCCGCGAAGATGGGCTCCGCGCCGTGCCGCCCGATGCCGAACGGGAGACGGTTACTGTCGAATGAAGCGCAGCACGCTGCTGCAGCACTTGCGCAAGCACGGGTGCGTGCTGAAGCGCGAGGGCGGCTCACATTCCCTGTGGGTGAATCCCGCCAACGGCGCGGTTGAAGCCGTTCCCCGCCACACCGAAATCCCAAACAATCTTGCTCGGAAGATTTTCCGCGGTCTTGGAATTCCAGAGATAGGTTAGGGATGATCTGGTGCTACTTACAATGGTCAGCAGGTCGGGGCTCCGGTGATAGTGCTCGGCGAGCTGGCGCACGGCGCTCGCGTAGCACTCCTGGGTTCTTGCGGAGAACCCCCGGAGAGATGGCCATGGCCGTCGCCACGTATACCCGCGAGCGAGTGAATGTGCGCGCGGGCCATGCGCAATATCAAGGCGACTGGACGCGAGGTGCGCGCGTGGTCAAGTGTTGAGGGCTGTCTGATTGCGGCCGCCATCGTGGCGTCGCACGGCAGGAATAGCCCCCGAGCGACGCGGGTTAAATCGCGACATCGACCGTTTATCACAGCCCGGAAGTGCGCGCGCCCAATTCAGTCACCCGCTTTCGCAGGTAGACAGGCGACTGTCAGGCCGACCGCTTCTTCGAAGCCTCCTCCTTCGCCAAGTCGACAAGGAGTCGCGGCGCTCGGATCGGCGTCAAGGACCACCACACTCGTCGACTCATCCGCGAGCGGAGACGGGAAGACCCATGCTACACGCCCGCGCGCCGCTTGGCTTCCTGCATCACCGCATCCATCTCGGCGCGGTACTTCTCGAACGTGTCGTCGACGACGTTGAGCGTGGGGATCGTGGTGTCGGTGAGCGACAGCGTCTGCGGATTCCACCGGCCGAATCCGGCTTCGTGCACGCCGGTGCTGCCGCGGCCCGGCGCGGGATGGCTCAGATGCTGGAAGAACTTCGCGTGCCGCTGCACCTCGTCCGCGACGAGCGTCTGCCCGAACGAGTGATACACCGGGATGAACTCGAGCAGCGCGTCGTAGTGCATCTCGCCGATCGCGGGCACACCAGGAAACCGGCGGCGCAGGCCGGCGACGAGGCGCCGCGTGCCCTCGTGCATGTCGGCCTTCGGGTTATTCACCCACCCGCCGACGATGTCGAGGAAATAGGCGTCGACGCCGTAGCGCTGGATGACGTCGGCGATGCGGCCGCCGAGCCACGTCCGCCACGACTCGACGCCGAGATTCATGTACGACAACCAGCCGTCCTGGTGGCGATCGTTGTCCCAATCCACCCAGTTGAGGTCCATGCGGTCGCCGTCGATCTTCGACGTGGCAGCGTCGGCGACCCGGGCGAACGCGGGCTGCTCCCGGTTCGCCGTGTTGGCACCGAACATCGGCATCATGCGGAAGCCGAGTGCGCGCGCGTCCGTGACGAGCGTCTGAAAGAGCGCCTCACCGCCCATGCGATCGGACGGCTTGTAGAGCGGATAGTCCCAGTAGTAGCGACCGTCCCAGGACGCGAGAAACACGAGCACGCGGTCGGCCGGCATGCGCGTGCTCATCCACCTCAGGATCGCGAGCATCCGCGCGTAGTCGTTGAAGATGTAGCCCGAGTAGTGCATCCCGTGCAGCGTGACGACGAGCGCGGTACGGCGGAGCCAGTCGGGCACGTCCGCGCGCGTATCCCATCGCGGAATGTGGAACGCGCGCTCGAGGTGGTCGTAGTGCGCCTCGGCCGCGGCCGCAACGGTCGTGGCTCGCGTGATCCGCCACGCCGGCGCGTGGAACGACCGCGCGGGCTTCCAGCCTTCGGCCTCGACGAGCGCCTCGACGCGATAGCCGGTCTCACCAGGCTGAAAATAGAAGCGCTTAGTGCGAACGCGATCGTCGAGTGACGAGAGCGCAAGCACGGCTCCCTCCCCCGCCTGCACGAGGACCAGTGGCGTCGTCAGACCGCCGTTGCCCTGCGGGCCGATGAGATCGCCGCCGGAGAACGGGTACCCCAGCAGCACCTCGTCGTCGCGCGGATCGAAGAACGGTGCGCCGCCCGCGGACAAACGCCCGCGCGGGACGCCGCGAAGAATCATCGCAACCGCCTTGATCGCGCGGTCCATCTCCACGGCGGCGTCGCATTCCACGATGGTGTCGCGCTTCGTCAGCCGTGCCGTCATGCGGCCGGGCGACCGCTGCTGCCCGCCCGCCCAGATCAACTCCGTGCACGTGAGCTCGAGCCCCTGCTCGATGGGCCGAACCGTCATGTGCGCCCGTGAAAGGCTGTAAGTGTTCTCGTGCGTGAACACGCGGAAGGCGAACTCGTAGCCGTCGAACGCGACCGACGGTTCGGGGAAATCGAAACTGAACTTCTGGAAGGCGCGGCCGCGCGGCGGGACGAAGACGTCGCTCGACGAAGTCTTCGTGGTGATCGTGCCGTCGGGTTGCGTCGTCGGTGGAGATGGGACGGGCTGCGCGGAAACCGGTTCGCGCGATAACGCGCCGCCCGCAACGACTGATCCCGCGCCGGCGGCGCCGACCTCCTTCAACCAGGCACGCCGCGTCAGCCTATAGCGCCGACGTGTCATCGGGCCACTTTGTCGTACTGCCGCCGGTTGTCCGCAATCATCGGGGCCAGATCCACAGGGCAGCCGATGGTCGCCGATCGCATCGCCGATTGGGTTAGGACCCGGAAGGGAATAAGGGTGCCAAATCTGGGCGTCGAGGCGCCCGCCCGGCGAGGCGCGAGGAGCGCGCATACCGGGCGTATGTAAGCGACGAG
>Ga0209515_10006307_pt1 | contig 14864 bp, 9 predicted proteins | sample Subgroupgradi54m_FD_187454 | JGI IMG/M metagenome (GOLD analysis project Ga0209515, IMG submission 187454) | Subsurface groundwater microbial communities from S. Glens Falls, New York, USA - GMW60B uncontaminated upgradient, 5.4 m (SPAdes)... ...
CGCCGCGCTCGCGGTGTTGTCGCAGCGCGCGCGTGTGTTGTACGACTATTTCAAGCAGCTGTTCGCGCAGGTGACGAACCCGCCACTCGATTGCATCCGCGAAGAGCTGGTGACCCAGATCGAAACGCCACTCGGCCCGGAAAGCAATCTGCTGCAGCCGGGACCGGACAGCTGCCACCTGATCAAACTGAAGACGCCGGTGCTCGGCAACGAAGAGCTGGCCAAGATCCGCCATATGAATCAGGGCGGCTTCCGCACCGCCACGTTGCCGATGTTGTTCCCGGCCGGCTCGGGCGGCGCGGGGCTGACGAAGGCGCTGGACGAACTCTGCCGCAAGGCGAGCGAAGCGATCGCCCAGGGTCATACCTTTATTATTCTGTCTGACCGCGGCGTGGATGCGCAGCAGATGCCGATCCCGGCGTTGCTCGCCACGGCCGCCGTGCACCACTACCTGGTGCGCGAGGGCACGCGCACGCGCGTCGGCCTGGTGGTCGAATCGGGCGAACCGCGCGAAGTGCATCACATCGCGTTGCTGCTCGGCTACGGCGCGGGTGCGGTCAACCCGTATCTCGCCTTCGAGACGCTCGATGACATGATTCATCAGGGTCTGCTCACCGGCGTCGATCACGCCAAGGCGGTCAAGAATTACATCAAGGCGCTCGGCAAGGGCGTGGTCAAGGTCATCTCGAAGATGGGTATCTCCACGATCCAGTCGTATCGTGGCGCGCAGATCTTCGAAGCCGTCGGCCTCGACAAGCAATTCGTCGACAAGTATTTCACCGGCACGCCCTCGCGCGTCGGTGGCATCGGTATCGACATCGTGGCGCAGGAAGCCTCGCTGCGGCATCACCGCGCCTATCCGGATCGTCCGGTCGGCCCGGCCGAGCTCGATTGGGGCGGCCAGTACCAGTGGCGCCGCGACGGCGAGACGCACATGATCAACCCGGAGACGGTGGCGAAGCTGCAACACGCCACGCGCGCCAACTCCTATGCCTTGTTCAAGGAATTTTCCAAGGCCAACGACGACAGCAATCGCCACCTGGCGACGCTGCGCGGCCTGATGGATTTCAAATACGCCGACCGCCCGCTCTCTATCGACGAAGTCGAGTCGGTGGAATCGATCATGAAGCGTTTCGCCACCGGCGCGATGTCGTACGGTTCGATCAGCATCGAGGCGCACGAGGCGCTCGCGATCGCGATGAACAAGATCGGCGCACGCTCGAACTGCGGCGAAGGCGGCGAAGACCCGGAGCGTTACCCGACCAACCGCAATTCGCGCATCAAGCAGGTGGCCTCGGGCCGCTTCGGCGTCACCAGTCACTATCTGGTGAACGCCACCGACATTCAGATCAAGATGGCGCAGGGTGCCAAGCCCGGCGAGGGCGGTCAGCTACCCGGCCATAAGGTGTATCCGCCGATCGCCAAGGTGCGCCATTCCACGCCAGGCGTTGGTTTGATCTCACCGCCGCCGCACCACGACATCTATTCGATCGAAGATCTGGCGCAGCTGATTCACGATTTGAAGAACTCGAATCCGGAAGCGCGCATCCACGTGAAGCTGGTGTCTGAAGTCGGCGTCGGTACCATCGCCGCCGGTGTCGCGAAAGCGCATGCCGACGTGGTGCTGATCTCCGGTCACGACGGCGGCACGGGCGCGAGCCCGTTGTCGTCGATCAAGCACGCCGGCCTGCCGTGGGAGCTTGGGCTCGCCGAAGCACAGCAAGTGCTGGTCATGAACAAGCTGCGCGATCGCATCACGGTGCAGACCGACGGTCAGATGAAGACCGGCCGCGACGTCATTGTCGCCGCGTTGCTGGGCGCCGAAGAGTATGGCTTCTCGATCGCGCCGCTGATCGTGCTCGGCTGCGTGATGATGCGCGTCTGCCACCTGAACACCTGCCCGGTCGGTATTGCGACCCAGGACCCGGAGCTGCGCAAGAAATTTGCCGGCGATCCGGAGCACGTCATCAATTTCTTCCGCTTCGTGGCCACCGAAGTGCGCGAGCTCATGGCGCAGCTCGGCTTCCACAGCATGGACGAGATGATCGGCCGCGTCGATCGTCTGAACGTGCGCCAGGCCGTGGATCACTGGAAGGCGCGCGGACTCGATTTCTCCAAGATTCTGTTTCAGCCGAAGGTCGGTCCGGAAGTCGCGATCAAGCGCGTGCGCGATCAAGACCACGGTCTTGAGAAGTCGCTCGATCGTACAACCATCGTTCCGCTGTGCCGCGACGCGCTGGAGTCGAAGAAGGCGGTCGACATTATCCTGCCGATCAAGAACGTCAATCGCGCCGTTGGCACGATCCTCGGCTACGAAGTCAGCAAGCGTTACGGTGCCGAGGCGCTGCCGGAAGACACGATCCGCATTCACTTCAACGGTTCGGCCGGTCAGAGTTTTGGTGCGTTCCTGCCCAAGGGCATTACTTTCACCATCGAAGGCGACGCCAACGATTACGTCGGCAAGGGGCTGTCAGGCGGCAAGATCTCGATTTATCCGCCGCGCCAGGCGACCTTCGTGCCGGAAGAAAACATTCTTATCGGCAACGTCGCGCTGTACGGTGCCACCGAGGGCGAGGCCTATTTCCGCGGTGTCGCCGGTGAACGCTTCGCCGTGCGTAACTCCGGGGCTGACGCCGTCGTCGAAGGCGTGGGCGATCACGGTTGCGAGTACATGACCGGTGGCCGCGTCGTCGTCATCGGCAAGACCGGGCGCAATTTCGCGGCCGGCATGTCGGGTGGCGTTGCCTACGTGCTCGATACTGCGGGTAATTTCAAACAGCACTGCAACCCGGAGATGGTCGAACTCGAAGCGCTCGGCGCCGTGGACGTGGAGCAGGTGAAGGACATGTTGAGCCGTCACGTGCGCTACACGCATTCCGTGGCCGCGCAGAAGCTGCTCGATAACTGGAAAACGGCGCAGACCAAGTTCGTCAAAGTCATGCCGAAGGATTACAAGCGCGTGCTGATCGCGATCTCCAAGGCGCGTGCGGCCGGCGTTCCCGAAGACAAAGCAGTGATGGAAGCAGCTCATGGGTAAGATCACCGGTTTCGTCGAATTCAAACGCGCCAAGCAGCCGTATCGGCCGGTGGCCGAACGCAAGAAAGACTGGAACCAGGTCATGCGTCCGTATCCGGACGAGGACCTGAAAAAGCAGGGCGCGCGTTGCATGGATTGCGGCATTCCGTTCTGTCACCAGGGCTGCCCGCTCGGCAACGTCATTCCCGACTGGAACGATCTGATCTTCCGCGGCAAGTGGGAAGAGGCGATCGATCGTTTGCATGAGACCAATAACTTTCCCGAGTTCACCGGCACGTTGTGCCCGGCGCCGTGCGAAGGCGCGTGCGTGCTCGGCATCAACGACGATCCGGTCACGATCCGCGCCATCGAACTCGCCACCATCGAACACGCGTATCAGGAAGGTTGGGTCAAACCGCTGCCGCCGAAAGTCGAGACCGGCAAGAAAGTCGCCGTCGTCGGTTCCGGTCCGGCCGGCATGGCCGCCGCGCAGCAGTTGCGCCGCGCCGGCCATAAGGTAACGCTGCTCGAGCGCGACGATCGTATCGGCGGCTTGATGCGTTACGGCATCCCCGAATTCAAGATGGAAAAGAAAGTGCTCGATCAGCGCCTCGCGCAGATGAAGGCCGAAGGCGTCGAGTTCCGCACCAACGCCCATGTCGGCGTGAACGTATCGGTCGACGACCTGCGCCAGCAATTTCACGCCGTGGTCCTGACCGGCGGTGCCTGCGAATCGCGCGATCTCAAAGTACCGGGCCGTGAACTGCAAGGCGTTTACGCGGCAATGGAATACCTGCCGCAACAGAATCGCCTCTGCGAAGGCGACAGCGTGCCGGCCGAACAGCGCATCGACGCCAAGGGCAAGCACGTCATCATCATCGGTGGCGGCGACACCGGCGCCGACTGTCTCGGCACCGCGACCCGTCAGGGTGCGGCGAGCGTGCATCAGCTTGAAATCATGCCGCGCCCGCCCGAGACGCGCGCTGAGACCAACCCGTGGCCGCAGTGGCCGATCATCTATCGCGTAGCCTCGGCACACGAAGAAGGCGTGGAGCGCGTGTACTCGGTATCGACCAAGCGCTTCATCGGCGAGAACGGCAAACTCACCGCGCTCGAACTGGTGAAGGTCGAGATGGTGCTGGAAAACGGCCGCCCGACGCTGAAGGAAATTGCCGGCAGCGAATTCACGCTCAAGGCAGATCTCGTGTTTCTGGCCATGGGCTTTGTCGGTCCCGAGAAGCCGGGCATGTTGACGCAGCTCGGCGTGAAGCTCACCGAGCGCGGCAATGTCGCGCGCGATGCCAACTGGATGACCAATGTCGCGGGCGTGTTCACCGCCGGTGACATGCAGCGCGGCCAATCGCTCATCGTGTGGGCCATCGCCGAGGGCCGCTCCGCGGCGCGCGGCGTGGACCAGTATCTGATGGGTGCCTCCGACCTACCGGCTCCGTTGCCTTAACAAAACAAGGCTATTCACCGCCAAGGCGCAGAGGACGCAAAGAACAGCACAGACAGGATTTGTTTTTCCTTTCATGTTTTTCTTTGCGTCCTCTGCGCCTTGGCGGTGAAATCTTTTATGACCCAACTCAAGAACGACCGCTTCCTGCGCGCGCTGCTGCGCGAGCCCGTGGACATGACCCCGGTGTGGATCATGCGCCAGGCCGGCCGTTATCTGCCGGAATACCGCGCCACGCGCGCCAAGGCCGGTGACTTCATGACCCTGTGTCGCACGCCCGAGCTGGCGTGCGAAGTCACGCTGCAGCCGTTGCGCCGCTTCCCGCTGGACGCAGCGATTATTTTTTCCGACATCCTGACGATCCCCGATGCCATGGGGCTTGGCCTCTATTTTTCCGAGGGCGAGGGCCCGCGTTTCGAGCGCCCGCTGCGCACCGAGGCCGATGTCGCGCGTCTCGGCGTGCCCGATCCCGAAACAGAATTGCGCTACGTCATGGACGCGTTGCGCCTCACGCGCCGCGAATTGAACGGCGACGTCCCGCTGATCGGTTTCTCCGGCAGTCCGTGGACACTCGCCACCTACATGGTCGAAGGCGGCGGTTCGCGCGAGTTCGCGCGCGTCAAAGCGATGGCCTATGACCAACCCGCGCTGATGCATCGTCTGCTCGATGTATTGGCGCGTGCGGTGACGGCGTATCTCAATGCGCAGATCGCTGCTGGCGCCCAAGCAGTACAAATATTCGATACCTGGGGCGGTGTGCTGACAACGCGCGACTATTGCGCACTGTCGCTCGACTACATGACGCAGGTGATCCGCGGCCTCACGCGCGAACACGATGGCCGCCGTGTACCAGTGATTTTATTTACCAAGAACGGCGGTCAGTGGCTCGAAGCGATCGCCGACTCCGGTGCCGATGCACTCGGGCTCGACTGGACCATCGACATCGCGAGCGCGCGCCAGCGCGTCGGTGCGCGCGTTGCGCTGCAAGGCAACATGGACCCGGCGATGTTGCAGGCGTCGAGCGCGCGCGTACAAACCGAGGCAAAAACCATTCTCGCGGCCTACGGCCACGGCAACGGACATGTATTCAATCTCGGTCACGGCATTACGCCCGACATCGATCCGGAAAAAGTGGCGGCACTGGTAAATACGGTGCACGAGGCCTCGCGTCAGTATCACCGCTAGCGTATTCGTTCCCCCTCAATTTTTAGAATCAGTCTTAACTGCCGATCCGCATAGTTGCTCGGTAATCCGCGTTGCGCACGTCTGGTGCACACGCCGTGGTTGAGCTTTGAATAGCGCCACGGTAGATTGGTTTGGCTGAAGGGGGAGGAATCTGTCTGCGGTCGTCTGGTAGGGACGCCAGAACCATCTGCCGCAAACCCATATCTGCAGAATAAGCGAACCGCGCACCTCATTCGGTGCGCGAAAAAATGGAGCGCGCGTCGGTGTCTGGGGAAGAAACTGACAATTCTGGCGCCATGAGCCGGATATTGGAGATGTTGGCGGGTCTCAAGCAGACTTCCGTCGGCACCGTCATTTACGATCAGATTGTGCAGATCGTCGGTGAGCACGAGTTGCTTCGCTCGAAAGTCGACCAAACCTACGGCGTGATGTTGCATCTGTTGCTCGACGCCTATTCGCGCAATCCCACACCCGATTCCGTTGCCCGTCTCAACGCGCAATTGATCCAGTTGCGCGGCACATACCCGGCCGCCGCGGCACCCGCGCCCGCGATTACGGAAACACCGTCACCCCCTGCGCTCGCGGATGCGCCGCCAACGGCGCCGGCAAGCACCATGGTCCCGCCACCTGTCGACATGCCGGCGAGCACGCCAGTATCGGCGACGACCCCGTGTCCGCCGATCGCCGATCGCCCGTCACCGGCAACCTGGACGCCGCCCGCACCGGACGCGGAGCCCCCCCGCGGCCCCGCGCAGCAGAACGAGCGGCGCGTGAACACGGCCTACCGACTGCATCTCGATCGCAAGCGCGACGAAATCGAAAAGCTGCAAGAGACGCTGTCCCAAGGCATCCGCGAGGCCATTTCGCAGAATCGCGAGTTCGGCGCAATACTGCAGATCGAACTCGGCGCACTGCATCAGGCGAGCGGCCAGCAGGAAGTTGAAAACCTGCGTCAGATTCTTATCGGCGGCATCGAAGAGCTCATCAACGGCCAGCACCTGCTCGAAACGAAATTGCACCAGACCGGTGGGTATCTGAATCTGATCAAGGCCGACAGCCAGCGCCTGCGCGATGAACTGCACAAGGTACGGCTGCTGTCGATGACGGATGAATTCACCGGGCTGCCCAACCGCCGCGCCTTCATGCGCCGGCTGCAAGACGAACTCGGCCGCGCGCAGCGCTACGGCACACCGCTGGCGCTGGCGCTGATCGATCTCGATGAGTTCAAGGCCATCAACGACCTCTACGGCCACGGTGGCGGTGACGAAGTATTGCGTTGTTACGCCAGCCAGGTGCTTTCGATTCTGCGGCATCACGACATGGTGGCGCGTTACGGCGGCGAGGAGTTTGCCGTCATGTTGCCCAACACGTCTGAAGCGGGTGCGGTGGCCGCCATCAACAAGGCGCGTCAGCGTTCGGTCGAGGCGTTCTGTCGTTTCGCCAAGCACACCATCAAGGTGCCGACGTTTTCCGCCGGTGTGACGATGTATCGGCCCGGAGAATCGCCGACCGATTTCATCGAGCGCGCCGATCGCGCGTTGTACAGTGCCAAGAGCCTGGGCCGCAACCGAGTCGAAATCGCGGCGGTGGAACCGTCTATCGCCGCGCTTCAACCAGTCACCAGCGATATCGAACCCCAGGAAAGCGGCTGACCCTTCCCGACGTTGTGCTGCGCCGGGGGGCCGACTACATTCGGGATTAAGCCTGCTTTGACAGGCACCAGGAAACCCGTGGTTACTGCGCCGGATTCTAGAAACGACAGTTTGCTGAGTGGCATTCGCCGTCATCTCGATGGCCTCAAAGGCTCGCGCGATGGCATGGTGTTGTACAACCTCATCGAACGCGGCCTGAAGCGCTTCGGCGAGACCGGCCAGATCGAGCGCGCCTTCGTTACCTTCGTGACCAACCTGCTCGGCCGTTACGCCAAAGATCAAAGCTACGATGCCGCCACGCGCATCAAGGCGCGGCTAATTCAGCAACGACTCGCCTTGCACCTGGCCGCCGCGCCGGGCGCGGTGGTGACACCGAAGTCGCCGTCGATCGCAGCGCCAGCTACGACGCGGGATATCGACAGCGCACCGCGGAAATCCGCGCACGACGCACCGCCGATCGTATCGGCACCGAAAGAAAATCCTTCGCCGCGTACATGGACCGCACCGCCGCGGTCAGCGCCTGCCAAGCCCGATGTCGAAACGCCCGTCATCGTGGCCTCGGCACCGATTGCGGAACTCGAACAGCAACTGGTCGATCGCGTGGCGGAAACGCTGACCGTCGAAGGTGGGCTCGAAACCGCACCGAGTGGCGACATGGAAAATATTTTCGGCGAGTTCGGCGATCTGAAAAGCGTGCTCGTCAAAGGTCTCGATGAACTCATCCGCGAGCGCCATGCGTTGATCCGCCGTATCGACGGCGCCACCGGCTATCTCAAGGCGCTCGAGGCCGATCGCCACCGCTTAAAAAATGAGCTCGGGCAGGCGCGCAAGCACAGTTCGGTGGACGACCTCACCGGTCTGCCCAAGCGCGAAATTTTCGTGCGCAGCCTGGAGGCCGAGGTCGGCCGCGTGCGCCGCTATGGTTTCGCCTTCGCCTTGGCGCTGATCGATATCGACGCAATGGGCGCCATCAACGAAACCTACGGCCGTGACGCCGGCGATGCGGTGCTGCGCACCTTTGCCTCGGAAGTGCTGTCGCACTTTCGCGCCTACGATCTGATTTCGCGTTACGGCGACGATGAATTTGCGGTGCTATTTCCCAATACGCAGAAGGACGGCGCCATGCGCGCGCTCGAGAAAGCACAGAAGACCGCGGCGTCCACGTACGTCAGTCATGACGGTCGCAGCATTCGGTTGCCGACATTTTCGAGTGTGCTGACGGTTTATGCGCAGGGCGAAAAGCCGGCGCAGCTGCTGCAACGTGCCGCGGAGGCATTGGGGCAGGCGCGTTTGCGAGGACAGAATCAGATTGTGGTGAGTTTGCCGAGCGCGTGACTCAGAACGGCATTTAGGCCGCACCCTTCCGAGATCTTACCCAGTAATATTCCGGCTGACCCGTTTGCTTCCAGCCGGTATGATCTGACGCGCTTATTGATCGCAGGGTAGAACTTTTATGTTGAGTCTTTGGAAGGATGATGAGGCCGCGCAGTACGACGGTGATCTTGGATTACGCGTGTACAGCTCGCGTCTATTGGGACGTGACAAGACATTAGTGTTGCACGGTGGCGGCAATACCTCAGTAAAGATCCGCGAGAAAAATATCCTTGGTCGGGAAGAGACCATTGTGTACGTCAAGGGCAGCGGCTGGGATCTCGAGCGCATTGAGGCAGCCGGTTTCGCGCCTGTGCGCATGGACCACATGGTCGCGCTGGCCGATCTGCCGACGCTCAGCGATCCGCAGATGGTCAATGAGTTGCGCACGCACATGCTGCGTGCCGATGCACCCACGCCGTCGGTGGAGGCGATTCTGCATGCGATTCTTCCATATAAGTACGTCGACCACACGCACGCCAATGCGGTGATCACACTCACCAATACCCCGGACGGTGAGCGTCGAATCCGCGAACTGTATGGGGATACTGTCGTAGTGATTCCATACGTCATGCCGGGGTTTGATCTCGCGCGGTTGTGTGCCGAAATATTTCCGCGCGAGGCAGGACCACGCACGCTAGGCATGGTGCTGATGAATCACGGCATCTTCTCGTTCGGTAATACCGCCAGGGAGTCGTATGAACGGATGATCGACCTTGTCACGCGTGCTGAAGAAGCAATCAAACGTGACCGGGCCTGGGACATATCCGCATCGCCGAACACCCTCGATCTGCCGAATGTACGCGCGCCGCTCGCCGCCCTGCGGCGCGATATTGCCACCGAAACCGGGTTTCCGGTGATCTTGTCGACACACGTGGACGCAATGAGTCTCGCTTTTACGCAACATGAGAGCGTAGCGGTTTTCTCGCAGCGCGGCCCCGCTACGCCCGATCACGTGATTCGCACGAAGCGGGTACCGATGGTAGGTCGCGATGTGAAATCCTACACAAAAGAATACGAGTCCTACTTTAAGGTGTACGCGGCTTCGGCGCGCGAGCCCAAGACCATGCTCGATGCCGCGCCGCGCGTGATTGTGGACAAGGAATTCGGCATATGTACGGTCGGACGGAGCGCAAAAGATGCGCAGATTGTGTTCGATATTTACGCTCACACCATGGAGATCATCCTGCGCGCCGAAACGTTGGGCGGTTGGCGCGCCCTGCCGGCGAAGGATATTTTCGACGTCGAGTACTGGGATCTCGAGCAGGCCAAGCTCAAGAAATCGGGGAAGGCAGCGGTGTTTGCCGGCGAAGTCGTCCTTGTGACGGGAGCCGCTTCCGGCATCGGCAAGGCCTGCGTGCAGAGTTTTCTGGCGCGCGGCGCGGCGGTGATCGGACTGGATATCAATGTGGCGGTCGAGTCGCTATACACACGCGCCGACTATCTCGGGTTAGTGTGCGATGTGACCGACAACGCGCAGCTGACCACGGCACTCGAGCGGGGTGTTCGGGCTTTCGGCGGTCTCGATATGCTGGTGCTGAACGCCGGCGTATTTCCTCCCGGAACCCGGATCGAGTCGCTGTTGGACACCGAGTGGGAACGCGTGATGCGTATCAATCTCGATGCCAATCTTTCGTTGTTGCGTGAGGCGCATCCGTTACTGAAGCTCGCCCCGCGCGGCGGTCGCGTGGCCGTGATCGGGTCGAAAAACGTGTCTGCACCGGGTCCGGGCGCGGCCGCTTACTCAGCGTCCAAGGCCGCGCTCAATCAGTTGGTGCGCGTTGCCGCACTGGAATGGGGTGCGGACGGAATTCGTATTAATACGCTCCACCCCAATGCCATCTTCGACACCGGTATCTGGACGGAGGAGGTGCTGACCGCCCGCGCGAAGCACTATGGCCTTAGTGTGGAGGCTTACAAGAAGAACAATGTCTTGCGCGTCGAGGTGACCAGTCGCGATGTGGCCGAGCTTGCGGCCGAGATGTGTGGCCCGTTGTTTGCGAAAACAACCGGGGCACAGGTGCCCGTGGATGGCGGTAACGAACGCGTAATTTAGAATTTCGGGAATTGTTGTAACCCGAGCATCCGGTGCGGACATTCACTTTCGCCAACGTCCACTGGACGTTGGCAATTCTGCTTTACCCCCAGGTATCCGCCGTAATGCTGGCGTACCAACCCGAAGCAAATTTCGCCTCCTCCGCGCGGAAGTCAGCGTCGGCGTCCATTGGACTCATGCCTCCCGATTCGGGCACCGTTTTGATGCCCTCGGGTGTGGCGCGATATACGCCGGCGATCGAGATGCCGTAGTCGGGGGCCAGCAGGCTGTAGCAGGTATTCGCATACGAGGCTTCCGCCGGGGGCTGGCCGCGTAGTTCGGCAACGATGGCCGCGGCGGCGATTTTCCCCTGACTGTTTGCGGAGAAACCGGACTTCGGCATTTCGCCTGCGATCGCCGCATCGCCGATGACGTACACGCCTTTGTGTTTCTTCGATTCAAACGTCATCGGGTTCACCGGGCACCAGCCGGTGGCGTCTTCTAGTCCGGCCATGTAGGCGATGCGTCCGGCGTTTTGCGGTGGGATGACGTTGATCACGTCGCCTTTGAACGTATCGAGTTCGGTTTCAATTGTCATCCGGCTGATGTTGACGGATTTCGCGGTGCCGCCTTTTGAGCCCGGCACCCATTCGATCATGCCGGGGTAGAGCTTTTGCCAGCCATCGACGAACAGTTTTCGTTTTGAAAATTCGTCCTTGGCATCGAGGATGATGATCTTCGATTTTGGTTTATACCGCTGGAAGTAGTGCGCCACCACGCTGGCGCGCTCGTACGGACCCGGCGGGCAGCGGTAGGGATTGGGCGGCGCCACAATAATGAAGCGCCCGCCGTTTCGCATCGCCTCGAGTTTTTTGCGCAGCAACAGCGTTTGCGGGCCGGCCTTCCAGGCGTGTGGCATGTAGTTCGCCGTGACGGGGTCGTAGTATTTTATTGCGCCCCAGGTGAGGTCAACGCCGGGCGAGACCACGAGCCGGTCGTAGGACAGCGTTTTGCCGCTTTTTAGTTTTACTTTGCGTTTTGCCGCTTCAACCTGCAGCGCAAGATCGTGCACGACCTGTATGTCGTGCTTTTTTTCCAGCACGTCGTAACGCTGCGTGATGTTGCGCATGCTCCGAAAGCCGGCGATGACGTAATTGCTGAACGGACAGGTAATAAATTGCTTGTCCGGTTCGATCAGCGTGACGTTCAGGTCCGGTTCCTGCAGTTTCAGATATTTTGCGCACGTCGCGCCGCCGAAGCCGCCGCCGATGATGACCACGTGCGCGCGTTTGGCGTCTTTGTTTGCGGTTGCTTCCGCGTGTAGCGTCAGCGGAAATCCCAAGGCACCGGTCGCGGCGCCGGCGCCTGTGAGGCGTAGAAAATCTCTGCGTGTAAATTTTTCCATCGAGGCCTCGCTTATTTCTTAAGGCCGGCAATGTAATTTGCCAGCGCCTCGATTTCGGCGTCGCGGTAGCCTTTGGCTTGGCGGCCCATAACGGTAGAAAAGCTGTCGTCGTCTTTGAACTGTTTGAGCTTTCGCGCGATCGTGTAGGCACTGAGATTGGTCAAGCTTGGAATGCTGCCCGGGCTGCGGCCGTTCGGTCCGTGACAGGTGAAACAGTTATTGGCGAGGTTGCGCGCCGCCTCCGGCGTAATGCCGGGTTTCGCGGGCGCCGGCTTATCGTGCGAGGTGGCCGATGCCGTTACCGGGTCCGGTGTGCCGGGTGGCGACGGGGAGGTCTGACAAGCGTTCAGGATTGAAACCAACGCCAACATCGCGCCGGCGCGCGTGACACGTTTCATCAAACGCTCCTCCTATTTATTGGTCTTGTCTCGATTCTACGCGTTACCGCGTAAGGCGAGCGCTAATCCGCTGATTTTCAGTACGGATCGAACACATTATCAGGCCGAAATATAACAGGACGACATGGCTCCCACATCCGGTGGATCGCGACGCTATAATCAGTTCAATACCCGAGGTCGACCGACAAATCAATTTACGCGGAGAGGAAAACCGTTATGTCACGTTCACGTTTTATTTTTGTCCCGCTCATCACGGGCGCCGCCGTGGTGGGGCTGCTCGCTGCATGCTCCCCCTCGCAGCTCGAGAGCGACCTCAATATCAAAGGGGCGCCGGACTGGGTCAACAAAGGTACCGCGTACGTAAACAATAAAGATGGCAAGTTATTCCACGGCGTCGGCTCCACCGGGCCGGTCGGCGATGAGGCCCTGCAACGTTCGGTGGCGGATGACCGGGCGCGCGCCGAAGTGGCGCGCATCTTCTCGTCTTATCTCGACGTCGTCTCGCGCGATTATCAGGCCGCGAGCCGCTCTGGCACTACCGGTGCCGCCGAAGAGGCGGTCTCGCGCCAGATTAAAAATCTGACGCAGGTAAATCTTTCCGGTGTGCGCATCATCGCGCGCTGGCTCGACAAGCATTCGAACACGGTGTACTCGATCGCGGAAATCGATATCCGCCAGGTGAAGGACACCGTAGCGGCCACGCGCGACATGAACGACGACACGCGTCGTTACGTGCAGAACAATGCCGACAACATCTTCGATCGCGTTGCTCAGGAGAGGAAATAATGACCGCCACACACATTACGCGCGCCGCGTGCGCGTTTGCCCTCGCCATGTTGCTCGCCGCGTGCGGGACCTCGGTCGAGCGTCTTGAAAGCAGCGAAGTCAAAGACCTTTCGGGTGCCTGGAACGACACCGACTCGCGTCTGGTGTCGGAAGAAATGATCCAGGACGTGCTCGCGCGTCCCTGGGTGCAGGAGCATATGAGTGCACACCACAAGGCCCCGGCCGTGATCGTGGGTGAGGTGCGCAACCTTTCGCATGAACACCTGAATGTCGCGACCTTCGTTGCCGACATGGAGCGTGCGCTTATCAATTCCGGCAAGGTCAAGTTCGTGGCCTCGAGCACCGAGCGTGGCGAGATCCGCGGCGAGCGCAAGGACCAGGACCTGCACGCACGCGAAGAGTCGCGCAAGGCCATGGGTCAGGAACTGGGCGCCGATTACATGCTTAAAGGCACCATCAACACGATCATCGACGCCGAAGGCAAAACCCAGGTGCGCTATTACCAGGTGGATCTGACGCTGATCAGCCTCACCGACAATACCAAGGTCTGGATCGGGCAAAAGAAAATCAAAAAGCTCGTGAAGAACTCGCACCTGAGATTTTAATTGGATTTGATTTTCTCATAGCAATGATCCCTGCTGCGCCCACGTCCGTTCTCTCCTCCTCGAAAGGGGGGAGCCGGGCCTGGGTTCGGCGTCCAAACCGCTAGAGACCATACCGTGGGATGTTTACGCGCAAGGCTAGTCTGTGCGCTCGCCAGCTGTCTGTTGTTCGCGGGTTGCGCAACCTGGAGCGATTCATTTCGCGACATCGAGCGCAATCTCGCCGAACAGCGCTATGACGAGGCGCTGCTTGCACTCGAACGGCAAGGCGATGCCAAGAGCGATCAACTGCTCTATTTGCTGAACAAGGGCATGGTTCAGCGCATGGCCGGGGACTTCCGCGCCTCGAACGAAACCCTGGAGGCCGCGAAGAAGCGGATGGAAGAGCTCTCTGCCCTCAGTCTGCGCGAGCAAACGACGGCCTTTGTCATCAACGACGGTTCGCGTGCCTACGCCGGCGAAGAGCACGAACAAGTGCTGGTCCATCTTTACGAGGCCCTCAATTACATTGCGCTCGGCGATCTCGACAATGCGCGCGTCGAGGCGCTGCAGGTGGATGTCACGCTGCGCGCCCAAGCCGAACGTACCAAGGAAAGTCGTTACACCGACGATGCCTTCGCGCGCTACCTCACGGGCATGATCTTCGAAGACCTGGGCGAGTGGAGCGATGCGATGATCGCCTATCGCAAGAGCTACGAGGCGTATCAGAAGTATCAGAAACTGTATGGCGCCACGGTGCCGCAGTCATTAAAACACGACTTGTTGCGGCTGACCGGACACCTCGGATTAGCCGACGAACAGCGCCGCTATCAGAAGGAATTCGGCATCGAGCAATGGACCAAGCTCAGCGATTGGCGCGAGCAGGGCGAGCTGGTGTTGTTTCTGCACAATGGGCTCGCGCCGTTGAAGCGCGAGCGCTCCACCGCTGTGCTCGATCCCGGTTCGGGTCACCTTATTC
>Ga0209515_10006309_pt1 | contig 14862 bp, 11 predicted proteins | sample Subgroupgradi54m_FD_187454 | JGI IMG/M metagenome (GOLD analysis project Ga0209515, IMG submission 187454) | Subsurface groundwater microbial communities from S. Glens Falls, New York, USA - GMW60B uncontaminated upgradient, 5.4 m (SPAdes)... ...
AGACCTATGGGTTGCTTTACAAATAACGATAGCGTAAGCAGAATTATTTACGCTATATTCAATAGACTAAATTCCAAATGGATGGAAAAACCTTTAATTGAATTTACACAATTCATTTGACGCTATCTACTAATGGCTTCTTTTAAGACATCCGATTTGAGATGTGCATATCGTTGCGTCATATTCGGAGTCGCATGACCTAAAAGTTTTTGCACAACGTAAAGATCCACTCCGTTTTTGACCAATTGGGAAGCAAACGTATGCCGAAGATCATGAAATTTAAAATTACTGATTCCGGCCTTCCTTAAGGCTGTCTTAGAGGAAACCTTTACACTTCCCAACGGCTTATCTGTTTTAGAGTTAAAAAAGATGTATTCATTGCCTGCGATCCTCGGCAGTTCCTGAAGAGTCTTCTTAACAGTCACAGACATTGGAATGAACCTCGACTTCTTACTTTTAGACATGGATTCATGGACAACGATGGTATCATTACCAAAATCAATATAATTACTATTAGGTATCTGCTGCCATTTGAGATTGATAATTTCACCCCATCTCATCCCTGTTTTTAACGCAACAATCACAATGGTTTTTAGTAAACCCTGACAATGAGACAACAACAGCGCTTGTTCTGTTAACCATCGACATCGATTATTGTTTTCGGGAATTTTTTTGATACCCTTCGTAGGATTGTTGTCAGGGTACATTCCCCACTCAAAGGCCCGGTTAAACATCGAACTTAAGTCGTGAAAACAAAAATTACTTATATCAGATTTAGATAACGCTGTCCAGAATGATTTTCGAACATCTTTCACTTGTTCCCCATTTTCGTAACAAAAACATAAGGACTTTTTGGGGTTCTGCGGATTTTTAGAAAATATTATACTGCGTTAAAAATAAAGATTGAGAAAAAATATGTTTATAGTTTAGCGAAATCACGTTTGCTCTTGGTTCAGCCTATTTCATCCTCTTTCGGCGTGTTTTCTTAGCACAGTGTTAGCACGGGAATATTTTGTAATATCATTTTTAATCCTATAAGAAAAAGCGGTCGCTGAGGGGACAGCATACGAACCTGCTTGATAAGCTGAATTAAACATCAGAAACGTCAGTAATACCGGAAGACCGTACTTGTAAATGGTCTGGTTTATTATGAAAAAATAGCTATTGTGAACATTTATCGACAACTGCTACTTCACCATAAGGATTCAAGGCATAATCAACAATAACGCCCTTTGTATTAACAAAAACAACTAAATTACGTAGAAGTACCGGGTCATCCAACCCCAAAGACCACATCAAAGTCATATAACCAGAGTGAGCTCCCACCACATCGGGTTCACCGTAAATTTTTTTAACCTCAGTTTCTGTAGTTTCACATCGAATAATATTGGATTTTACTTTCGCATAAGTCAATTTTGACCACCGTACACAACCCATCAGACCAAACAAAAATATTCCTATAACAATAATCTTATAAGTGTTTTTCACAAACATCCCCTTTGTTAATCTGGACCTTAAGGAAAAGATCAATGCGAAGGCCTTAATTTACGAAAAAGGTTATAGTAACCCGACAACTTATTCCATAATACAAAGGAAGAGTCCCAATTATTGATACGGATACGATTCAATTCATAAAGATCAATATTATATCGGTCATAACCTCGATTAGTTGTAAGGGCTGCTTTATATCCAGCCATGGCAACTAAAGATTTAATATGATCACTAAAACCCCCGCTAGGATAGGCAAAATAATAAACTGGTTTACCTAAATGCTCTTCTATAACACGTTTACTGCCCTCAATCTCATCTTTTAACTGCGCTTCGGATTGCTCAGGTAAATATACATGCTGTCGGGTATGGCTGCCAAAAGTAATGCCATTTTGACTCATTTCTTTAATCTGATCCCAGGTCAAAAGATTTGGAGACACCCCCGTGGAATCACTGATCAAAAAAATGGCGGCTGGAAAATGATATTCTTTAAGAATTGGAAAAGCGTTTCTATAATTATCTTGATACCCATCATCGAAAGTAATCACAACCGTTTTATGCTGGAATTTCTTTCTTGTCTTGGTCCCTTCAATCAAATCCTCAAGAGTAATGACTTGATATCCATTTCTTTTTAAAAAATTCATTTGTTTAGAAAATCTTTTTGGACTGACCGTACTCATAGGGCTTTCATCTTCTAAAGAAACGCTATGATACATCATGATTGGAACAACATATTGGTCATGTATCCAGATACAAAGACCAATAACTGCAATAATTAAAATAAGAAAGATTGCCAACAAAAAACGTTTAATATTAAAAATTTTACTCATTTCCATCCCTCCAAGTTCATTGTCTTAAGGTGTGGTGCTTTCTGTTAATTAACAAAATTAATTGCGTCCACCCATAGGATGAAAGAATAGCTATAAGAGGTACTATAGGGACTCTATATCGCGCACCAACAAACCACATTTCTGCTGCTATGCTTCCACAAATAAAATACATTATGACCAATAAAAAGAATTGATAATAAATATTACGTCCCATTTTTATGATGCCCCATAAAAAACCTGTCATCCAAAAAACCATCCAAGGATACCCTAATGTTTTCTCCAAAACAGTTAATGCGGGACAATGAAAATATTTAAAGGAGCCTGGCCGAGTCATTATGGATAAAAAACAACGCCAGGGCACATTAATATAATACATCACGGGCGGCATTCCCTGAGAAATCGTATCGGTATTTTTCGAATAACTCTTGTACAACCCTATTCTTGCAGGATCATCGTGTAATATGCTGCAAAATATAGCATGCCCGGAAACTAAATAATTCCTTACTTGCCACAGCCCAAGCAAACCATACACCACAATCAATAAAACAATAGCCTGAATAATAGCTTTCTTAATGTTCTTATTTACATTGGCATAAATAATAAACAGCGCTATGGCTCCTCCCAAAAAGTAAGCGATGGGCCTAACATAAGCAGCAAAGACTAACATTAACGAAGATAATATAAGTGTCTGAGTCTTCCCATTTTGAATGTATTTAATGAAGTAAAACATAAATACTGTAATCAAAAATATAAATAACGATTCTGTCAAAATCATCAATGAAAAAATAGAGATACTCGGAGAGTATAAGACTATAACCGCGCTCAAAAAAGCCAATTTAGGCTCTATCTGAACAGCTGCTTTATAGACGATCAAGGCTGTCAGGATCGTCAGGAGTACTTGTATAAATATCACCCCGCTGAGAGGGATTTTCATTAATCCGTTTAAAATACCTAGAAAAAGAGGATACCCTGGAGTCCTTCTTAATTCATAATTCAATGAACCATTCGTATCTCGAACGCTAAATGTTCCCTGCGACATCAATATTTCTGCTGTTTTTAAGTAAGTAGATGAATCATTCATAAATTTACTTTGTGGCGCATAAATCAAAGCAAAACAAAATAAAAGAATTTTGATTAAAACACCAATTCCAATAATCGCTATAAAATATTTTTTATTTTTCACGCGTTTACCCTGTTTTTTCTTCCAAAGCATCCGCCAGAAGTTTCTCATGTTTTTTCTTTCCTTCAAACCGCGACATAACGCTGTAAAAACAAGGAACCACATAGAGCGTAAGCACAGTCGAAAAGATCACGCCGCCGATGACAGCGATGGCCATGGGATTGCGGCTCTCCGCACCCGGACCAAAGGCCAGGGCGGCAGGAACAGCGCCTGCAATGGTGGCCACCGAGGTCATCAGGATGGGCCGCAAGCGGATGGGACAAGCCGTTAGGAGAGCCTTTTGGACGGAGGATTCCCCTCTTTCCCTCACCTGGTTCGTGAAATCCACCAGTAGAATCGAGTTTTTCTTGACGATTCCCATGAGCAGAATCAGGCCGATGACACTATAGATGTTGATAGACCGGTGTGTAATAAAAAGAGCCATGAGTGCGCCGGATATGCTGAAGGGAAGGGCCATCAGTACCGAAAGAGGGTCAATAAAGCTATTGAACTGCGAAGCCAAAACCATGTAAGCTACGATAATGCCGAGCAAAAGAACCCAGACGAGACTTTGGAGTGATTCGGCAAATGTCTGCGAGCTTCCGGTCAAGGTGATGTGATACTCCGGCGGGAGGATACGCTTGGCAAGGGTTTGAGCCGCCAGCAGAGCCTTTTGCTGGGACTCGCCCGCCTTGACATTAGCGTAGACAGTGATTGACCGTTCCCGTTTGCTGCGCCAGATCGACACCATAGATTCTTTTTCCTCCATGGTGACCAAGTTAGAAAGTGGCGTCAACTCGCCCCGGTTGTTGCGAACAAAAAGGCTGTTCACCTTAGTGCGCGGATCTTCTTTGCTCTCTTCCAATTTCAGACGGATATCGTAACGGTGGCCGCCTTTTTCATAAGTGCCAACGAGAACGCCGCCGATCATCGCTTCGACGACTTGGGATATGCTGGAGATGCTTACACCATATTCGGATGCCTTCTTGCGGTCGGGCACGACGTGAAGTTCAGGCTGACCGAGGGAATAATTGGTGTCGAGGTCGGTGACTAAGCCAGTCTTTTCAAGTTCTCCTTCCATTTGTTTCGAATAATCCGCCAGCTTGTCCCAATCTGGACCTTGAATCGTAAACTCCACCGGAAAACCTCTGGATGCGGTGAAAGCTTTGGTGGAAAGGTCTTGAATGACCGCGTGCACGTCGGGAATTTTGTTGAATTGCTTTCGGCAGACACCCATAAATTCCTGCTGGCTTAGTTCATGCCCGACGGTTGGATCGATACCCCGCTTGCCCCGATCCTTCATCGTGACGAGGACGGATCCGCTATTGGAATCGCCGGGCGAACCTCCCCCCACTTGCAGGACATAACGTTCGACCTCGGATCGTTTTGAGAGAAATTTTTCGACTTCACTGAATTTCAAATCCGAATAAGAAAGCGCAGAGCCAACAGGAGTTTTGAGCCGGACATTGAACCGGCTCTGATCCTCGGAGGGGATGAACTCCTTGTTGAGAAACAAAAGGGCCGAAAAACTTAAGGCGAAGACGACCAGCGCCGTGACGATCACCTTAACACGATGATTCAAAGCTACGGCAAGCGAACCAGCGTAAAGATCTCTTGTCTTGTCCATCAGCCATTCGATCCCTTTACCGAAGCGAGTCGTTCGTTTTCCGGTGTTCACAAACTGCGAACAGCGCATGGGAGTCAAAGTCAGAGCTTCCAAAAGAGACAATAATACGGCCACTGTAATGGTCACCCCGAACTGGAAGAAAAACTTTCCGATCACGCCGCTCATGAATGCCACCGGTAAAAAGATCGCCACGACGGAGATCGTTGCGGCCATGGCAGCGAAAGTAATTTCCTTAGAACCAGTCAGGGCCGCCAAAATTCTGCTTTCGCCCTTTTCCTGATGGCGAATAATATTTTCCAAAACCATAATGGCATCATCGACGACGATTCCTATGGAAAGACTGAGGCCCAGCAATGTAAAGGTATTCAAAGTGAAGCCGGCGAACGAAAGTACAATAAAAGTACCAATCACCGACGTCGGAATCGCCAACAGAACATTTAGAGTAGATGTCCATGAGCCCAAGAACATCCAGCAAACTAGTCCTGTCAAAAGGGCCGAGAGCAGCAGGGTGAAGTTCAACTCGCGAACTGCTTTTTCAATATAACGGGTGCTGTCAAAATTTACGCTCAGCTTCATGCCCTCTGGTAATCCTTTCTGAACCTCCGCGACTTTGGCCCGCACGGCTTTGGCCACCGCGACAGCATTAGACCCACGTTGTTTGAGAATATTCAGTGCGACGCCGGGAATCCCCATGGCGCGGCTGATCCTCAAGGTGTCGGCCATGCCTTCCTCAATCCGTGCGACTTGATTGAGATGAATTTGAATATAATTCGCCTGCCCGCCGCGCTGATTGATAATTAGGTTGCTAAACTCTTCAATGGTTTTGGCTTCACCCATGGTGCGGACGTTCAATTGACGATTCCCATCCTCCAACTGACCTGCGGGGCCTTCCAAATGTTCGTTCTGGATTGTGTTAATGACATCATTGACCGAAAGCGCGTAAGAATTGAGAGCTTTCTCATCCACCCAAATACGCAGGTTGGGATCGCGGTAGCCACCGAGAGTAATGTCGCCGACTCCCGCCACCGTTGAGAATTGATCCTTGATACGGTCATTCGTATAAGACATCAAGTCTTTGAGAGGATACTTATCGCTCTCCAGGGTCAGCAGCATGATCGGCTGGTCTTCGGGATTCGATTTGCGGATTGTCGGTGAAGTGATTTGTTTGGGAAGTTTTTGTAAGACGGAATCGACTTTGGCCTGGACGTCCTGGACCGCGAGATCGATATTTCGGTCGAGTTCGAATTCAATCGTCACGGTTCCTTCGCTGTCTTCCGACTCGGAGGTGACGCTGCGGATGCTCTGGATACTCATCACCGCGTCCTCGACGATATCGACGATCGAGGTTTCAATAACTTCCGGCGCTGCCCCTTCCAAACGGATATTGACGGAAACCACTGGATAGTCCACATCCGGAAGCTGGCTGATCCCCATACGCATAAAGGAAATCCCGCCGAATACGATGAGCCCAGCCATAAGCATCCACGCAAAGACTGGCCGTTTTATGGAAATCTCGGATAAATTCATCGCTTTTCCAGGCCTTCCATAAGAGAGAGACGATGGGCCGTAGCTGCTTCCAATTTGTTATAGTCGACCTTGGATAGGTAACGAATTTTTTCCAGCGAACGTTCCGTATCCTCATAAGCCGTGAGCGCCTGCAGCACGTCGAGGTTGGTGACCAAATTAAATTCATAGTCCTTGGCATTGGCTTTATAATTTTTTTCCGATATGTTGAAGGCCTCTTGAAGGGCTGCCAACTGAGCCAGATCCGCCTTAAGATTATGGTGTAATGAACGAATTTCTTCCTGAGCCAGCCGTTGAACCTGGCTTAATTGTATTTCGCTCTGGCGTTTCTGAGATTCGGCAGTCTTCACGTTTGAAGAAATAATTCCTCCCGTAAAAATAGGCAAGGTCACGGCAAGTTCTACATCCCAAGCCCCGTTTTTTTGTAGATCGGGTCGCTCGACGTAATAGTTCCCGATCAAATCCACGGACGGCAGATAAGCTCCTTTGGCAACGGAAATATTCGATTTAAAAGCTTCCAAATTTTTTCTGGCTGCCATGATATCCGGCCTTACATTGATCTCGGACTGATAGCTATCTAATGATCCTATCTCGAAGGGGACCTCATCGGTGTCATCCAATTGAATGTCTTGATCCAAACCTGTAAGAAAAGCCAGCACTTCTTTCGTCACTTCCAACTGGCCCAATACCTGTTCCCTTTGAGCCTTGAGAATAGCCTGGGCCGCTTGAACGGTGAGCACTTCGGTAATCCTGGAGCGGCCTATGGTGAGTCTGTCCTGAAGCTCTTTGATTCTTTTTTGGTATAGATCCAATTCGTTATCCAGAACATGCAGATCTTTTTGTACGGCCAAGCAGGTATAAAAAGCCTGTGCCACATCCCTGTAAAGCTGCATGCCAGCCCATTGCCTGGCTTGTTCCTGCGCTGTGATAAAATTTTTCGTCACATTCAGAGCGGCAAAGTCCCTGAAACCTCTAAACAAAGGCTGATCAGCCATAATTTTTAAAGTCTGTTGTCCGGTGGAAGATTGCGTGTTCCCTGAACTGGTCAGTCCCGGAGCATGCTGGTGGAAATAAGAATAAGAACTGTTGATAGTGGGAAGGATAGCGCCCCAGGCCCTGTGATAATTTTCCTCGGCTTGGACAACCAACTCCTGTTGGGTGGCTAGAACTTCACTTCTTTTCAATGCAGCCTTAAAACAGTCCTCGAGGCTAAGCGGCTCCCCAGCCCACAAGCAAGTGGGAGTTAATAAAAAAAGAATGACACCCAAATACAAATGAATATTTCTCATGGCTTTAATATTCACCGACGTCCTCACTCTTTCCTAGTGTGGTGTCTCGAAAATCCCTTTACTTTTGGAATTCTCGTTGGTAGTTCGCCCAAAGCGATTCTCGGCCCATTTTGCCAAATGTCAAGAAGGGTTGGAGACAGCGCATGATATTGGTCATTTCAATGAGAGCATTCTTTTCTTTTATTTCTCAAAGAAATTTTTCTTAATATTGCATAGGATTTAAGCCATTCATTTATGGGGCGAGCCGGATGTCCTCCATAAGCTGTCTTTTCCGGAACATTACTGGTAACCCCAGACATTCCGCCTATTTGAGCGTAGTCTCCAATTTCTACGCCGGGAGCAATACTAGCCGCACCTCCCACGATGACATAGTTTCCTAACTTCACACTTCCGGCCAGCCCGGTTTGTCCACAAACAATCACGCCTTCTCCTAACCGACAATTATGAGCGATTTGTACTTGATTATCGATTTTTGATCCACGGCCGATAACAGTTGGGGAAAAAGTCCCTTGGTCAATAGACGTGTTCGATCCAATCTCAACGGAGTCTTCGATCACGACTCCTCCAAAATGCCAAACCTTAAGATGGTCTCCTTGGTAAAAATTGTATCTAAATCCATCTGAGCCGATCACGGTGTTAGCGTGAATTCTGCAATGCTGACCAATAACCACATTTCGGTAGACGGAAACATTGGGATACAAAACTGTTCCTTCCCCAATTTTAGAATTGGATAAAATAACACAACCCGGATATATGATGACATCAGCCGCGATTTTGACTCCTTGGCCGAGAAAAACCTCCTGAGCAATGGAACTGGAAGGATGAATATCGGTCGTACCCATTTGCCGCCCATCGATGAGATCATTGCCTTCTTTATTGAACTTATCAAAAAATAATTTTGAGAAATTAGATATAGCCAGATCAATAGATTCAACCGTGGCATAAAAATTAAATTGATCGAACAATACCGATTCATCATCAACATTTAGGCTCTTGAAAAATGATTGTTGGAAGATAACTCCTATGTTTTTGATAGAAACACCGTTTTTAAAGAGACCCCTTAGCTTTTGATAATATTTATTGTTTTTAATAAAAATTATGCCATTTTCATATAAACAATCTAGCGAACACAATGTCGTGATCTCAGAAATATTTTCTTTGGATGATATAATAAGAAAACTGGAATCGAATTTTTTAAAAATATTCAATGTAAACATTTTAAATTCTTTAAATAAAAATAACGGCGACCTTTGTCTATTTTACAATCTGAAACGTACCCTTATACCGCAATAACTGTCCATGTTCCGGATCACAAACCCAAATATTATTCTGATCATCTCTAACGACACAATGCGCCCTATTTACTGCTTGGCCAATGCCCAATAAAGAAAGTTCTCCTTGAGGAGATACTGCTAGAACTGAAACTGTAGCATTCTTGGATCCTGTTAAATATAAGTGAAAAAAAATTAGCATTGTAGTCACAAATCAACACCCGGCCCGGTCGATAAACTTGCCAGCTGTTTGCCATTCTGATTAACATCGAGAACAACTGCTTTGCCTTCGCCGCAACCGACGAAAAGAAAACCTCTTTGCTTATCCAATGCAGTCCCGCGCGATTTCTCACAACTATTGGGCCATTGAGCAACAATCTTATGTGCACGCACATCGATGACGGCCGCTTCTTTATCTAAATTCGTGTAAGCACGTTGATGCGTATGATCTATCACTAAAGACTCCGGACCGTTGGAGAAGGGAATAGAGAGCACATGTGAAAGCGATGGTTTATCACCCGAGGAAAACATAAACACCTCGATCTGTTTATTCTCTTCATTATCCGGTTCAGTCACCCACACCTCAATGTAATTTGTTGAACTTTTCTTTGTGAAGAATTAAATAATAGATCGGCATAACGACTAAGGAAAAAAACATTGAGCCGATGAGGCCGCTGATCATGGCAATTGAAAATGGCCGCAAGACCTCTGCTCCCTGTCCTATATTTAACGCCATCGGGAGGAATCCAGCCATAGCGGCGAGATTCGTGATTAAAACAGGTCTGAATCTTAACTCGCCGGCTTCTTTAATGGAATCGATTAAGTTTTTACCGCCTCTTCTAAACCGCTCGACAAAATCGATCACCAGTATTCCGTTGTTAACGATGATTCCCATAACAGCAATCATACCCGTAAAAGAAGAGACATCAAACTCGGTGCGTGTTAGAAATAAACCAAAAATGACAAAGCTAGCCGAACATATCGTTCCAAGAAAAACGGCAAGAGCAGTCCTGTAGGATTCGAATATAAACAGGAGCAAAGCCAATATTAAAACAATGGATATCAGTAAAACAAAAAGTAATTCCGTAAATGATTTTTGTTGACTTTTGTAATTGCCGGTGAGCTCGGTCGTAAAGCCGTCATTTTTAATAGTTAAAAGTGAGTCCTTGATATCCTTGACCACATCACCGAGCGCTCTTTTAAATATTTCCGCATTGACATTCACCACGATGGAGCCGTTTTTATGGTGTATTTCCGGATTCTGGTCGACCAAGGTAAATGTTGCGAGCTTTCCCAAAGGCAATATGCCCCCGTTTTGAGTGAAGACAGGTATTTTCGCGATATCCTCCGTATTGTTTCTGTAATCGCCGGCATAGAATTGTCGAACAGGAATTGTCTGCAAACCTCTTTGAAGATTTGAAACAACCTCGCCATAAAGGGCGCGCTGAGAATGGCGGAATATATCACTGATACTTACCCCCAGCAAAGACGCGTTTTCTTGATCGGCAGATACCTTCATTTCTTTTTGAGGAGGAGGCATGTCGATGAGAACGCCGTTTAATCCTGCGATCTTCTCAAGCTTGCCCTTCACTTCTTCAGCCGTGCTTCTCAATTTACTTAAATCATTACCAATGATGTTAACGACAATCGGTTTCGTCACGCCCGTCAGATCCCCTATTCTATCCGGTAACATTTGATGAAAATCCGTATCCAATTCGGGGATTGCCTTAGAAACCTGATCGCGCAGTCGATCCATGACTTGAAAGGTTGAATTCTTTCGATTTTTATTAAGCAAAATGATGATTTCTCCAACATTGGACGAGGCAAAAGGAGTTCCCAGATGAGTGCCCGTCTTTCTTATATACATCTTCATTTCGGGCGTTTTCTTGATCATCTCTTCTACCGTATTGATCATTTTATCTGTCTCATCAATCGATGTCCCTCCCGGGGCGATATAATCAAAGACGATGTCTCCTTCGTCCCATTCCGGAAGAAAGCCATTGGGAAGCCGAAAAAACGCGATAACACTGAGGATCATGAGCAAAATGGATATACCAACGACAATTCCTTTAAATTCCAACGCAGTGTTTAATATCTTGCGATAATATTTTCTGATGACCGCAAAGAAGGATCTTTCCTTTACTTCTGAAGAATCCTCTTTGTCGTTCTCAATAAAATATTTTATAAATACCGGAATCACAAAAATCGCCATAATCAAAGAAATCATGATGGTGGTGGCCAGAGTGACAGCCAGCGGCTTGAAAAATAAACCGGATACTCCAGTTAAGATGTTCAAGGGAACAAACACGATGATGCTCACCAATGTCGCCCATATCGTTATGGGCACGATATAGGCCAATGAAGCGGAAAGCGGATCTTTCGTTTTATCCTCGACCTTAAATCTGATGTAATTTTCCGTAATGACAATGGCGTTATCCGCAATGATTCCCATCGCCGCCGACAATCCTCCCAGAGTCATGATGTTAACCGTCAGACCAAGAATTTTCAACACTAAGAATTCGAATAGGATGACGACGGGAAGAACAAATATGATCGGTAAGGTGTATCTCAACCTGCGCATGATGTAATAAACGATGAATAAAATGATGACAATACCAATAAGAATATCGAAAATTATGCCGTGAATGGAACTGTCCACGAAATCCGCAAGGTCCCATTTTGTAATGTGGAGCCGTCCTTTAAACGCCTGTTCTATTTCCGCCATCTTCTGATCAAGTCTTTTAGAAACTTTCAGGCCGTCGGCGTTCTGCTGTTTTTGGACATCGATAAAAAGTCCTTTGTGTCCGTTGACGCTGACGATCCTTCGGGTATCCGCGTGAGATTCTTCTAATTGGGCGATGTCCTTGAGATAGATCGGCCCTCCCATGCGTGAGGCAACCACCACTTCGCCCATTGCTTTAATGTCAGGTAACTTATCGCCGCCAGTGACGAAAAAGGCGTCTTTACCTTTAATGACTTGGCCGATAAACGAAATTTTATTGGCATTATCGATCGCATTTCCTATCGTGGTTGTATCGAGGTTGTATTGAATCAATTTTTGCGGGTCGAACTTAACCCAAATTTCCGGCTCCTCACCCCCAAGGACATTTAAACCATAGATCCCATCAATGCCAATCAATTGCGGAACGATGCTGTATCTCACCAGCGTATAAAGTTTTTTCTGATCAAACTCATCAGACCAGATGCCGTATTCCGACATCGGATAAGCGCTGGTTGTCATCCTCACGACATCAACATTGATATTGTTAGGCAAGGAACTTCTCACCTGGCTTATCTTGCTGTTAATATATTGAAACGCTTGATCCAAATTCGTTCCCCATTTTAGGTAGATGTCGATGGTGGACGTTCCTCTCTCTGTTACGGAACGGACTTCCGTTACATCAGGAACGGTTTTGACCGCCTCTTCGATCGGTCTTGTAACACCAATTTCCGTCTCATCCAGCGCGGCAAAACCGATGTCAGCGATGATTTGAAATCTTGGAAAATCGCCGTTGGGGAAAACATCTTTGGGCAGGTCAAAATATATCGAGATGCTGGTGATAGCAACCACAACCAAAGTGAACATAACGGCAATGTGATTTTTATCAAGCCAGTCAACGAGTTTTTTCATTACTGCGCTCCTCTAACGATGGAATCCAATTCAGCCTTTTTCGAAAGAAAGCTATATAAGATTTCGTAGTTCTGGTCTTTGGCGTTCATATATTCCAAAAATATACTCAAGAGATCCGTCTCTTTGATCTTGCCCCCTTGGTAATAATCTTTCGCGGTATCCAGCGCTTCTTCGGCACTTCTCATATTATCCGAGGCATTTTTATAAGTCGTTTGAATGTTTTCTATTTCCGTGATGAGCTGGTCAATTTGGACTTTTAATTTTCTCTGGCTTTCATCAAATAGATTTTTCTTCGATTCGTAGCTGTACTTTAACTGGCGTCCTTCGTTGGCCTTTTGACCAAAATCAAATATATCAAAATTAAGCGAAATGAATGCTCTGTCCGTTTCAATAGCTGGATCGATCGTGTGGATGTTATGCTCAAACCCTCCTTGGAGTAAAGGAAGATAATAATATTTACTTTGCCGGTATTTTTCTTGGGCCGATTTTACGTCGACCTCATCCAGCTTGGATTGCTCGAGACCAGCTATTCTCTGAGGGATACTTTTCTCAACGTCTTCAATATACGAACTTTTTATGCTGGCCTCAGGGACATTTTCATTAAAGATGGTCTGGTCGGTTTCGATCGTAGCTATATCAGGAGTATCCATCATAGAAAAGTCAGCCTCTTTGTATTGGGTGTTCATCATGGAATTGAGCGCTATAAGGGTATTTGTGACCTCTTGATTAACATTACCGATTGAAATATAGAGGGATTTCAGTTGCACCCGCGCTCTAATCGAATCCAACTTCACATCCACGCCCTTTGATTTTAGTTTGTCGATGTCTTTAATATGTTCAATAAAATAGGACTGCGCGTCTGTGGAATAGCTCTTCTTTTTTAGAAGAATATAGAGCCTGTAATAATTTTGAGTGAGATTTTTTTCTATTTCATTTTCGGCTATTTTCTTAATCAATTTACTTTTTTCAATTTCCTCCTTGCTCAGCTGAGGATAATTGGCCAATATTTTTTGAATATCTATGGACATCGTTGCTGCGACCTTATCTCGCCATCCATGACGGGCAAAGTCCACATGATCGCTGTACTGAACATAGTCGGGTTGGTAAAAACCGGAAAATTGCGGAAAAAGAGCGCTTTGATCTTTACGGTAAACATAGATATTTGCTTTGATCAAATTTTTGTATGACTCCAATAGTTTGCTATTGCGTAAAGACATTGTCTTACATTCTTCTAACGTGGCAGCGTAAATCGAATGAGAAAGAAGAAATAGCGAACAAAAGATCATGGAACATTTTAAAAATTTTATTTTCATTTTTCCTCGCCTTAGTAGCACTCATGATTACAATTCCGAAAATAAATAATTCCGGAGCATCCCCTATCAAGTTATCCACAAATACAGAATAGTTTATTCTTTTGCTACAGCAATACGGTGCTGTATAGAATTATTTTTTATCCTTCATCTCTTCCATTTTTTCCATCTTTTTTGCTCGCCAGTCTGCGGATTTGGTCAATTCTTTGGCAAGGTCAGGATGAGATTGTTCCAGAGCCGCGGCGGAGTCTTTCAAAAGTTTCATGTACGCTCCACGCTCACCTTTCATTTCATTCTTTTCTTCTTTTTCTGACTTCTCGTTCTCTTCCTCAGTGGCAAATTTAATTAAGTTTGCTGCGAGATTTGGATTCGATGGTTGCAAAGTAGCAGCGGAATCTTTTAAGAGTTTTATAAAGGATGCGTCATTCTTTTTTTCTGCAAATGATGCTGATGAGAAGAACACAATTAATCCGGTTGCGAATAACGCCAAAATTATACCTTTTAAAAATTTCATAATTCCTCCGTGGTTTAAAATATTTTTGACCTAAAATAATCCTTTTAACTTTCAAAAATAAAGAGTTTCTACACCTCCTTTCAACTAGATGACTCTGGGGATTTCTTGGAGTCATTATTTTCCAAACGGGATTGAATATAAGAAATCACATCCTGGACCGTCTTTAAATTCATAAAATCTTTATCCGGAATACTGATCCCGGCTTGATCCTCCAGTTCG
>Ga0209515_10006311_pt1 | contig 14858 bp, 12 predicted proteins | sample Subgroupgradi54m_FD_187454 | JGI IMG/M metagenome (GOLD analysis project Ga0209515, IMG submission 187454) | Subsurface groundwater microbial communities from S. Glens Falls, New York, USA - GMW60B uncontaminated upgradient, 5.4 m (SPAdes)... ...
CAATGACTCTTGCATCTTTCTCATTATTATGCTCTTTATCCAAATAAATATCCATAGCAGGTGTTGATGGAGTTCTTCTAGCGTCGAAAATTTCAATTAGTCTAGGTAAACCAGATGTAACCTGCATTTCTGAAACTCCTGCAAAGTGGGATGTGTTTAAAGCCATTTGTGTTGAAGGTTCTCCAAATGATTGAGCAGTAATAATTCCTATAGCTTCTCCAGGAGCAACATCTTTATCCATATGTAATCCAGCTACATCTTTTCCATCATCTCCATATCTAAATTGTATAACTCTTCCTGATCCATCTCTTACAGTATTATCATATTCAACTCTTACATCTTGTAAAGCATTAGCAAGCCTTCTGTATAAGTAACCTGACTTAGGAGTTCTTAAAGCAGTATCCATTAACGCATCTCTTCCTGTTATTGCTCCGAAGAAAAATTCATATGGTTCTAATCCTTTTAAGAAACTGCTATAAATGAATCCTCTTGCTTTAGGAGATAAATCATGTTCTTTGAAGAAAGATAAAGTTCTATTACTAAATCCAATACTAATTCTCTTAGACCATAAAGCTTGCTGTCCTACACAACATGCCATCTGTGTTACATTCAATACATTTCCTCCAGCTCCTGAGCTCATCATAACACTTACAGGATTTGTTTTAGGGAATTCTTTCTCAACGATCTTTCCTATATTCGTTCTAATAGTATTCAATACTTGTAATATCTTAATTTCTCTTGTTTCTTCAGGAGTTTTTCCAGGAATTATTTCTAAACTGTTATTATAATAACTATCAATTATACTTGAAGTTTCTTTTTCAGCACCTTCTATAACATCATTAGTCATTCTCTTTACTTTATCACTTACATTAAGATCTTTAACTGAAATAGTAAATCCATGATTTGACAGGTAATTAGTACCAATAGCAAAAACATTTTCTAAAACATTAATAGTCTGTTTTCTTGTTGTATGTTTATCTAAATGTTTTAACAAATCTCCTTCTTCAACTCCAAAAATCTTTTTATCGACATATCCAGATTTTATCTTACCGTCTTCTATTATCAACATTTCTCCTTCTTTTGTCTTTCCTTTGTAATTTATCTTAGGTAGAACTTGTGAAATTACTTCATTACCTTCAACATTTTTATTTTTAAGAGTAGAATTTATTCCAGATTGGTAAAGTATTTGTGAAGCATCAGCCTTAGAAAGGCTAGTTTTACTCAATAAATAATTTCCAGTAATAGCATCTCCTATACATCCTAATAAGTTATTATTGTCTTTTGGAGAAATTAAATTTTCATAAACATCCATTAATATTTTTGCTTCAGCTCTTGCTTCTTCAGTTTGAGGGATGTGAATATTCATTTCATCTCCATCAAAATCAGCGTTATATGGAGGAGCAGTAGCAGGATGTATTCTAAAAGTTTTGTAAGGAAGAACTTTAATATAATGCGCCATCAAACTTGCTTTGTGCAAACTAGGGTGACGGTTAAATAAAGCAACATCTCCATCGACTAATTGTCTTTCAACAACATATCCTGGCTTTAATTCCTCTAATATTTCAGCTTTCAAATCTTTTGTAATTCTTTTTCTTCTTCCATCAGGTCTTATAACATAATTTGCAGTTGGATAATGTTCTTTCATTATTACTTTCTTCAATTTCTCAATATTACTACTGTTAACTCTTTCATTAACTGTTAAAATTTCTGCAATTTCAAGAGGAATTCCAACATCATTTAATTTTAATGCAGGATCTGGAGAAATTACAGTTCTACTACTAAAGTTAACTCTCTTACCAGCAAGATTATGTCTTATTCTTCCTTCTTTTCCTTTTATTCTTTCAGTAATTGTTTTTAATGGTTGTCCGCTTCTATGTCTCGCAGGAGGTATTTTTGTTTGACTATTATCAAAGAAAGTTGTAATATGATACTGCAATAAGTCCCATAAATCTTCAATAATAACTTCTGGAGCTCCGGCGTTTAAATTTTCCCACAATCTTTGATTAGCTCTTATGATATCTGATAATTTATGTGTAAGATCATCTTCACTTCTTTCTCCACTTTCTAATGTAATACTTGGTCTAACTGTTACAGGAGGAACCAAAAGCAGCGTTAGTATAGCCCATTCAGGTCTAAATATTTCAGGATCAATTCCTGCAATCTTAGCTTCGCTTTGAGGTATTTTAACAAGCTTATCTCTTATCTCACTCGGGAATAATCTTCTCTTTCCAATTCTAAATGTAGTTGGTCTTTCTAATTTTATTCTTTCTTGTTCAGCTTGACAGTAAGGACATTTCTTACAATCTTTAGCTCTTTTTAATCTATCATTAAAATTTTTATATTTCTCTAAATCTTTTTCTTTAATCATTAACTTATGACATTCAGAACAGAAACATCTCAGGAATAATTCAATTACAGGAACATAACATATATGTATAATAGGACGAGCAAGATCAATACTTCCAGGATGTCCTAAACATTCTTTCAATCTTCCACCACAAGTTCTACATCTAACTCCTGGATCTATAGCTCCCAATCTAAGGTCCATTAATCCACCATCTACAGGATAACCATCTACATCATATAATTCTGGAGTTATAATCTTCGCTTTTGAAATTTTCTTAATCTCTTCAGGACTAAGCAATGTAAATTGCAAACTTTCAACTTGTTTTCTTACTATTTTACTCATATTAAATTTGTCCTCCCAAAACTAAATAATCTAAATAATTACCACGACCTAAAAAATTATCGAAATGCTCATTAATATCAAATTCTTCATCTAATTTTAATTTATATCTCACTACATTCTCTCCATCAGAAACATCAATTGTTTTTCTATTATTTCTTTTATCTACCACTACAATTGCCGTTAAACCTTCTCTAACAAATGTACTTTGATTATTCATATTTATTCTTTAAATTAAATTTAGTTCTAATATGTAATGATTGTATTTCATCAACTAATAATTTGAAAGCATATGAAATTTCGATAGGTTCAATTTCATGACTGCTGCATAATGGGCATGTAAGTTTATTTCTTATACTGTCTTCAATTGCAATTGCTCCACACTTACTACAAATATGTAAAGTAACTTTATCTGAATCATATCTTTCCTTTAACAATAATGATGCTCCATGACCTACTAATGCTTGCTGTTCCATTTCTCCTAATCTTAATGCTCCACCCTTTGCTCTTCCTTCAATAGGCTGTCTAGTTAATAATGTAACTTTTCCTGAAGCACGTGCATGCATCTTATTGCTTACCATATATTTCAATTTAAGATAATACATATTTCCAAGATAGATTTTAACACTCATCATCTTTCCTGTAATTCCATTATACAATGTTTCTTTTCCATCGCTTCTAAATCCTAATTCTTTTAACTGTCCTTCAAGGTCTTCAATTTTCTGTCCTGAGAATCCGGTTCCATCAACTATTTGTCCACTTAAAGCTCCAACTTTTCCAGCTAATAATTCTATTAAATAACCTACCGTCATTCTAGAAGGTATAGAGTGCGGATTGAAAAGAATATCCGGTCTAACTCCTCTCGAAGTGAAAGGAACATCATTTTCAGGAATGATTGCTCCAATAATTCCCTTCTGTCCGTGTGAAGTTGCAAACTTATCTCCCAATTCAGGGATTCTTAAATCTCTTGTTCTTACTCTTATAACTTTATTTCCTTGACCATCTTCTGTAATGAAAACAGCATCAACAGTTCCCTTTTCTTCTTGTCTCATAACTGAACTAGCTTCTTTCTTTGCTTTAACAGAAATTTCTCTTACCTCTGATAAGAATTTAGGAGGAGTTACTTTTCCTATAACAACATCTCCAGATGTTAAAGCGGCTTCTAAGTGAACAATTCCATCGTCTTCTAAATATCTATAACTCTCTTCAGTTCTATATCCACTTACATCTTTCTCAGGAATAACAATCTCATCCTTTAATCCTCCAGCATAATTTAATTCAACAGAAGTATAAGGCCTATAATAAGTTGATCTTCCTAATCCTCTATCTACACTACCTTTATTCAATATCAAAGCATCTTCAATATTATAACCCTCATGAGTCATAACAGCAACGATAACATTCTGTCCTGCCGGATGTACGTTTAGTGTGTCATAAATGAAAGTTCTAACCAAGGGCCTTTGAGGATAATGTAATATGTTTACATCAGTATCAATTCTACATAAAAAGTTTGCAGCATATAATCCTAAAGCTTGCTTCTGCGTTTTACTTCCTCTGTTTAATCTACTTGACTGATCGTAATTTGCATAAGGAACTAAACTAGTTACAACTCCAAGTAAATCTATTTTATCAATTTCTAAATGTGTATTTTCGCTAGTAAGATCTTTTCTAGAAAGTGCAACTAAAGAATTTTCTTCTTCAGCAGCATCTAAATATTCAATAACTCCTGCTTTCATTAAATCGTTCCAAGTTAGACTATTTTCATTTAATAATTTTAAATGCTCATCAGTTAATTTAGACTCTCCATTATCAACAACAACTAAAGGTCTCATTACTCTTCCAACTTCAGTTGATAAAAATATATTATTAAGGATTTTATCATATCTAACACTTAACTCAATAGGTAATTCTCCTCTTCTTCTTTTATCTTTTAATTTTCCAATAAAAGTCATGTAATCTTCTATGTAACCTACAAATCTTCCGTTGAAGAATATATCACTTCCAGTTCCATCAATTTCTTTTCTCATTCCAATTCCAACCAAAGTTTTAACCAAATCAACATCTTCTAAATTAGTTCTCGTCGATATTTTAGCTAATAAAGCTAGATTCTTTCTTAAACCAATTTCTGTTCCTTCAGGAGTTTCTACTGGGCAGAATCTTCCATAGTGAGTTGGATGAAGTGTTCTTGCTAAGAAATTTTCCTGTTCACCAGGCAACATACTACTTACTCTTTGAAGCTGTGACAAAATAGCAAGATAATTTGTCTTATCCATATTTTGTGTAACTCCGGATCTTTCTCCAATCCAATTACCAGTAGCAATAGCAGATTCAACTCTATGTGTAAACAAAGTTGATTTTGCAATAGTCTTTATAGAATAAAATTTCTTTCTTTTCTGTATCTTTTGTAGAGAGTGTTGTATATCTCTTAATAATATGTTAAGATTAACTCTAAATAAATCAGCTAACAAATCTCCACTCATTCTTACTCTTTTATTTGCATAATGATCTTTATCAGTTAAACTGCTAGGATTTTCTTTAGCAATAAAAAATTGTTTTATGAATTTACATAAAGTAATAGCTTTTTCAATTCTATCTTCTTTTCTTAAACCAATGTGAGGTAAGAAATAAGAATCTATTCTTTGCATTACTCTTTCTAAAATTTCTTTCTCTGTTCCTTGAAGACTCGTTCTTTCCGCAATAGCCATCATTGCCTGTTTATCTGTTTGAATATCTACAAACTCATATAAATTAACTATCAAACTATCATTTTCTTTTCCTATGTACTTTGCAATATCACTTTCTTTAGTTAAACCCAAAGCTTTAAGCATAACAATTATTGGGAGATTCTTAAATCTAGAAAAACTAACTTCAATTATTCCTTCATTAGTATCTGTAATTGAAATAGGAATTCTATAACTTCCTCTCTTAGAAAATAATCTTAACATAACATCTCTATTCTTGGCTTTTTCAATAAAAGGTTGATTTTCAGCTAAATCTTCAGCCATAACTATAACTCTTTCATTTCCATTAATAATAAAATATCCTCCAGGTTCTAAAGGATCAATATAGTTGCTAATAAGTTCTTCTTTACTCATATGAGCAAGATTACAAGCTTCACTCTTTACAATAACTGGAATTTTTCCAATCTCAACATTATGACTTTCTATTTGTCCTTGCTGTTTTACAGTTATCTCAACGCTTATAGGAGCAGAATATGTTAATCCTCTTATTCTTGCTTCAGCAGGCATAATGCTGTGCGTACTTCCATCTGCTTCAACAATTATTGGTCTTCCAACCTTTATCTTGCCTAATTTTATTTCTATGTCTTCATCTGTAGCCATAGACTCATTTAATTCTTCAATAATTTCCTGCATTCTATGATTAATAAAATTGTTAAAACTAACTATGTTAGACTCAACTAGACTATGTTGTTCTAGATATTTCTTTATAAGTATATGGTCTTCTTTCTTGCTTTCCAAAATCATTTTAAACGGATACAACCCTATAGTAAATCGCTTTCTTTCCGTCTTCAGAATCTCTTTCTATTCTTATGACGTTGGAAATACTACAATCACTCGGAAGTGCAGGGTCATTAATTTTAATTTTAGGTAATTGAGTAAGAGAAATATTTAAATCGTTAAGAATTTTTTCAACCTCTTCAGGTTTTAATTTGATATGTTTTGGTTCTAAAGCATGCATTTTCGACAGGAAAAGTTAAGAGCAATATTTATCTCTAACCAGTTAATATTTACTAAGATTAATTCTGAAACTGCCTATTTAAATGTTTCTATTTTTGTTGTAAATTTGGAATTAATAATAAAAACCACAATTAGAACAAGTAAACAACATTTTCAGGAGTTCCGCCATTCATTTTTATGCCTGCATTAATATAATGGGAAGTAAATCCAACAAAAGTCTCAACAACTTTCTGAAATCTTTCCTTAGTACTATATTTTAGAGGAATAGTTCCTTTAGTTCCAACACTAATATTCAAATCAAAAGAATTATTATTTACTGCAATAAATGGGGCCTTAACTTCTCCCATATCTTCATATATAATATTTTGCAACAAAATACCCGAAAGTCCAAGGTCAGGATTCCAATAATCTTTATAATCTTCTTTCATAACCTCGCCTAATTTCTTTGGATCAAGAAAACCATCAAGTTTTAATTCAAATCCAAGTGTACAATAATCTCTTACTTTCTCTCCATAAAAAACTATTTTTTGAAATGGAGGTTGGCAAGGAAGTTCATAACCTCTAAAACGAGATTCTATAGGAAGTGGTTTAGATTTTTTTCGTTTCCACCATTCTCCTTCTCTCAAGGCCTGTATAATTTCTATATAATATTTATCTTGAAGAGATATAGAAGGAACAGCTAGAGTCCTACGTAACCTATTAGAATTAATATTTATCTCAACCATGACAAATACAAACTGAATTTATTTTTAAAGATTATTATAATAAATGATATAGGAAAACTTATAATCTATAGATCATATAACAAATTATGGAAAATATAACTCTTGAAGAATTAAATGAAGAAGTTAAAAAACTTAAAAAAGAATTTGCAAAATTACAAGAAGATTTAGAATTTGCAAGAGGAACAGAAGAGGCATGGGAAGAGATTGATAAAGGTAATTCTAAGAAAATGAACGTTAAGGATTTTCTTAACGAAATTGAAAGCCTTAAATAAATATGGTAAAAGAGGTGATAAGATCAGAAAGCTTTCTTAAAAAATTAAAGAAGATTGATAAATCTTATTTAGAAAGGGTTGAAAAACTAATTATTAGGATTATTGAAAATCCTGAAGTTGGTAAGCCAATGAGAAACGTTAGAAAAGGAACTAAAGAAGTATATCTTACTCCATTTAGATCTTATGCATATGACAAAAATCAGGACATTCTATATTTCCTAGATCTCTGCCACAAAGATGAACAATAATATAAAATGGACCCGGGGGGATTTGAACCCCCGACACTCTGGTTAAAAGCCAGATACTCTAACCGGGCTGAGCTACGGATCCGTAGATCAGGAAAGAATAATTCATTTAAAAATCTTAGCAATACTCAATTCTTCAATAGAATATGTTCCAAGTCATAAATCTCTTTTAACTGATAATCTGCCTGATTAGATCTCTCATTTACAATAGCAGTTGTCATTCCAAGCTTCTTTGCAGGAAGTATATCTGCTTTTTCTCTATCTCCAACAAACATCATTCTTTCAAACGGAACATTACACATGTTTGAAATATAATTGAAAGCACTACCATCTTTTCTTTTATAATTGGAATCAGCATATAACCTGGGAAAGAAAATATTTTCATCGATCCCTAAAGCAGATAATTTATCGGTAGATATTTTTCTACCGCTTCCAGTTATTAAAAATAATTTAAAATTATTTTTTAGTTTATGCATAGTTCTAACTAATCTATCATCTCTTTCTAAAATACTAGCAATGTCAGAATATTCTAAGGCTTCTTGTATAATATCAACGGCATTTTCTACTCCCATTAAAGATAAAGAATCTTTTCCACTTTGTGTTTTAATAAATAATTCATCATATTTATTTCTAACACTATCATAATCTTGTTTCAAAAATTCACTTCCCTTTCTACAAACATAATCAGTAATTTTATCATCAATAACCGGGTTAGGTTTATACAAAGTTTTATCCAAATCAAATCCAACTAAATCAATATCAATTTTTTTTCTCATGTCATAAATTCCTTTAATTTCTGATCATCCTAAAAACAAGTTATTATCCATTGTTTTTTTGATTTTCCAAAAAAGTTTTTATTTTATGATAACAAACCTCAAAGGTTTCTTCCTTATTTATTTTAGTGGTACTAATATATTTAATATTTAATTCCGGAAAACATCCTTTTAATGCACGATAATAAGCTCTCAATTTTGCTAAATTTTCAGGAGTTTCATTTTTACTTAATATTTCCCCGCTTCTAAGATTCCTATCTCTTATTCTACTATAAGCAACTTTAGGATCACATGTTAAACAAAGAGCAAGATCCGGCATTGGAATATTTTGATTAAATTTTTCTATCAGATTAAGTTTAATACCTCCAAAAAAACCCTGATATACATATGTATCTAAAATACCTCTAGCAGATAAATAAATTAAATTTTTATTTTCTACATTATCATTTAATTTATTTTCTATACCTAGATAAGTCATCAATCTATCAGTTGTAAAAATTGCTAACTCAGTATATGGATTTTTATCTTCTCTTAATCTATATGATTTAGCAAGATCTCTTAATGGACCTGGTTCAACTAAATCTATCACTTTATATCCATCATCGACTAACTTTTTATTTAATCTCTGATGTACAGTATTTTTACCACTTCCAGACATTCCAATTATATGAATAAGTTTACTCATTTACCAACTCCTCTTGGTTTCCCACAACCAATTACACCAAAATTTCTATATAATGCGTAACAATCTTCATATCTATAGAATTTTTTTTCTTCAAGTGTTTTAGGGACTGTATCAACAATATTCACCTTATCCCATCCGTTAGGATGTGCATAATAAGGATATTCTGGATTAACTCCACTAATATTAACACCAGTAAAATACTCATTTTTTTCTTTAGCTAGGAAAACTCTATGAGCACCATCACAAATTAAAGGAATTTTAATCTTAGCAGCTTTATCACTGTAATCTATCTCTCCATCTTGAGGTACATATGAAACTTTTCTTTCAGTAACCTCAATGATTGGAGGTGTTAAAGTCGCCTTTGCACCACCATCTATACTAATTTCCAAAGCGCAATCTAAATTTAAAGAATCTAGTCCATGATCACTAAGTAAAGAACTTCTCAATTCTCTTTGTAAATCTAAATTCTCTTTAATTAAATAGAATGTTGGAGGATTTACTTCATCATATTTGAATTTTTTTAATGAAATATTTGCATTCTCATAAACAAATATTTTAGATTTATCTTCTTCTCCTTTTTTTTGCATCAAAGGAACTCCTCTTATCATTCTTCGCAATTCATTAAACGGAATTTCTCTTAAAATTTCTATTTTCATTTTTTCTTTTTACAATCTCCTTTCACCTCTGTGTTTTATCATACCATTCATATCCTGCTTTCAATAATTCAGCAGGATATTTCTTTCTGTTTACTTTAAAATATTTTGCAGTCCTAGGCATTATTTTTTCAACTTCATCCATTAATTCTCTAGTTGTATTTACATAAGCAGCCTGTCCTTTAGACATATCACTTCTCAATTTTCCAACATATCCCATTTGATTTTGTTGCCAACTATGAAGTGCTCTACAATGGGCTCCAAAGCTAACAAGTTTTTCTGCAGTGTGCACACTTTCTTCTCTTACCTCTTCATACATTTTGTTAACTTTCTTCATATCGTCAATATATTCTTTTTCCATTCCTACAACTTTGAAGATTTCAGGAATACTAAAGCCAAGTCTTGTAGTAAGTAATTGATTTGTCCTAGATCCTCTTCTCTGTCTGAATAAATCTCTATATCCTCCATATTCCATTAAAAATTCAGCCATTAAACCACCATGAGAAATAGCAGGATGCAAAACATCATGATTTCCTCTATGTTCATGAGCTTTTTCTAATATCTCCTCAATATCTGGACCTAAAACATAATTAAAAATATCAGATAAAGAAGAATCTAAATACTGAAAAAGAACAAGAGAAGCATTAAATCTGTCAGTATACATTTCAATATTTCTAGGATGATATAATTTTACTTGGTCTCCAAAATTATCACTTATATCTATATTAGCAAATTTCTCTCTAAAATAATCCCTTAACTCACTCTCATTTTTTAATTTCCAATTATCAATTTTAATATGTGCTCTTTCTCCTAATAAAATTGGAGCTATTTTCTTTGCTTCATTCCATATCATATGTCCTCTTTCTTTATCTTCTATCCTTGGACTTGAAATCATATCAGTAATTATTTCTTCAGCAGTTCTTGCATCAACTGAAAATCCTTGTGAAGTTCTAGTAGCAGCAAGGAGATAAACTCTTGAATAATCTAAAACAAATTTACCAACATCTCTTCTCACACTTTTATCTTCTAACATTTTCAAAACATCCTTTCTTTCTTTTTCATAATCGTCAAAATTAGGCACAAAACTATCTTCAACATCTATTCTCTCCTGTATTCTATCTTCAACTTCTCTTTCGACATTTTCAGGTCTCTTAAGATATTCAACTACCTGCCCTGTAAATTTATTATTATAAACTAAATCTCCAAGTTTTTCTGAAACTTCTAGATATCTTTTATTCATCCATGCAACATGTTCTAAAACCTTAGAATTGTTTTTCAAAGCTAGTAAATCTTTATCTTCTAAAGATAAATCAAGAGTTTTCCCAAAAGAAATATATCTAGTGGATTTTACTTGAGGTTTACATAACGGATGTCCAGTAACTTTCTTTCCAGCAATATCAGAGATATATTCATTATGTCCGAATAATTGAGTCTCTTCTTTTATTGAAGCATGTCCGTGTTTAAGAGGCCATTTTTTATTTGAAATAACCGTCTTTGCACTTAGTTTTAAACTTCCATCTGGATTTCTAAATATCTCCATTAGGTCTGGAATATGTTTAAGAGTAGCTCTAGTTTGTTCTTCTTTATCTTTGTCTAAGAATTGTAAAACTCTATCTTGCATAGAAATATGTGTTCTAGAATATGCAGACATTAAAGGAGAAAGCTCTTCACTTGCAATAAGAGGTTGAGGATAAACAAAAGCTACATCTCCATGAGGATTTGTAAAAATAAATTTTCTCAATAACTCTTCTTCTTCTTCAGAAAAATTACCCATTACCCTTTTTTCAGACATAAGTCATAAAAACAATTTTCTTTTATAAATAATTATCCACTAGAATATATATTTCAATTTACAAATCAAATATAACTTTTTATCTTAGCTTCAATAGATTCAGCAGGCTGAACTCCAATAATTCTATCAATTTCTTTTCCATCTTTAAAAATTATAAGGCATGGAATACTATAAATCTTATACTTTTCAGCTAATTCTTGATTATCATCAATATCTATCTTAGCAAACTTAACCCTTTTCATACTTAAAGAAAGGTCTTCAATTATAGGTCCCAAAATAAGGCAGGGCATGCACCATTCTGCAAAAAAATCTATAACTGCTATCTTAGAATTATTTATTGTATCTTTAAATTCTTCATCTGTAATTTCAAGTTCTGATTGTCCGCTGACCATTTGCTTAAACCCTCTTATAATATTCATTAATTTTTATAGAAAGCTTACATTAATAAATGTTATTATGATACATTTTCTACATCTTTATGAGCCATACTACCGGTAGTTCCTTTCTGTTTCTGATATTTACCATTATAAGGATTTTGAACAGGTTGATCTGTATACTGTAAAACCAGCTGGCAAATTCTCCTTCCTGATATAATCTCTAACGGTAATTCATTAGAATTATACAATTCTAAAGTTATATTCCCTTCAAAACCAGGATCTATCCAGCCAGCATTCTGTATAAACAAACCTCTTCTACCAATAGAACTTCTACCTTCAACTCGTCCAGTAAGATAATCTGGAATTTTTATATATTCTTCAATTGTTCCTAAAACAAAATGATGAGGAGGAATAACAATTTTTGATCCTTCTTTTTTTATATAAGGAACTTCTTTATCCAAAGAAAGATAATTTATAGCGTGATAATCAACAACTAAAAAATCCTTTCCTAATTTTAAATCAATAGAAGCTGACTGAATATTTTTCTCTGTAAAAGGATCTATAATCAAATCTTTTTTTTCAATCAACTCTCTTATTTTCTTATCTGATAATATCATTGTTCATAAATAATTTAATTAGATTATAAAGATTATTAGAATACAGATTCTATATTAACATTCAGAGAATCCACATGAATGACAATTTTTGCATCCTTCTTCCATAACTAATTCTCCTGATTGACATTGAGGACATTTAATCCCATATCTTCTTGGTAATGCAATATCAATTTTGTTTCCATTCCCATTAACATTTGCACTTGCTAATTCTTTTGCAGGATCATATTTTTTCCATCCATTCTTCTGATCACTATATTTCTTCATAACTTCAGAAACTTCATCATCAAATTTATTATAATCAACTTTTCCTAATAAAATATCATCAACTGTATATTTCTTTCTTCCTATTTCATATTTCATTAATGCTTTTGCAAATCCCATTTCTAAAGATTTTATAACTCCTGAACTTGTACTAGTTGAAATTCCAGATCCTATTTCATTTAACTGATCAATTATATTTTCTAGACTTCCACCACTTCTTAACCATAAAGACGTTAATCTTCCTAAACCTTCTAAAGTTGACACTTCTTGTCCTCCACTATTTCCTATAGTCGAGAAAACTTCAACTGGTCTATAATCAGTTTTAGGATCGATAACTAAAAACACATGCATATTTCCAAATGGAGTTTTTTGTCTTATTTTTAACGAAGGCATCATTGCTGGAACTTTAAGAGGATTTTCAATACTTCCCTTTATCTGTTCTTTCTTACCATGCCCAGTTTCTAAAACTTGAACATCTTTACTTCCATCTCTATAAACAGTCATACCTTTCAAATCATTTTTCCAAGCCAAGAAATAAGCATTCTTAATATCTTCAACAGTTGCTTCATTTTTCATATTAATTGTCTTACTAACTGCATTATCAGTTGCTCTTTGGAAAGCAGCTTGCATTAGAACATGAGATTCATAACCTAAATCATGAGCAGTCTTGAAAATTTCTTGTATATCTTTAGGAACTTTATCAATTCCTTGAACACTTCCATGATTATTTTCAATTAAAGGCAATATCTCTTCTAACTTTAATCCTCTCTCTTTAATTTTCTTTTCAAAAAGAGGAAGTGTATAATATAACTTATCTCCACCTCTAATATTCTTAACCCAAGATATAGCGAAGAATGGTTCTACTCCACTAGATGTATCATAAAGCATAGATATTGTTCCAGTAGGAGCAATTGTTGTCCTATCAATATTTCTAACTCTATCATCTAATTTTCCAGTATCATATTTACTTCCTTTGAAAGCAGGGAACACTCCTTTTTCTTTAGCTAATTCAACAGATGCCTTTTTTGCAGTATCAGTAATGAATTCCATTACTCTTTCAGCAGTATCATATCCTTCTTTAGAATCGTAAGCTATACCTAATTCTGCTAACATGTCTGCCCATCCCATAACTCCCATACCTATTCTTCTATGTCTCAAAACAGTTTCTTCAACTTGAGGTATAGGTCCTTTATTTGCATCGTTAACGTTATCCATGAATCTAGTCGCAGTTGTAACGACTCTTCTTAATCTTTCATAATCAATTTCAGTCTTACCATTATCTCTTTTAAGCATTTTATTTAACAAAATACTTCCAAGATTACAAGCATCGTACGGATGCAACGGTTGCTCTCCACACGGATTAGTTGCTCTTATAAGTCCGACATTTGGAAGCGGGTTAGTAGCATTAATCTTATCCAAGAATATAACTCCAGGATCTCCTGTTTTCCAAGCTAAGTCAGCAACTATATCTAAAACATATGGAGCATAAAGTTGAACAGTTCCATCAGTTGCAACTTTACCTGCAACTTTATTTGAATAAGAATCTAATACCTCACTCTCTCCGGGAATCACTTTTCCATTTATTTTATTAACTCTTAATGAAGCAGGCTTTGGTTTCTGACCGACTTCAGATCCTCCTAACTTATTGTCCTCTATATTTTTAACAATTTGTTCAAGATTAGAATAGTGGAATTTAGTTCCTAATGGGAATTCTAAGTCAAAGAAAGTTTTATCTTCAACTGCTTGCATAAATTTATCATAAGCACCTATTGAAACATTAAAATTTGTTATTTCTTTCTTTACAGATTTAGCGTAAATAAAATCCATTATATCTGGATGATTTATATCTAATATTCCCATATTAGCTCCCCTTCTATTTCCAGAATTAATTATCTCAGTTTCTTTATCAAACTGTCCTATAAATGAAACAACTCCAGAAGCAATACCTTTAGATCTTTGAACATAAGTTCCTCTAGGTCTTAATTCAGAAAAATTATAACCAGTTCCTCCACCATTCTTATGAATTATTGCTGCATGCCCAACTGAAGCATAAATTCCTTTCATATCATCGGGA
>Ga0209515_10006312_pt1 | contig 14857 bp, 13 predicted proteins | sample Subgroupgradi54m_FD_187454 | JGI IMG/M metagenome (GOLD analysis project Ga0209515, IMG submission 187454) | Subsurface groundwater microbial communities from S. Glens Falls, New York, USA - GMW60B uncontaminated upgradient, 5.4 m (SPAdes)... ...
CGGTCGTTTTCGGCGGCATCATCAGTTTTATTATTATGGTAGTACTTTCGTTTTATCTCGCCGTGCAAGAAGACGGTGTCGCGGTCTTTCTCCGAATGGTGGTGCCGCAGCAGTATGAGCCCTACGCACTCGGTCTCTGGCGGCGGGCAAAGCGCAAGATTGGTTTCTGGATTCAGGGGCAGATTCTTCTCGCGGTACTCGTCGGCATCTTGGTCTATCTGGGGCTGACGGTCCTCGGTGTCAAGAACGCGCTCTTTCTCGCCGCCCTCGCCGCCCTCTTTGAGACCATTCCGCTCTTCGGGCCGATTCTCTCGGCAATTCCGGGCATTATGCTCGCCTTCGCTTCGGGCACGCAGATCGCGCCGGCAGGCATTACCTCGGCGCTTCTCGTTGCGGGTCTCTACCTCATCATTCAGCAGTTTGAGAATCATCTCATCTATCCGCTCGTGGTGAAGAAGATTGTCGGCGTGCCGCCACTCCTCGTGATTCTCGCGCTCATCATCGGGGGGCAGCTCGCGGGCTTTCTCGGCCTTCTTCTCGCGGTGCCGATTGCCGCGACGCTCGTTGAGTACTTTGATGATGTTGAGAAACGCAAGGCGGCGAGTTCGGGCTAATTCTCCTGTGTCTACATCCTTCTACATTACGACAACGCTCCCTTATGTGAATGACAAGCCGCATATCGGTTTTGCGCTTGAGTTGGTGCAGGCAGATATCGTTGCGCGTTATCAAAGGTTGCTCGGAAAAAAGGTATTCTTTAATACCGGCACGGACGAGCACGGCATAAAGATTTATCGCAAGGCGAAAGAAGAGGGAAAGGAGATGCAAAAGTATGTAGATGAGTACGCCGCAACATACAGAGCCCTTCTCTCGGCGCTCGGTATCGGCGAGATTAATTTCATTCGGACGACCGACCCCGCCCATCAGAAGGCGGCGCAGGAATTTTGGAAGAAGTGCAATATCGCAGGTGATATTTATAAAAAGAACTACAAGATAAAGTACTGTGTCGGCTGCGAACTTGAGAAGACCGATTCCGAACTGACAGAAGGGAGATGCCCGCTTCACCCCAAGCTTACCTTAGAAATTATTGAAGAGGAAAATTACTTTTTTCGCCTTTCCAAATATCAAGACCAATTACTCGCACTCTATGATGCTCGTCCCGACTTTGTTATTCCCGCTTATCGTCTGAACGAGATTCGCTCGCTCATAAAAGAAAAAGGATTAGAGGATTTCAGCATCTCACGGCTCAAATCCAAAATGCCGTGGGGCGTCCCCGTGCCGGGCGACGAGACACAGGTGATGTATGTCTGGTTTGACGCGCTCGTCAATTATATCTCCGCGATTGGTTGGCCGAATGACCTCGCATCCTTTGAGAAATGGTGGCCGGTGGTGCAGTTTGCCGGAAAAGACCAGATTCGTCAGCAAGCCGTCATGTGGCAGACGATGCTTATGTCCGCGGGACTCTCGCCGTCCAAACAAATTGTCATTCACGGCTTTATCCAAAGCGGCGGACAGAAGATGTCCAAATCGCTCGGCAATGTCGTTGCCCCGCTCGCCATTGTCTCCGAATACGGTACTGACGCTCTGCGCTTCTATCTCGCACGACACATTCATCCATTTGAGGATTCTGATTTTACGCTTGCGAAGTTTAAGGAAGCGTATAATGCCGACCTCGCCAATGGGTTGGGCAACCTAGTGAGCCGAATTATGAAGATGGCGGTCAGTTATGAAGTACGCAAGCCATTTGTTTGGGAGGAAGAGAATCAGTATTACTCCACATTAAATCGCGAAATAATGACCCATATGGAATCTTTCCAAATCAGTCAAGCAGTAGAGAAGATTATGGTATTTTGTAAAGCCGCAGATTTAATGATTGCAGAAAGAAAGCCCTATGTTCTGATTAAAAACGACCCAGCAAAAGGAAAAGAAGTAGTTGCTCTGCTGTTATCCTATCTGAACTGGATTGCGCATTGGCTTGAACCTTTTACCCCCGTTACTTCTCGAGAGATTCAGCGGCTAGTTCACGAAAACAAAATGCCCACGACGCCGCTCTTTCCGCGAAAGTAATGCTATGTCTTTCCAATATATAGACATCCATTCGCATCTCAACTTCGCCGCGTTTGATGCGGACAGGGAAGAGGTGATGAAACGCGCGCAGGAGGCGGGTGTGGCGATGGTAAATGTCGGGACGCAGAAAGATACTTCACTCGCGGCGGTTCAATTAGCTGAAAAGTATGCAGACGGCGTCTTTGCGATAGTCGGCATGCACCCGATACACACTTCTGCGTCATTCCACGATGAAAAAGAGTTAGGAAAAGGCAACACAGAGTTCACTTCGCGTGGCGAAGCGTTTGATTATGACTTCTACAAAAAACTGGCGATGCATCCGAAGGTGGTCGGGATAGGGGAGTGCGGACTTGATTACTACCGTTTGGAGGCGGAGAGCGAAAAGAAACAGCGCGAGGCGTTTTCGGCGCAGATTGTGCTCGCGAATGAAGTGAAGAAGCCGCTGATGCTTCATGTGAGGAATGGGGCAGGCAGGTTGGCGTATCGTGATGCGCTCGTGATGCTCAAAAGAGAAGCGAAGGTCGGGGGCGACTTTCATTTCTTCGCCGGCAGTTGGGACGAAGCGCGGGAGATTCTTGATGCCGGATTCCATCTTTCTTTCACGGGCGTTATTACATTCACGCACGACTATGACGAGGTGGTGCGGAATATGCCGCTTGACCGCATTCTCTCTGAGACGGACGCGCCCTATGTCGCTCCCGCGCCCTTTCGTGGGAAGCGCAATGAGCCCGCTTTCGTGGTGGAGGTTGCGAAGGCGATTGCGCGGATTAAAGGGCGCGAGGTCGCGGAGGTTGCGGCGCAGATTCTCGAGAACGCCGCGCGGCTTTTCGCAGTTGCGCTCTAATGCCGCCTGTGTTAGCATTTCTTTCTACATGGTTGAAGAGATAGAGAAGTCGGCAGAGAACGAAGAAGCAACCCCCCGCATCTATGAGGTGGGTTTTTTGCTGGTGCCGACATTGCCCGAGGCAGATATTCCTCGCGAGATGACTTCACTCAAAGACGAGTTGCAGAAGACGGGCGCGCAGATGATTGGCGAGGAGATGCCGAAGATGCGCGTTCTTGCCTACCCTATGCGCCCCAAGAAAGGGGGCAAGCCGGGTGAGCACTTCACCAGTGCCTACTTCGGCTGGGTGAAGTTTGAACTCTCGGCAGGGCGCATCAAGGGTCTTGAAGAGACGCTTCATAATCTCGCGACGGTACTTCGTTTTATCGTCGTCAAGACCGTGCGCGAGAGCACGCTCTCGGTGCCGCGCGCGCCGCGGCAGGAGTTCCGTCGCGAGGGTGCTCCAACCGCGCCCAAAGACGCGCCGGCGTCCGTCGTCGTCTCCGAGACCGAGCTTGATAAGTCGCTTGAAAAACTCATTGCAGAATAGGTATGCTTGCGTATAACGAGATTCTTTCTAAGAAATATATCGTGTATGAAGGCGCGCCCTACGAGGTGCTGGACGCGCATATCTTTCGTATGCAGCAACGCAAGCCGGTGAATCAGACGAAGTTGAAGAATCTCTTTACGGGCAAAGTTACCGAAGTGACCTTTCATCAGGCAGACAAAGTGAATGAAGCAGAGATGAGTTCCCGCGAGATTACATATCTCTATACCAATAAAGGTCAGTTTTGGTTCTGCGAGGCGAATGACCCGTCAAAGCGCTTTCAACTTACTGATGAAGTGGTGGGCGGCGGCGGGAGATTTCTCAAACAAAACTCGCTCGTATCCGCGCTCTCGTGGAATGAGCAACTGATTGGTCTCAAACTCCCGATTAAGGTGGACCTAAAAGTGGTTGAGGCGCCGCCTGCGGTCAAGGGAGACACGGCAAAGGGAGGCGGAAAGGTTATCATCCTTGAGACCGGCGCGACTCTGAACGCCCCTATGTTTATCGGCGAAGGCGATATCGTACGCGTCAATACCGAGACGGGCGAGTATGTGGAGCGGGCGTAGTTGCCTTTTCGCGACAGTTTGGTAGTATCAAATCAACCCTATGAAAAAACAGTGCTATTTCACCCAAAACAATATCAAGTTCGTGGACTACAAAGACACCGAACTTCTCAAGAAGTTTCTCAACCCTCACGGCCGCATTGTCGCGTCGCGACGCACTGATGTTTCTTCTAAATATCAACGACAACTCGCCCTCGCCGTGAAGCGTGCGCGCTTTATGGGACTCTTGCCTTTCACCGCCAAGTAGGTCTTCTTTCTACATTAAAACGGAATATCTTCGGCGTTAATCTCCTCGCTCGGGTACTCAATGCCCGCGGCGTTTTCTTTTTCTGTCGAAGCAATGGAGGGTGAGTCCTGCCGTGGCGCACTGTTCGCGCTCGCGCCACCTCCTCCGCCGTCTCGCGGGCTCGGGCCGAATTGAAAACTCTCAAGCACGATTTCGGTTTTATATCGCTTGCCGCTGCCGTCCTTCGCCTCCCAGCTGCGCGTTCGGATCCTGCCTTCTATAAAGATAGGGCGTCCCTTCTTGAGATACTTGGCGATGACCTCCGCCGTCTTACCAAACGAGACGATATTGTGAAAGTCAACTTCCTCTTTTTTATTACCTTCCTTGTCTTTATAGACGCGGTTGGTCGCGACGCCAAACTCCGCGACTTGACTACCGGAGGGAAGCGCTTTTAATTCCGGATCGCGAGTGAGGTTTCCGTAAATGGTTACTTTGTTGATGTACATAAGTATATTTATACTACTACTTCTTTTAGTTTCGCGCGAATCTCTTTAAGAAGTGCGTTTGAGACCTTCTCATTCTCCCTCAAGAACTGCCGCGTCGCGTCGTAGCCGCGACCGATTTTCGTCTCTCCGTATTCATATGAAGTTCCCGATTTTTTCACCAGCCCCATTTTTTCGCCGAGGGCGATAAGTTCGCCCTCGCGCGAGATGCCTTCGTTATACATCAGGTCAAATTCGGTCTGCTTGAAGGGAGCGGCCACTTTGTTCTTCACCACCTTGACGCGCACGCGACCTCCCATCACCTCGTCGCCTTTTTTAATCTGCGCGATGCGGCGAATGTCTAGGCGCACCGAGGCATAGAACTTCAGCGCCTTACCGCCCGGCGTCGTCTCGGGGTTGCCGAACATCACGCCAATCTGCATTCTAATTTGGTTGATGAAGATGACGATGGTCTTGGAGTGGGCGACAATTGCCGTGAGTTTGCGAAGCGCCTGCGACATCAGCCGTGCCTGCTTGCCGACATGGGATTGACCCATATCGCCTTCAATCTCGTCTTTGGGAGTGAGTGCCGCGACCGAGTCAATCACGACGACATCCAATTTGCCGCTTCGCACCAGCGACTCCACAATCTCAAGCGCCTGCTCGCCCGTGTCGGGCTGAGAGATGAGAAGTTCGTCTATCTTCACTCCGAGCCGTTTCGCGTACTCGGGGTCCATCGCGTGTTCGGCGTCTATGAAGGCGCAGATGCCGCCTTTCTTCTGCGCCTCGGCGACTACATGGAGGGAGAGGGTCGTTTTGCCGGAGGACTCCGGTCCGAAGATCTCTATCATTCTCCCGCGGGGGAGACCGCCAACACCGAGTGCGGCGTCAAGACCGATTGAGCCGGTAGAGATGGCGTTGACATCCACGCGTGGCTTCTCGCCCAGCTTCATAATGGAATCCTCGCCAAACTTGGTCTTGATGGCGTTCAGCGTATCTTCAATATTCGCTCCGAGTGACTTCGCTTCTTTTTCTTTTTTTGGTTTGCCGAAGGCCATACAAAATTATGAATTATGAAATCTGAAGTTTGCTGTCCACCGCAAAGAGCGTCAGCGCAGTTTTTTGCGCAAATTCGGTCATTTCTTTTTGGAAATCTATTGCTGCATCAAAACCGTGCTTGGTAGACCGCGCAAGACCATCAACGGTCTCAGTCAAGTCACCGATCTTCTTATCCAGTGTCTGCCCAAGCACATCTATCTTCTTATCCAGTGTCTGCCCAAGCACATCTATCTTCTTATCCAGCGTCTGAAGCGTTACTTTTTTCGTAGTTCTTTTCATAACGGTTTAAGTTCAGTATATCATATCTTTTCTGGCACTTTATAAACCAACTCCAATTGCTTCGTGGCGCGATGCCCAAAGCGATCCGTGGCCTCTATGGTCATTATAGAGTAGCCACTCGGGAGGAGCAACTGCTCGCTCACATTGCCTGCCTGGTCGGTAAAGATTCGGCGGCCATTGAGTGAAAGAAACGCGATATTGCGTGCGCTGCCTTTGACGGTAATGAGCGGGGAAGAGAAGATTTCGCCGTCCGCAGGCGAGACGAGAGAGAGGAGTGGTCCGGTCAAAAAGTCGCGCGACTGGTAATAGCCGTATCCGAGTAGAGCGACAGCAAGGAATCCACTCACAAGTGTCCAGAGTATTATTTTTGTACGCCGTTCCATAGATACCGACTAGATGGTCGTTTCGTTCTCTTCTTTGATTTCTTCATCAGCGGGAGTGATGCTTGTGCTCGTCTCCGTTACCACGCTACGGGGCTTGGAGCCGTCTTGAGGTCCGATAACCTTTCGTTCTTCAAGCATATCTATGAGCCGCGCCGCGCGCGAGTAGCCGACCCGCAACTTCCGCTGCAGGTATGAAGTGGACGCGCGACCAATCTTCAAGACCTCCGCGCGTGCCTCTTCATAGAGCGTATCGTCTATCTCTTCGGTCTCGGCAAATCGTTCACTGCCAGCAAAGGGTCCGCTGCTCTCTTGGTCTCCGGTTATCAAGAAGAGGTCGCTCGGTGGTTCGTCTTTATACGCCTTCGCCAAGTATGCGGTAACTTTCTTCACCTCGCCTTCCGACATAAATGCGGACTGGAGCCGTGCAGGTTTAGACATCTCGCCCGAGAGGAAGAGTAGGTCGCCCGCGCCCAAAAGTTTTTCCGCGCCGCCCGTGTCAAGAATGGTGCGCGAATCAATCTGTGAGGAGACCTGAAGCGCGATGCGTGCGGGAATATTCGCCTTGATGAGTCCGGTGATGACATTTACCGACGGGCGTTGGGTTGAGAGGATGAGGTGAATACCCACCGCGCGGCTCATCTGCGCGAGACGCACAATGGCTGCCTCCAGCTCGCGCGGGTACGAAGACATAATGTCGGCGAGTTCATCAATCACAATCACAATAAAGGGCATCGGGTCTGGCATCTTCTCGGGAGTCGATTCGTTCTCGGTTGACACCGCATTCTTCTTGCCTGCTTTCTTCAGTTTTTCCAATTCGGGGGTGATGATGGTGCGATGATAGGATTGAATGTCGCGCACCGATTCTGACTCCAAGATATCGTAGCGGCGGTCCATCTCTTTCGCCGCCCATTTGAGCGCCAATATTGCTTTCTTCGCGTCAGTGATGACCGGGGTGAGGAGGTGGGGAATTTTGTTATAGAGCGTCAGTTCTACTCGTTTTGGGTCTATCAGAATGAGTTTGAGGTCTTGCGGCCCGTTCCGAAAAAGGAGTGAGGTGATGAGCGTATGAATCGTAACGGACTTGCCGCTTCCCGTCGTTCCAGCGATGAGAAGGTGCGGCATTTTAGAAAGATTTGCAAAGTGCGCTTTTCCCGCGAGGTCTTTGCCGAGCGAGAGCAGGAGCGGTTTGTCTGAGGACGCGAAGTCAGGACTCCCGAGCATTGTCGCGAGTCCGACCGTCGCTTTGATATGATTCGGAATCTCAATGCCCACTTGTGACTTTCCGGGAATGGGTGCCTCTATGCGTAGAGGATGCGCCGCGAGCGCCAGTTCCAGTTCCCGTTGAAGGGCGACAATCTTTGAGAGCCGCACGCTTTCGGCGGGCTTAAGGGCGTAACGAGTGACGGATGGCCCAATAGAGATCTCGTCCATCTCTACCTCAATGCCGAAGTTTTGGAGCGTTCGTTTGATGATGTTAGCGTTTGACTTTATGTCGCCGACGCCGGGTTTGCCGTGGTCGCTCTCAAGGAGCGAGAGCGACGGAGGTGCATAGACGCTAAACGAGAGAAGCCGCCGCGGTGGCTGCTTGGGAGGGGTGATGACCTCCCGTTCTTTCGCATCTTCTGGTTCTTCTTGTCCTCTCTCTTCCTCCTCGTCTGGTTCTCCGGTCTCCTCGATCGTCGACTCTTCTGGAACATCGGTCTCTGTGGCTTCTTCAGTCCTGTCGGGTCGACGAAATGTTCGTATCCACTCCAAAAGAGCGGCAAGAGGGAGTGAAGCGTCAAAGATAACTAAGAGCGATATGACGAAGACCGCCGCGAGAAGCGCGAGCGCCATATAGAGGTCAAAGAGACCGATAAGCGGAGAGGCGATGGCGTGCCCGACGACGCCACCTTGCTGTGGGAATGCTGCGCCAACGATTGCCAGCCCCGAGAGAAAGAGGATGAGCGTTCCCGCGGTCTTCTTGAGTGGGAAGAGTCCGCGCACCGCCTTGAGAAATGCAAAACAAAAAAAGAAGGCAAGAATGGGGAGCAGATAGAAACCAACCCCAACCATCGTGGTCATCCAACCATACATCAGTTCTCCCGCGCGTCCCGCCTTGTGAAATGAAGCAAAGAAGAGCACGAGTCCAAGCACGAAAGAGAAGACCGCAAGAATACCCTGCATTGTCTCTTCTTTGAGAAGTGGTGTGCGTGCCCCTGTTTTCGCCTTCCGTGCCATAGAGTTATGCACCGTAGTATAGCACGCGTCATTTGTCTGTGTTGAAGTGTAACCAATGTCTTGCAAAATATTTCTTTCACCGCATAATGGACATTACTCGCGCTACTCTAAAGAGTTCGAACTCTAGAGGTGTATAAAGGACATCCTTGCCAAGGACATATGATGTGTGTTATAAAGGACAGATGAATCCGAGACATAACAATCAAATAGATAGGGCTATATCAATACTTGATAAGTCACCCGTTGTAGCGATATTCTCTCAAGATAGAGACGCACTCTTTCATTTCAGAAAGACAGAAAGGATTGTCGCAGCCCTCTATCTTATCACGAGTATTCTATCGGACAGCGAGCCAATAAAGTATGAAATACGAGGGCTCGGAACCGAACTAATACGCGAAGTCCTGTCCTTTAGGATTCTTGTTCAAGACGAAAAGAAGACCCGCGAGATCTCTACACGCGTTGCGCGACTTCTTTCTCTCCTTGACCTCGCGCATATCTCTGATCTGCTCCCTCTCGCGCATCTAACCTCTCTCAAGAGGGAACTTGTCGTCTTTATTGAGGCAATAGAGAAGCGAGGAAGTAGTGGGCTGGTCGCTCTTCAATCTTCGGTAATCCCGGAGTCGTTTTTTGACTCACCGCTCCCCGCAAATGCGCATAAAGGACAGAGTATGTCCTTTAAGGATGTCCTTAATGACCGAAAAGAAATACAAAAGAAGAGTGTCTTTTATGACGACCTAAACACAACTTCGCATAAAGGACATTTCTCTCGTTCAAGGGCTATACAAGACGGCAGAAAGGTAAGGATAACTGCTCTCTTGAGAGAAAAGGGGAATGTCTCTATAAGGGACATATCGGAAGTAATACGCGATTGTAGTACCAAGTCAATTCAGCGACTTTTATCCGAATTGGTAAAAGGAGGGGTACTTAAGACCGAAGGTGAAAAGAGATGGACTCGCTATATCCTGAAAGGAGAGCAGAAGGTTTGACTTTAGGGGGTGCCTATGCAATACTCTTTCCGCTGGGATAGCGACCCCAAAAGGTTTCATATCCTAGTTATCCACAGAAGACGGATTTGCAGGGCTCTTTGCTTTTGCATATAATGGTCCGTTAAGGCCTGGTCGTTGACAATTTCATACGACAGTTCACTAGTGATTTAACAGTTTTCTTCAGTTGCTTATTGCAACTTCTGTATGCTTGATTTTGTTCCGTCGCGCGCCAATGCGCCTTTCCGCGTTTCTGAATTTCCCCTTCGTTTATTGGACTAGACCGTTCTGTTTTTTCAGACATTTTACCTAAAAAGACAGGACGAATTAGTTATCCGTTCCGCACGCGGAACGGAGTGAGGAGTAACATCACACGAGATAAATCTGTCTTTAGAGTCGAAGACAGAGTCGGTATCTCAGATGTCCTTTATTAATTATTCAATGTATGCCTAACAAGAAACACAAATTTGCCGCGGCAATCCTTTCCGGACTTGTGGTTTTGAGCGTCTTCGCGGCGGTGGGAGTCACCCCGGCAGGCGCAGCCACCGTAGAGGAATTGACTGCACAGATAAACAGCTTGCTTGCGACCATTGCGTCCTTGCAATCTCAGATTAGTTCGGTAAGTAGCACCAATACGACGAGTTCGTCGTCTGGCAGCGGCTACACCTTCACGCGAAATCTCAAACAGGGAGATACGGGTGAAGATGTCCGCAATCTCCAGAAGTCCCTCAACGGGGACACGGCAACTCGCGTTGCCTCGTCTGGCGCCGGTTCTCCGGGAAATGAGACCGCGACCTTTGGTCCGGCGACCAAAGCGGCGGTTATCAGATTCCAGAACAAGTATTCACAAGCAGTTCTCGCACCGTTCGGACTTACCTCCGGAACGGGTTTTGTCGGCTCTGGAACACGCGCTAAGCTCAATAGTATGGGCGGCTCTTCTAGCACCAACACGACCACGACCACGACAACTACAACCACAGGAACAACGGTCACTACCCCGATGGGTTCGGGCTTGACCGTGACCGCGGCTGCGGTGCAACCAGGTGCTCAGCTCGCTCCGCTTAAGGCAGCGCGCATCCCGTTCACCAAAGTTAACTTCACCGCCTCAAATGCCGGAGATGTAACGGTGGATAGTTTGGTCGTAGAGCGCGCTGGTCAGTCAGTGGACGCATCCATTGACAGCATCGTCCTCTTGGACGAGAAGGGTATGCAGGTTGGTCTCTCAAAAACACTTAACTCGCAGCACCAGGTGACCTTGACCCAGTCCTTCGTGGTGAAGGCAGGTCAGTCCCGTGCGATGACACTTGCAGCGAACCGACCCTCTTCAGGCACTTCTGCTCACGCGGGTATGGTGGTTGCTCTGTCGCTCGTTCAGGTCAACACTTCGGCAACGGTCAACGGCTCGTTCCCGATTTCGGGTACTGCCCAGACCATCAATGAAGGTCTCGTTATCGGTACGGTGACCGCTGCCCGCGGCTCGCTTGACCCGAGCACTTCAGTGACGAAAGAAGTCGGCATCACGGGCTATACCTTCTCCGCCATTCGCGTGACCGCGGGTTCGGGAGAGAATCTCCGACTTCGCTCGGTACGATTCAATCAGACCGAGTCGGCAAACGCCTCGGACCTCGCGAATATACTGGTCTATGTAGACGGCACTGCCTATACGCCGACCGTCACCGACAACGGCCAGTACTTCGTCGCGACATTCGGCAATGGTCTCCTTATTGAGAAGGGCTTCTCAAAAGAAATCTCAATCAAGGGAGATGTGATTGGCGGTTCAGGACGCAAAGTTGACTTTGACATTGCGAAGCGAACCGACATTGACCTGGTCGGCGAACTCTATGGCTACGGCATTATGCCTGGCTTCGGCACTTCTTCTACGGCTGACGACTCGCAGGTGCACGCGGCTGATGACTACTACTACGACGGCTCCGTCCTCACGATTGATGTCGGTAGTATGAATGTCTCAACCTCAAACGCACAACCAGCACAGAACATCGCGGTTAACAGCGCGAATCAGCCCCTCGGCTCGTTCTTGGTGGATGTGAAGGGCGAGGCAATCAGCGTCGGTAGCTTGGCGTTCAATGTCAATCTCTCGGGCGAGGGCTCAGGAGATGATGTTGACTTGCTCACGAATGTAACGCTGGTTGACGCGAACGGTTCGGTGGTTGCCGGTCCGGTTGACGGCACCGCGGCCGACAGTTCTAAGACCTCCGGGTCGGCTGACGGTTCCATTGTCTTCACTGACAGCGTTACCTTCCCCGTCGGCCAGAATGTCTACAAACTGCTCGGTAAGGTCGGCACGGATATGGACAACAATACGCTTATTTCCGCCTCCACTACTCCGAGCAACGACTTTGCGACGGTACGCGGCTTGACCACGGGTAAGACCATTACCCCTGCCCCAACTTCAGCGCTTACCTTTAGCATTATGACGCTGAAGAGCGGAGCACTGGCGATTAGCGTCTCATCCCAGCCGACGGCTCGCACCATCATTGCCGGAGGTAAGGGTATTGAGTTTGCACGGTACACCTTGGATGCGGGTTCTTCTGGCGAAGACCTTCGCTTGACAACCCTTCCGCTCTACTACAGCACGACCGGTACGCGAACCGACCTCACAAACTGCCAGTTGCGTGACGGCAGCGCAACGGGCGCTTCGCTCACGACTGGTTCAAACACCAAGAACCCGGCAACAGGTGATACCGCTTCTTCTACTTCATTCACCTTTGACGGCAACGGTCTCATCGTACCCAAAGGAGTTACCAAGACCCTCTCTCTTACCTGCGACCTCAAGTCAGGTGTGACTGCGGATTATTGGTGGGGTATTGACAACCTGCAGGGCGGCTCTTCAAACGGTTACACGGGTGTGACCGGCCTGGTCTCTGCCCAGACCATTACCGAGACAATTACCACGGCAAACGGTCAGCGAATGACGGCCGCATCTGGCGGTTCATATACCGTTGCGGCAGATAACAGCGCGGCATACAACTACCGCGCAGTGCGCGCCAATACGACTGATGTGACGCTCGCGGCATTCAAGTTCACCGCAGGCCTTACCGAGAACTTGACGCTCAAGAGAGTCGCGTTCCAGCTCGGCAATGTGGCGTCCAACTCTCCGGCTGACCTCGTAGACCAGAAGATTACGGTCTGGTGGAAGGGTGCGAAAGTTGGTGAAGCGACCATTGACAATGCAAGCAACCCTGACTACGCGACCTCAACACTCTCGTCCTCTGTCTTGATAAAGCGTGGTGAGACCGAGACGCTCGTCATAAAGGGCTCGCTCATTAACCAAGACGCGAATACCAATACCACGAGCACCGCGGCAAGTGGCGGTTACGGAGCGTTCGTCGCCATTACCTATGACGGCAATAGCAACGGAGCCGCGCAAGGCAACTACGCTGTGGGTTCTGATTCTGGTGCAAATGTAGATGGCGGAACGACGAGCGACCAGACCTCAAACGGCGTTCGTGTCTTCAGAAATGTTCCGACCTTCACGCTTCTTAGTACCGGCGGCTCATTGACCCCAGGAGGTGACCTCTACAAGTTCAAGGTTACCAACCCTGATGCGAGCAGAGACCTGGTCCTTAAGAAAGTTAGTTTCTCAATCGCTACTACCGGTAGCCAAGTACTTGGATTCATTCTGTACGGAGACGGTGTCGCGGCGAATGCCTCAGTTGATGCAACTGATGCGGAAACAACAGGACAGAGCGTTGACGCAGTTGAGATTCGTTTCAACGGTACCAGCTCTACGACCAATGCCGCCATTGTACCCGCCGGGACTTCCAAGACCTATGTCTTGAAAGCCAGCACCGTTACGGTAGTAACTGCGGCTCCGGCAACGGATACGGTGGCACTCGCACTTCTCTCCGATACGGCCTACCCGTCTTGTGCGTTCTTGATGTGTAAGTTGACGACTGCTGATGTCGTGGTTGTTGCCGGTACGGCGTCAACCTCAAACAACATCATCTGGAGTCCATTCTCAACGACTACCCCTGCCTCAAGTGTGGCTACTGAAGACAACCTTGACTGGACCAACAGTTACGGTGTTCCATTCATTGACACAAGCGGTATAGTGCTTCCGCCCAGTCAGGACTTGACACTTCAGACCTGGAGTCGCTCAAGGTAATCTCTCAAACAAACTTCTTGCTTGTGACTTGAAGTTCTGGATACAAAAACCTCCCTACGGGGAGGTTTTTGTTGTATTAGTAAAGAAGGTGTTGTATACTGGCGAGCATATGTCTAAGAAAGTGTTGCTCTGCATCATTATTTTATTCTTTGGCGCCGGTTTTATCTGGTGGTGGGGTGAGCAGACGCAGAATCAAGAAAGTACAGCGCTTTCGGAGAGCGGAATAGAGTTTGGGTACCAAAAAGCCACCAGTACCTCAAAAGTGTCTCGTATAGTCGCCCCTGACTTTACCCATACTCTTTCGGGCGCCTCAACGAGTACCCGTAGTGCCTACGAGAAGGTGATTGCGCGCCTTCGCATCTATCCAAACGACACCGATAGTTGGATTGCGCTAGGGCTCTATCGCAAAGAAAGTGATGATTATAAGGGTGCCGAAGCGGCTTGGAACTATGCCTCGGTACTTGACCCGGCAAATCCACAGCCCTATGACAATCTGGGAGTACTCTATGGCTATTATCTACACAATAATACGCTTGCAGAGCAAAATTACCTCAAAGCGATTGAAAAAGAGCCGTTTGCTACCTTCCACTATCTTCGTGCCGTTGAGTTTTACCGCGAAGTACTCAAAGATAGCACCAAGGCGCATTCTATTGTAGAGAAAGGACTGAAACTGATGCCCCAAAACTCGGACTTGCTCGCTCTTCAAGCTGAGCTTAAGTAAATTAAAGTTATCCACAGGAGAGAGTTGCACCTCTTCTGGCGCGAGGTGCTATAATCTAGGGGCGTTTTAATTATCAGCCCTTTTTATTAATAACTAAACTTTCATTTGTTATGAAAAGTTATCTCTCGTTCTTTAAGAACAGTCGGTTTCAGGCAGCGCTTGCCTCTGCGGGTGCGACTGCTTTGTTGATTACCGCCGCGGCATCTGCGGCAACGACGATTAGTACAAATATTGTTACCGGCGGTACTCTTGCGGTCACCGGTGCCTCTACACTCACTGGCTTGACCACAATGGTCTATGCCTCCTCCACCACACAATCACTGACCGGCAACCTCTTGGTCAACGGCTATGCAACCACGACCGGCTCAAGCGGCAACATTG
>Ga0209515_10006313_pt1 | contig 14857 bp, 15 predicted proteins | sample Subgroupgradi54m_FD_187454 | JGI IMG/M metagenome (GOLD analysis project Ga0209515, IMG submission 187454) | Subsurface groundwater microbial communities from S. Glens Falls, New York, USA - GMW60B uncontaminated upgradient, 5.4 m (SPAdes)... ...
TTCCCTATTCTCGTGATGAAAACTTATATAATCTATAACAGAAGAAGTCACAGCTGTAATTGTGGGAGATAAAGAATTTGAAAAAAGATAATTTCTTGAGCGCTGGCGCAAAAATTCAATATTTTCTTTTGAGGATGCTATAAACCCTCCAGACGCCCCGCCCAAAGCTTTGCCAAAAGTTGAAGTTATAAAATCAATACGATTTCCAACTCTTAAATACTCATGAGTTCCGCGACCTGTTTTACCAAGAATCCCCGTAGCATGAGAGTCATCCATCATAACCAAAGCATCATATTTATCAGATAAATCACATATTTCTTTCATTTTAGCGATATCTCCTTCCATGCTAAAAACACCATCTGTGGCTATTAACCTGACTCTTTTATTTTTTGATTGTTTCAATTTTTCTTCAAGGTCTGCCATGTCTGAATGCTTAAAGATAAAACGTTCTGCTTTGCACAATCTAACCCCATCAATCATGCTGGCATGATTTAATTCATCTGAAATAATGGCGTCTTGGTCTCCTAAAATCGCCTGGAATAATCCCAAATTTGCATCATAACAAGAAGTATATAAAATAGAATCTTGGTAGCCTAAAAAATCTGCGATCTTTTTTTCTAATTCTTTATGTATCTCTAAAGTTCCGCAAATAAATCTTACGGAAGAAAGACCAAATCCCCATTTTTCCAATGCTTTTTTGCCTTCTAATACCAATTGGTCTGATCCTGAAAGACCTAAATAATTATTTGAGCAAAAATTAAGGTATTTTTTACCGTCTACGACTATTTCCCTGCCCTGTTGGGAACCAATAACCCTTTCCTCTTTAAAAAGTCCCTTTTCTTTTATTAACTCTAATTCATTTTCTATAATTTTTTTAAATTCTTTGTTCATAATCTTCCACATTTTTACATTTTAAATATAACTTTAGGATACTCATTCATTGCTTTTTCAAAGCTATCCTTTTCAAAATCAGAAAAAGGAATAACCGTCCCCTTTCCTTTCTTTAAAATTACATCCCAAATTTTATCTTGTATTCCATTTGATTTATCAGAAAGCATTCTTTGTGTAATCTGCCATGTGCCAAAAATCTTTCTTCCAATTACTCCGTGCAATGTAAGTCCCTTAACTATAAAACGCGAAAATTTAGGAATCGTTAAATCTCCGTCTTTCAAACCAAATAAAATAACGTGTCCTCCTCTGCGGGTACTCTCAAGAGCATTATTGAGCGAAGAGGCGGGACCAGCCATTTCCATTGAAATATCAACGCCTTTTCTATAAGTTAACTCCATTATTTTTTCAACTACTTCTGGGTCGTGTTCAAAATCGTGAATTTTATTTTTTTTTACAATTTGTATTGTTTTATGAGCGCCAAGTTCACTGGCTATAGATAAGTTTTTTGGATTAGTATCTACAGCAATTATTTTAGCTGCGCCAAAACTTCGAAGGAATAAAATTGAAAAAAGACCTATTGGTCCGCATCCAAACACTGCAACCCTTTGACCCTTAACATCGGCTTTGGTTGTAGCATGTACCGCGTTGCCCAATGGGTCAAATATTGATGCAATTTCAGGACGCACCCTGTTTACATCTATTGCCCAAAGATTCTTGGCTGGAATTTTTACATAATTTGCAAATATTCCGTCAATTGAAATTCCAAGTATTGATTCATTCATGCATACATGCCCCTCGCCTATTCGACAACAATAGCACTTGCCGCAAGTCACGTGCGAATCCCCAGAAACCAAGCTTCCCACTTCAATTCTAACCAAATTATTAGGATCTGAATCAGAATAAAGGGATTCTACCATTGATCCAGATTGTACAATTTCACCTGAAAATTCGTGTCCAAGTATTCTCATTTTTTTCTTTTCACGAAAAAGCGAATCGTGCATTAAATCGCAGAACGCATTCCTGTTCCATATGCCTCGGTCGCTTCCGCAAATTCCTGAATATTTTATTTTCAAAATTACAGAAACAGCGTCTTTAGGATTACTTTTTTCGTCTAAAAAAGGCATATCAATTTCTCTTTTGATAAAACCTCGTGATTTATCCCATCCGTCTTTTTCCATATCAAATGTTAAAGCAGAAATTTTTTCTTTTTGCATAATATAAATTATATTTTCATGGAATAAACGTTGGCCTCCTTAATAATAAATCCTAATTTTTTATAAAGTATATTTGCTACTACTCGGTAATTCTCGCTTTTTAATTCTAAGCTCTCAATACTCATTTTTTTAGCAAGTGAAATAATATGTAAAATAAGTTTTTTACCGAACCCTCTTCTTCTGTATTCTTCATCTACAACCACATCCTCTATATAACCTTTATATCCTGTAATTTGATGTATTACAATTAAAGTAACCGTTCCCATTATTTTTTTTCCATCATAAAGACAAATTAAATAAGCATTTTTATTTTTCAACGTTGACTTTAACTGCTTTGGAGTCGCTTGATATCCCCTTGAAGATAGCTGCAACAAAAGCGCATTTAAATCTTTTAAAGTATTTTTATTATAATTTTTTATTCTTCTAATTTGCACAACATTTTTAGAATGATCTCTGATTAATCTCTGCCTCAACTATTGCCTTAGCTTTACTATATTTTAGTTTTGATATTTTTTTTATGGGATCTACAATTTCTGGTTTGCCCTTAGTGGGTTTTATTACCTCCATTTTAAATGGAGTTGATGTTTTGTTGTTTATCATCATCTTTAAAATTAAAGTAAAATTATCAAGATTTACCAAATCAAATCTTGAAAATTCCGGCTCAAATTGTTTTTCCAAAAATTCTGCATCTTCTGCTCCAATTCTATAGGCTCCAATTGTACCAACATTTCCAAAAACAGCGTTCTTAATTTGGTCTGTCAATTGAGGAATATACTGGTGAGCTATTATTAAGTTTAATTTATATTTCCTTGCTTCAGATAAAATTGTGGAAATACTATCTGTTGTAAAGTTTTGAAATTCATCAACATACAAATAAAAATCTTTTCTTTCTTCTTCCGAAATTCTAGCTCTCTTCATAGCGGCCATCTGCATTTTTGAAACTAAAATCAAACCTAACAAAGAACTGTTTACTTCACCTGTTAAACCTTTTGATAAATTGGCCAAGAAAATTTTTCCTTCATCCATTATTTTTGATAAATCAAAACTAGAATGCGATTGTCCAATAATATTTCTCATCATTTCGTTTTCAATAAACCTGCCAACTTTAGAAACTACATAGCCCAACATATCACTTTTTGTATTGCCTGTGGTCTGCGCCCACTCTTTTAACCAAAAGTTTCTAACAATGGGGTCTGTTACTTTAGCCAACCTTTGCTGCAAAAATGTCTGGTCTGTAAACATTTTTGGAATTTCAACCAAAGTGCCAGGATTATCTTTGTCTGCCATTAAAGCTAGCATTGCATTTCTCATATAGTGCTCAAACATTGGACCTATTATTTCTGGCGGAAATAATTTGTAAAAAATAGCTATCATCTCTTGCACAGCAAAATCTTTTTGTTCTGGCGTATCGTATTCAAGCATATTCAAACCTGCCGGCCTCTCTAAATCAAACGGCTCAAATAAAACCACGTCATCAACTCTATTTTTTGGTATATACGACAAAATGTCATCAATTAATTCACCGTGAGGATCTACAACAGCCACACCTTCACCTGCTTCAACATCCTGCCTTATCATTTCTTTTAATAAAGTGGTTTTACCGGTGCCAGTTTGACCAACAACATAAAAATGTCTTCTTCTGTCATCTCTTGACGCAAAATAAACTTTTTTTTCATCGCCACGAAAAAGGACATTACCAATTAAATTAACACCTTTTTCTGGCAAGTCAGAAGGCGGAGCCGCCACCCCTGATTTTGCAGCCTTAATATATGGAGTTTCAATAAAATGTGTCGGAAAATGATAAATACTGGATAATTCTTCTAAGTTTAAAATATTGGTTTGTTTTGAATTAAAATTTCTAAAACTAAAATCATAAATTAACTTTTTTAATTCTCCTTTGTATACATTTTTGGGCTCTAAACTATTTATAGCTGAAAGCGAAAACTGTGAAAACGCGCTTTGCAAATATCCCAAAATTTCTTCTGCCCTAACCCCAGTTTTTGCTGAAGTCATTATTCTTATATTTACTTCAAATAGTTGTTTTTGAATTTTGCTCGCAATAGCATCGTAATCTCTTTGGTCAATTCCCTGCTGTTTATTTTTTACATCTTCAAATCCTTTTTCTCTATTTTTTACATCTGCGGGACCTTTAAATATTTCTTCTATAATTTTAAAAAGGCCCGACTGAAAAACTTCGACAACAGCAACTCTTGCTGATTTCCCTTCTCTAATTTTTGTTAAAACTTTTTCTCCTTTTTCTCTTAAATTCAATCTTGCCAAAGGCCTGATTATTATTTGAATTGCGGCTCCCTCGTTGGCCGAAATTTTACTTAAGTTATTTGTAACAGTTGAAAGAGGGTCTTTTTCTAAATTTTGGTAAGTACTAATTGGAAACAGTGGATTTTCTTTTAATTTTAAATAGGCTCCAGCTGTTACTCCATGTGACTCAAAAATAGTATAATCTTGAGGAACCTTTTCCACAATTGCCCTTGGATATACGCCCTGTACATATTTTTCAAAAGCAGTGTCTAAATATTTTGGCACACAAACATAAAACGAAATATCTGTGCCGCCTATTTGCGAAGCAATCTCAAAGGCCACAGAGGGTGGCTCTCCAAAAAACTTTGGTTTTTTTAAGTACAAGAAATTGGTAAAAACCTGCTCCATTTGAGAAATTAAAACTTTTTCTTCTTTCTGCATTAAGTCATCTTTCTTTAAATTGTTTTTTGGCATCATAACCAAAAAAAGAACGGTTTCTAATCCGCCTAAAATAGCGCTTTTTTTACTTGTTTCAGAACGCAAAGCAATAATAAATCCGAACAAAATTAAAAGAAAAGATAAAACTAATCCGTATAATAAAAACATATTTACCTTAAAAATTGTTTATAACTCACCCACTCCTTAACTAATATATCGTGAAAAGTGTCTAAAATATACGAGTCATTCATTTGTTGTGCAACTTTTACTGTAAAAGCTATACCTCTTACTTTGGCAGTCTCTAATAAATGTTTAATTTTTTCTCCTTCGCCTAAAGTTTGAATTTCCTTCGCTTTTTCAATTGCCTCTTTTTTTAAACTATCGTCTAATTCCATCATATCTATTTCTCTTTTTAGAGCCTCTTTCGTAATAGTTTCTTCTCTTGTCCATTCTTTTTTTACTGGTTCTTTACGACCTTCTTGAAAAAATTCTATTTTTTGCTCAGAAGACAAATTTTCACCAGAAGGCTGTTTTATCTCTTTTTTTTCATCTGTCATAATTTCTACTGCGTTACTATTAAATCTATAAGCGTTGTTTCTTTATCTTTTTCATTTGAAGAATAACTAGTGACGCTTTCTTTTTTAAAGGCCGAAACATTTATTTTCAAACCGGTGGAAATTCTTGACACTTCATATATTTTTACACAAGGTATCGCAGCAAATTCTGGTTTTAACAAAGCACTGCACAAATTTGGATCTGGCTGCCAAGCATCTGCTATGTTATCCAGCGGCACATAATTTCTTCCTTCTGAATCAACTATATTTCCAATATCCCAAACTCTTTCTGGTATATTCTCCTTTCCTTTATTTTGAGCTCCTATTGTAACTATTATAAACTTTTCTGTGGTAACTAAATTTTTCTGCCAATCAGGAAACCTGGATTTTGAACCAAGTAAAATTTTTCCCATATCTCTTGCTTCTTGAAATGTAAATTTTATATTTCCCAATGTGGCTTCATATACTACCTTTGGACCTATTGTCTCCTCTATAGCAGGCTTTGGTGGCGCAGTTGTTGCCTTTAAAACTACAAAAACAATCACCACAGCAACAAAAACAATTATTGCTAAAACTAAAAGCAATTTTGACACTTGTCCTGCCTGCGCAGGCAGGACAGCCGACTTATTGATCTTTTTTCTTATCATATTTTTATTTATTAACTTTATAACTCTATGACTTATTTTACTCTTTTTAAAAAATTACATCAACTATCATTTATGAAATAGACCTGTTGCTTGATAATTTTCGTAACGAAAATTGAAGATTTTCGAGCGAAAATTACGAAAAGCGATAAGGTTTATATGGAATATAAGCCGAAGAGTTTTTCGTAATTTGTAGCTAAAATATTCAATTTGCAGTAGAATTATTATTAAGCGACAGGGCTAATAACTACATATCTCCATTTACTATATTGGTCTTTGAAGAATTGATATTTATTGTATCCAAACATCTTAACCATCTTTTCAATTTCCTTTTTTTGTATAATATCAAACTCCATATAAATATTACCATTTTTATTTAAATGATTTTTAGCTTTTTTTAAAAACTTTCTAATATAAAAAAGTCCGTCTTTGCCGCCAAACAATGCCAGACTTGGCTCAAATTTTAAAACTGACTTTTGAATTTTATTTTGCCTTGTTATAGCAATATACGGAGGGTTTGCGAAAATATAGTCATAGTTCCTCCTTATTTTATTAAATAAATCCGAATGAATTATTTTATACCTATGTTTTTTAATATTATTTATTTTTAAATTAATTTTTATTTGCTTTAGATATTTATCTTCTTTTTCTGTAAAATCCACTTTTGTGTTCTTCATATTTTTTAAAACGGCTATTCCTATACATCCAGACCCTGCAAAAATATCCAAACAACTGACATTTTTAGCTTTTGAATTTCTGATATTTTCAATTGCGGTATTGGTCCAAAATTCTGTTTCAATTCTCGGTATTAAAGGTCTTTTTGATAAATCAATTTTACAACCCAAAAAATTAGTAAATCCAATTACATAATCTAAGGGCTCTCCTCTTTTTAATTTTTCAATATCTTTTCTAAATTGTGCTGGTAACTTTTTGTTACTTGCCCCCACACCAATCTTTTGGTAGTGGGGGTATTTTTCTTTTAAAAGCCAATTGATTTCTTTTTGCATATTATTTAATTACTTTATCCTTATTTAATAGACTTGTCACTTAATAAAAAAAAGCCCCTGCAAAATTTGCGGGGCATGACACTCAATTTTTTTGAGGCCTTATATCTAAGGAGCCAAAATCATTTTGAGGAGAGCCATACGAGTATGTAGCCCACTTTCTACTTGGTCAGTAAGATAGATTGCTCGCGGATCTTTATCAACCTCTGTGTTGATTTCGTCCACTCTTGGAAGCGGGTGCATAATTATTGCGTCTTTTATCATCAAATCCAATATTGAATTATCAACAACGAAATAACCTAAATTATGGTCATTTTTGTCAAAATTAGTGCCACGTTCTTTTTGGGTTCTTGTTTGATAAATCACATTTACTTTGTTGGCAACTAATCTTAAATCATTTGTTTCAGATATAACAACACCGTGTTTTTCCAAATATTCTTTAATGTCTGTTTTCATTCTGGCGCAAGATGGCGAAACAAAATAAATTCTGATATTTTTAAACTTTCCTAGCAAATAAGAAAGCGACCGAACTGTCCTGCCATTCATTAAATCACCAACCATGGCAACAGATATGTCGTCGAGTGTGCCAAATTTTTTATAAATAGTATAAACATCAAGCAATGCCTGGGTAGGATGTTGACCTATCCCATCTCCAGCATTAATAATAGGAACTGATGATATGCTGGCTGCCAAAGCAGCGCTACCCTCTTCGTGATGCCTTAGAACAATAACATCTGGCCTAAGCCGATTTAACACTAATATAGTATCTTTTAGTGTTTCTCCCTTAACCGCAGATGAAAATTCTCCAGCGTTTTCTGTTTGGCAAACTTGACCCCCCCAATGAAACATAGCCATTTCAAAAGAAAATCTTGTTCTGGTACTCGGCTCATAGAAAAACGTTATCATTATTTTACCAAATAATATACGATTTTCTAGTCCGTTTTTTGAAATTTTTTCCATATTTTTTGTTAATGGAAAAAATTCTTTTTCAATCCATTCTCTCGAAAATTGCTGAGCTTTTATAATATGTGGCCATCCATCAAATTTATTGTCCATGAACTTCTCCCTGGTTCTAATTGTAAAAGAGCAACCACCTCTATTGTAATCTCAAATGTAAAGAAGTCAACAAAAAACCCGCGATGAACGGGTTTTCCATTTAACCAAGGTGAATTCCTATAATTTCTATTTCTGTATATGGCTGTCTGTGACCGATTTTTCTTTTGTATCTTTTCTTGGCTTTGTATTTAAAAATAATTAATTTATCCCCTTTTCCATGCTTTAAAATCTTTGCCTCCACTTTAGCTGTTTTTACGCTTGGAGTTCCTATTTCTATCTTTTTATTTTTTTCCACTAACAAAACATCTGAGAAAGAAATTTCTGCTCCCTCTTTTTTGTCTAATTTTTCCACTTTTATTTTGTCACCGGGCGAAACAAGATATTGTTTTCCCCCAGTCTTAATTACTGCTAACATATTTATAAAATTAGTATGGTTTTTTATTTTACCAAAAAGGCGCTCATTTGTCAACTCTTCACTCCCCTACAATAATTTTATTCTAAAAAATAAGAAGAAGCGTATATTTTTGAATTATCTAGCGCTTCTTTGGATACAGGGTTGGGCCAAGCCATTTCATTCGGAGGAAAATCGCATTCTTTCCAAATCCCATCTGGTCCGGCAGTACAATTCATATGAGTTCCTATGTTACAACTCCAACCAATTAATTTTTCATTTTCATCAAAATTAGAAATAAGTACTCCTTCATTATGACCGTCAGAAGAAACACAAATTAATCTTTTTGGTGGAGATTTTATAATAGAACTAATATAATCTTTTGCTTTCTGAACAATATTGGGTTCATTATCTATCACCGTTAACTTAAATTTTTCTTCGTCATTAAGAAGGTGGTCATGATATTGCCATTGACCTGATTTAAGAAAAGTAAATTTAATGCTATTTTGCGAAAGCACTACATCATCGGCTGAATATTGTTTATCGTGATCGTTGTGAAGTCCAGCAGATGGCCAATGTGGTTTCGTATCTTGATTAAAAAAAGTAATTGTGTCACCAACATTAATTGTTAATTCTTCTGGCTGGAAACCTTGTGCTGTTATTTTAATTATGTTTTTTTCAGAAAATATAATTATTTTATTTCTTAGGGTCCGTCCAATGATGTTTAAATTATAATCTAAATCAATGTCATTAATTTTGTTAATCAAAAAAGAAATACTTAATAAAGAAACTAAAATAAAAATTATCCAGTGAGTAAAAATGTGTTCTGAATTACTATGCCAATTTTGATAAAAATTATTTTTTTTATTTATTTTTTTCATAGATTTATTCTTCAATTATTATCTTACTCTTTTAAACTGAGGAGTCAAGCTGAGGCTTTTCAACTTCGCCAATCTTTATACGAGCTTTACCGTCTGTGATTTTTACCACATCCTTATCTATTTTTAAAAGTTCTCTACCAGCTTTATTATAACTGCTTACAGTTGTGTCTAAATGCTGACCAAGTCTTTTCATATGTTCTGAATAAGTGAACATATGCTTGCCCAACCTTTCAACCTCTTTAATTATTAAATGCGCTTCTTCTGAAATCTTTTGGTTCCTTAATCCCTGTAAAACTGTTTGCAAATAAGCTAAAAATGATGTGGGAGAAACAATTACAACTTTTTTCTTACCCGCGTAGTAAATTAAATTATTCGTGTCTTCTGTAATCATACCAACTTTATTTATTAATAAATCGTAATAAACTGCTTCAGATGGTATAAACATAAAAGCGAAATCCATTGTTTTTTCTTCTGGCCTTACATACTTTGAAGTTTCGTCAATTCTTAACTTTAAATCACTAACAAAAGCTGTTTCAAACCGCTTTTTTTCGTTTGGATCTCTAGTGTCTAATATTCTATTATAGTTTTCTAAAGAAAATTTTGAATCAATCGGAATTATTCTTTTATCAACAAAAACTACTGCATCAACAATTGTTTTATCACTAAATTCATACTGCATTTTATAAGAACCAGGCGGTAAAACATTTTTTAAAACCGTTTCTAAATAATATTCTCCTAAAATACCTCTTTGCTTGGGATTCTTTAAAATATCCTGTAAACTTTGCAATTGATCGGCAAAGCTAACTACTTGCCTGTTTGTTTCATCAAGTTTAGCAAGCCTCTCTCTTACATCACCAATAATCTTAGCTGATTGGTTAAATTGGAATTGCTGGTTTTTATTTGATTCAGATAATTTGAAATCCAAAACCTGCGAAATCTGGTTTATTTGCTGTTGAAGCATTAATAAAGAACCATCATCTTTTTTTTCTGATTCCGGTTTTTTTCTTAGCAATAAAAAAATAGTAACCGTTAATCCTATCGTAATTATAAATAATAGTATAATTGTTAAATCCATATTTTGAAAAAATTAAAAAATAATAGGTTTAAATATTTCGACCAAAAGAAATATAATATATACAAAAAGTAAAACAATTGCTTCTTTTTTCGTAATTTTTTTACCTGTTCTAATAGCAATAAGAAAAACGGCCAAAGCTATTATAAAAAATATCCTGGCGATCAAAAATGGGGAAAAATCATTTATTTGAAATGGAACAATAATCGCCACGATTCCCAAAACTAAAGTTGCGCAAGAAATCACAGAGCCCATTAAATCTCCCAAAATCATCCAACTCTCTCCACGCCTTGCTGAAATAATAGCAAAATAAGCTTCTGGAAAACAATTTCCCAAACCAAAAATTAAAAGACCCACCAAAGAAAGAGGAAAACCTAACTTATTAGAAAAATATTGAGCAGAGTTTATAATAATTTGAGAAGTTATTAAAAGAACAATTAAAAAAATAATTATTTTTATTAAATCTTTAAAAAAATTAGAAAATCCTTTTATCGGTTGCTGTCGTTTGCCAACATATACTTTTTTAAACCTGTCTCCTTTTGAAAAAAGCCAAAATGCATAAATAAAAAAGGCCAATATTAATATTGCCCCATCTATTCTATCCAATCTTCCATCTAAAATTAAAAATAACGGCATTATTGAAATCACTGCTGTAAACAAGGCGCTTTGCTGTACCATTTTGCTTTCAGCTGGTATAGAGCCCTTACTCATAAATATGGCTAACGCCATAACTAAAGTCAAATCAACTAAATTCCCCCCTAAAATATCGCCAAAAGCAAGCTCTGGAAAACCGCGTAAAACGGCTCCAATATCAACAAATAAATTTGGCAAAGAACCTGCCACAGACATTACAAAAAAAGCGATAATAAATTCACGCCAGCCAAGATATTTTGCAAGGTTAACCAGTGTTTTAATCAAATGAGAGCTCAGCCAAGCTAAAATAAAAATAGAAATTAAAAAGGCGATTATATAAAAAAACATAAAATTATTTAATAAAATATACCAATTCGTAAATAATACCAATTATAAAAATTAACGACAAAGGATAAATTAATAATTTTTTACCGCCAATTTTTTTATACATTAACAATATTAAAATTCCGTCAATGCCAAGTAAAATTCCTCCAATAAAAGATATCAAACCAATAAAAGAATTCAAACCTATCAAAAATAAAATCAACGGTGTAAAACAAGTAATCACCCACGAATGAAAATTTTTAATTTTTAAATCATAAATTAACACTTTCTTTAAAGTAAGCCCCGATGTGATAAAACCAACAAATGTTGTAGCGACCCCAACCAAAATTCCTAAAGTAACAACCCCATTTCCTAAGAAGCCTTTCAAGCCTAAAAGAGCCGACTGTGTTGTATTGCTACCAGTAACACCCAAAACCAAAAATATAAAAAAAATATAAATTACAGCCGAAATTAAAATTGCAGTTATGATTATTTTTTTTACTAATTTTTTATTTTTCCCTAACATTTCTTCGGTTTCCGGTATCATACCTGTACCCCATAAAGAAAACATAATTGCACCGTATGGTAGAAAAAAATTTGGAGTTTGAAGTTTGAAGTTTGAAATAAAAATATTGTTTAAATTAAATTGTGAAAAACTTTTTATAAAAATTAAAACTAAAACTAATAATAAAAAACAAAGTACCGCTAATTCAACTTTAGAAACTATTTTTATACCAAAATAAATAATCAAAGAAGCTAAAGCAAAATAAATAAAAACATATAAAAGTTTACTGCCACCAAAAATAGGTAAAAACACATTGGATAAAAAATCACTTCCAATAATCAAATAAACCAACAACACCCCAAAAGATCCAATAGCAGTAAGAACCAAAGACAATCTACCAAACCATTTTCCTAAATGAAAACCGACAAATCCGGGAAATCTTTTAAAATCAGGAGTTTTAAGAGCTATCTCTCCATACATTAAGTGAATCAAAATAACTAAAAATCCCAAAACCAAAAAATAGGCCAGCATTATCCAAATACCAACCTTCAAAGTAATATACGGCAAAGCAAAAAAACCAACACCGATAATACTGCCAGACAACGTAGCAATAGGATAAATATAGTTTTTAAATAATCCTTCTTTTATCATTTATCTATTTTATCATTAAAATTGAAAATTAACTACAATAAAAAAAGCCCCAATTCATTGAATCGAGGCGTATGTTCTTTTATTCTTCTCTTTGAAGAACTTTACTTACTTCGCTCTAGTTCTAGTTTTTCTTTAGCTTCTTTAAGGTATCCATCGTAAGTAGCAAGTTCAATGCTACTATATAACATTGCGGAAACTTCGGGCAATCTCTTTTTAATCAAAGTTAGCATAGAAACAAGGCAGGCTTCGGGATTTTCATGCGCCTTCTTTTTTTTTTCTTCGCCAAAATGTCCCATAACTTCTTCAACTAGTAGTGCTGTTGCCTTGGAAAGCATAGTTTTTCTCCTTTCAGAGAGTTAGGACTCGATAGAATCAGACCTAGTTGGTTTCGCCACATTTAACACCAAGTCAAATAGGCTAGTTACCCATATTTCGTCTTCGCGCATTCCTTCTTTTACTACCTGTTCCCAGAATTTCCTGACAAGATAGCAAAATACAAATATCTCCCGGTCGTCTAACCACTTACCCGTTTCAATTGCAATGTCGGCATAGTATTTTTTAGCAAAAATACCCCGCTGTTTTGGCCATGGCTTATGCCTTGCCATAAATTGAGCTTGTTCTTCTTTGCCCCATACTTTATGATCATAAAGACGGCCGTGCTGGGAAATAATCCAAAATAGCATAGCCCGTAAGACATCTGAACAATCTTCTTCGATGGCTTGTTTAGTAAAAGAACTTTCAAACCGGAACATAGCACGCACAATCTGGGTAGCTTCTTCGATGGGTTTTCTTTCACTGTCAAAGAAAACGCCATCTACAGAATAGGTTGACCAACCTTTGAAAGGAGATTTGTACATATTAATCCGTTCAAGAGCTTCATCTACTGAAGGCAAGATGCGACTAAATTTGGCTGAGATGTAACGACTAGCCTTGAATAAATCAGGAAAGGCCTGAAATTCATTTATTAATTTTTTTACATTGTCCCGCAAATATGTTTTTACCACATTTTCATCACATCCCTCACGCAATGCATCAAAGATTGCTCCATAATAAGCCGCTCTTTTGGGAAAATAAATTTCCACAAACAATGCACGTTCGCTAGAGTTAAAAAAATAACTTTTTTCCAGAATTGGCATATGTACGTCCCTTCGTTAGAAAAAACCCGTTTGAACTGTCAAAGAACCAATCTCTGTATACCAAATTCTAAACATTAAGTCAACTAAAAAATAATCAGATAAAATTCTAGTAATATATCTGATTATTAATCAAATTAAAGCCTGAAGATGTTTGTTCAACGGCAAAATAAATATTTTTTGTTTTCGATTCATCTATAAGATACCCACCATCATCTAAAATAATATTCTTATTTTTATTAGATATATTTTTAGTTAATGATTTGCAGTTTTTTATATGCTCTTTATTAAAAGAGATGCCGTTAAACTCTGGCTTAAAACCAAATTGAATAAACATTCTATACATTTCATATTGTGGCGCTAATAAGTGCTGGCAACTATAGAGAAAAAAATTAGACAAATCTATTTTATGATTTCTATAATAATTAAAAACTTTATTTAATAATGGGTATGCATAATCCATTCTCTAAAATTATTTTTTATTTTACTCTATTAAAAAACCACCAAAAAAAACAATAATGTTTTAACTATTGTTGTGCTCCTAACCGGAGTCGAACCGGTGTTCTCAGCTTGAGAAGCTGATGTCCTAACCACTAGACGATAGGAGCATTTTCAAGCTTATTGCTTATTATTTATATCATAATCTGGCGGTATCTGCCAATAATTAATAATATACTGCGCTAATTTTCTAAAAACTGGCACAGCAGAAAGAGCTGAACTTTGAACCTTTGGATTATCTAATTTTACTAATATCAAAAACTGCGGATTTAAAGCTGGTCCAAAACCAATAAAAGTTTGAATGGTTTTATCTGGATAGTATCCCTTTTTATTTTCAAATGGAACTTGGGCTGTTCCTGTTTTACCAGCCAAATAATAGCCAGGAATTTTAGCTCCTTTACCAAAACCCCTTTCTACTACACTTGTTAACATAGTCGTGACCTGTGATGCTGTTTTGGTTGAAATAATTTGCTCATTTGAAATTTGAGGAGTTATGTCTACTTCTTTTTCTCCCTTGACTATTTTTTCCACTACATACGGCTTTACTGATTTACCGCCATTAGCAATGGAGCTGAAACCTCTAGCAATTTGAATGGGAGTAACACCAATGCCTTGACCAAAACTGGCTGTAGCAAATTCCACGTCTGGACCATTAATATCGTTTTGAGAGCTGACCTCTCCCTGTAATTCAACACCAGTTTTTTTATTA
>Ga0209515_10006315_pt1 | contig 14854 bp, 13 predicted proteins | sample Subgroupgradi54m_FD_187454 | JGI IMG/M metagenome (GOLD analysis project Ga0209515, IMG submission 187454) | Subsurface groundwater microbial communities from S. Glens Falls, New York, USA - GMW60B uncontaminated upgradient, 5.4 m (SPAdes)... ...
CGCGAAGCAGCGCGAAGCCGGGAATCGGTGGTAGGGGCGCAGTCTTGCCCGTTCGATTAACTCAGGGCCTTGAGGCAGCCGAAAGGCTGCGCCCAAGGTGCGTGGCATCACCAACGAGGGCGCAGCAAGACTGCGCCCCTACCACGACGATCGTGCCGCGCACAAGGGAGGGCGGTTGAGGGCAACCGCTCCCGACGGCTCGGGGCAGGACGCCAAGCAGCGGTTCGCCGACAAGAACCTCAGCGGCTTTCTCCAGAAGCCCTTCAGCGTCGACACGCTGTGTGCCATCCTCCGGCAGTTTTCGCGAAAATAGGTCGCCACGTCGCGCCTCCCCGGTTCACCCTGTCGCCGTCGTGAAGCATTTGGTCGTCGTCATCGGCAGTTTCAACCAGGACCTCGCGTTCTACACCAAAAACTTTCCCCGGCCGGGCGAATCGGTGGTGGGCGATTTCCGGCCCGGGCCCGGCGGCAAGGGTTTCAACCAGGCGGTCGCGGCCTCTCGCTCCGGTGTCTCCACCTTGTTCGTCGGTGCGGTCGGGCGCGATGCCTTCGGCGTCCGGGCGAAGCTCATCGCCCGCGCCGCCGGCCTGCCCGCCCATTTCGTCGTCAAGCCGAAGCATGCCACCGGTGCGGCCGTCATCACCGTCAACGCCGCCGGCCAGAACCAGATCATCATCTCGCTCGGTGCCAACCTCGGCCTGCGGCCGCGCGACATTCCCGTCTATTTGCTCGCATCCGCCCAGGTCGTCGTCTGCCAGGGCGAGTCGGACTACGCCACCGTCGGCTTTGTGCTGCGCACCGCCCGCCGGAATGGCGCCATCACCGTGTTCAACCCCTCGCCCATGCGGCCGGAATTCGACCCCGCGCTGCTCCGGCATACCGAGGTGCTCATTCCCAACGAAAGCGAGTTCATCCTGCTCGTGAAAAAATCCGCGCCCTGTGCCGCCCTGTTGCGCACCGCCCCGTTCAACGCCCAGGGCGAGTTCACCGAGGCCTCGTTGCGCGCCCTGCCCGCCGATGCCCTGCACCGGCTTTGCCGCTGCCTGCAGGTGCCGGTCGTCATCGTCACCCTCGGCGCCCGCGGCTGCTTCGTGTCCCAGCCCGATGTCTACACGCGCATCAACGCCCACGATGTCGAGGTGGTGGACACCACCGGGGCGGGCGACGCGTTTGTCGGCGGATTTGCCGCCGGGCTGGTGAAGTTCAAGCACAACATCTTCGAGGCGGCGCACTACGCCAACGCCGTCGCCGCGCTTTCCGTCATGCAGCCGGGCACGGCACCCTCGATGCCCATCGCCCGCGAAATCGCCCGCTTCCTCAGGAAGCGCGATCACCAATGAGGCCGCCGGCGTGGACGCGGGCGATACCGTCGAGTTCACGCTCGAGCGCGACACCGGCTCGCGCGAACCCGACCTGCCCGACGAGATGCAACGGGTGTTTCGCTCCCGGCCGGAACTGCGGGAGCGCTGGATGCTGCACAGCGTCGCGATCCGCCGGCAGGTGGTCCGCTACATCGAACAGGCGAAAAGCCCGGAGGTCCGCGCCAAACGCTGCTGGATCTTCCTCGAGCGCCTCGCCGAAACCGGCCGGCTGAGCGGGGACGGCTGAACGTCTCCTGACAATGGACCAGGAGGAACGATCAGTTGTTCGGGATGAAGCCCTGCGGCTTCGGTTCGAGGTAGCCCTTCGCGAAGAACGGGACGTATTGGGCGATGCCCAGCACCCCGAGTACAAACAGGTCGTCCTTGTAGGCCCCGCCCAGAAAGATGCCGAGGATGCCGCTGGCCTCGGCCAGGGCGAGGCCAACGATGAAGAGCGGGAACGCCTTTGACAGGTCGTCATAGCGCGGCAGCACGAGCCAGCGGATGACGATGCTCACGAACAGCGGCACGAGACCGACGAGGCTGAACAGCAGGTCGCCCGTCTCCGACACCGGCTTCACCGGCCCGCGGCCAAGGAACAAATAGAGCAGCACAAGCCCGGCGAGGATCGCACCCCAGATGATCCACCAGATGAGGAGCGGGAACGCGGGCTGGGCGGAATCGTTTGATGGAGTCGAGGTCATGGTTGGATTACGCTAATCGACGCCCACGAGGGGCTCGTCGAAATATATGCGGTGATACAATACGAAAAATCAACGGTCGGCACGGTCGGCATCCATGGCCCGCGATGCCTTGGCTGAAATCGGCTTGGGCATATAACTGAGAAGTCTGGCGTAGTAATCGAAACCCGCGGGCTTCTTGGACCGCACGACTTTCCCGCGCTGCCGGTTGGGGTGCTCGCTGCTTACATACGCAGGCCGGCCGCGCTCGGTCAGAATCACCTCACCCTCCTGCTCGACCAGTTTCTGCACCTGATGAAACTGCGTGCGGAGTTGATGGACGGTGGCGGTTTTCATGACGCAAACAAACTCTTGTGATTCGGGGGCAAAGGCAAGGATGCGCTAGCCTGCATATTTCACACTCCAACTGCTTTTGTTCGTGTGTTCGCGGATGCCTGCAGCGGGATGTCATCGAGAATTGCTGGGATATGCAGGCTAAAAGCAAAACCGCCGGGCGGTTTTGCCGTTAGCCCGGATGGGCCCAAAAGCGGCAAAAGCAGGACAGATTTTCTCACAGGGTGTGGGTGTGCCGGAGAGGAGAGTGTGAAATGTCCGGGCTAAGCACGTAGGGGCGCAGACTTGCTGCGCCCAAGGACGCCCGATCCAGGAAGGGCGCAGCAAGACTGCGCCCCTACGTGCCAAAGCCCCTACGTTCCAAAGCCCCCTACGCTCCAAAGCCGCGCCGCGCCAAGGCCAGGTATTGCTGGAGTTCCACGGGCCAGCACCGCGCCGACCTGCGGATCATCCAGACACAGTTCGAGCCGCTGAAGTGACGGCGCGATTCGCGCGCCGGAGCGTCCGCTCGAGGATGGGGCGGTTAAAATCTTCAATGTGGGTTTGCACCCTATTATCGAAAAACCCGCTCCGCGCTAAGGTTGTGGCATGAACTCCATTCGCTCCTACAAAACAGTTGAGGCCCGGAGCCTCGCGGCCCTGCAATTCAAAGTTGCCTCGCGCAAAGCCACCGGCTGGGTCGTTGACGGCCCGATGCTGCAGGTGACGGATTTTTCCCACGGCCATCGCGCGGTACACCGCTACTCCCAGGCAATGTTCAAGGCCGATCTCACCATGGTGCGATGGAGCCTGCTGTAACCGGGTTCGCCGCGGCTACCAGCTCCAGTCCCCCTTCGCCGGGCCGCCGTCCGGCATCCCGTCGAGAAACGGGGCACGATGTTCGTATCACGAACATTGGGGCCGGGCGCCAAAATTTACTCCGGTGGCCCGGCGGCTGTCGCGCCCATCAGTCCTTCAGCGCCGGCAACTGAGGCGGTGGCGGCGGCGATGACGCCCCTGCCCCGACAAGCGTCACGATGGCGCCGTGGGGCGATCCGATGTTGTAACCGGCATCCGGAGAGAGCACGAGCATCACGTGCCGGGCGGCGGATCCGAGTCCGGCCGCCACGGGCACGATCGACATCGTCACCGACTCGCTGCCCGCGGGAATATCGATCTGGACGGGCATGTCGCCTTCCGGTCGCCGGTAGTCGTTCCATTTGGTGGCGGTGCCGCGCAAACCAAAGCGTACGGTCAGCGGCGCGGACCGGTCGCCGGTCCGCTGAAAGCGGAAGACGCCCTGGGTGCGCTCCGTGACCGAGGCCATCGGCTCCGGGGCACTTGCGGTGACCACGGGCCGGCCATTGTCCGCGTCGAACTCGGCGGTGGCAACGATCCGGCGGCCGTCCGGCCAGGTTGCTTCGGCCTCGACCCAGATCCGGCCGTGGGTGCGCGGCGTGAAGGTGAAAGGGGATCCCCAGCCCGGCTGCTGGTCGCGGGCCTCCCAGACGATTCTGGCCCGCGAGAGATCGAAACCCGCGGGAGCGTCGAATTGCACCGTCACCGGTTTGTCCAGGGTCGCCCGCGCCGGCAACCCGGTGATGCGGCCGCTCGCCGCACGCCAGGGTTGTCGTCCGGCCTTCGTCCGGGCCGCGAGCCACGCCAGGCCGGCGAGGGCCTTCGCCTGGTTACCGATCACGAACTCGGTCGAGACGTTATACGTGTCGGACCAGCGATCGTAATACGGGTAGGGCGCCCGCTCCGCGCCATCTTCCGGAAAAGACATCGCGCCCAGCTCGCCCTGGTAGCGGGCCAGATAGGGCTGGCCGGCCTGGATGTTGCCGATCGGGAGGCCCGACGGTGGCAGGACCCGGCGGTCGTTCTCGGCGTATTGGTGCACGACGACCTGCGGCCGCCGCTGGCCGAGCCCGGTGATGTAGGTCATGTTCACGGGATTGGTTCCCGCCTCGAAATTCAGGTTCGACACGTAGGCCTCCAGGAAACGCGCCCGCGGATCATTGCCGCCCGGGTAGTCCAACTGGCTGGCCACCACCAGATCGAAGGCCTGGTCGAGGGAAAAATACCAGCCGCCGCCGCGCATGCGCTTGGTGGCGTCCGGGAAGCTCGTCCCATAGGCGCTTTGCTCCGCCCAGCGGAGCGTGTCGCGGCCCGCGGCCTCGATGGCCCGTTCGCATTTTTGGTGCAGGTTGCGGTCGAGCTGGCCGGCGGTCACCCGCCCGGTGCGCTCCGCGAAGCCGTAGCTGCGAATGGCGTGGCCCCAGGCCTCGGTGAGCCGCCACCAGCCCCAGCGACGCGTGTCACCGCTGTCCGGATCGCACCATTCGCGGAATTTCCGGTGATATTCCTCCTCGCCCGTCGCGAGAAAGAGTTCGCACGCGGCCCAGGCCAGCTCGTCGTAATGAATAAAATTATCCCCGTAATGCGTCAGCCGCTGGTAGGAGTCGGTCGGGCCATGGCGCTCCAGCGCCCCGACCAGGAAGCGCCAGCCCTTCCGCGCCCGCGCCAGGCAATCCGCCGCCGAGGCAGGAAATGCCTCACGGTAGCGGGGCGAAGCGGCCGCCTGCGCCAGCGCGGCAACGCCGGCGGCGGTGGCCGCGGTATTCTTGGGCCAGACCACCTGGGCGTCGCCCCGGTCCGGCAGGACGTTGTTCTCATAGGCGCGATCGCGCGGATAAACGAGAAAGTGGAAGCCGCCGTCGTCGTCCTGCATTTTCGCCAGAAAATCCACCTCCCATTTTGCCTCCTGCAGCAGATCCGGAATGCCGTCGCCGCTTTCCGGCAGTCCAAGATTGTCGAGATCCGCGACCCCGGGCAGCGCATCCACCGCAAAGACCAGGCAATGAACCAACGCGGCACTGTTGATCGTGTATTTGCTGTAATCGCCCGCGTCGTGATGGCCGCCGGCCACATCGATCGCGCCCTGCCGGACAAACGGAAAGAGCTGCGCCGGCTCGTCGGCCAGCGCCGGCGCGCCCGGCGGCGGATGGTGGCCCGCAGCGGCGGCGTGCGCCGCCAGGGTTTTCCACGTGAAGGGGAAATCCGCCTGCGGCGACGGCACGCCCGCCGGCGCAAGGTGGCAGGCGGCGTGAACGAAGCGGGTGAACGGCAGCACGTTTTCGCCGCCGCAACGCTGGTGATAAAGGCCCAGCGCATAGGCGCGGGCGAAATTGACCGCCATGCCCTCATCGATCCGGAACGGCAGCGACGCGCCCATCCCCGGCACCACCAGCCGGTATTCGCCGGGCGTGTCGAAGCCGCTGAAGTCCGCTTCATACACTTCCTGATAGGGCGCGGGCGAATAAACATAGCCCGAGTCCGCCCGTCGCTTGAGCCGGCCTTCGTGGACGATCCGGCCCGCGGGGGAAATGAGCCGGAAGCCGCGCGCGGCGGGCACCGCGAGTTCGCCGCCGCTGCCCAGAAAATAGCCCACCATCGCCTTCTTCGGCAGGGCCGGCGCATACCCCTCCTGGTTGACATGGATCGCCGGACTCCAGCGCAACGGATCGGCCCGGACCGAAAAATTCATGCCGGCCGGCCAGAGCCCGCCGCCGGGGTTTTGGACCGTCACCGTCGCGCCCTCATTGATTTCTCCGCCCAGCTTCAGATACAGCCATGTGCCGACGCGCAAATCCCGGCGACTGAGGGGCGCATAGACCGCACGCCGCTTGACCGACACTTCGCGGACCGCGACGGGGCTGCCGGAGGATTTGACTTCGAATTGCGAGGCCTCGGGAATTTTCAAATCGCCCGGATTCGTGAGATTCCAAGGCACGGTGGTTCCCGGCTCGGGGGGTGATTTCGTCTGGATGAGCTCGAGTTCGAGCAGATCGGGCGTGAGCACCCGCAAACTCGCGCCGGGGGCGATGAGTTCGTCCCCGACGGCGGCGGGGACTTCCGCCCGGAGAGCGGGCGGCATCCCGGCGCCAAGGGCGGCCAGGACGAGTGCGAGAAACCATGGGTTGGCGGTGAACGATAACTGGGCCGACATTCCCAATTTAACCATGCAACCGGAAATCCCCTTATGGTGTCTACCCCCACTAATCCCGGATTATTGACCTCCCGAAATGTCTGGATTCACGGAATTCACCTCCGACCACCGGACTTTCCCGTCCTGAATGGGGTGATCACCCACTGGAATACACCTACCCCTCGTTCATAATGGCCACGGTTCGACCTGAACTCCAAGTCAGTCAAAACCATCCCCGGCGCGCCCTCCCCTGACGCGCCGGGATACGACAATCGAACCAGCCGGCTAACCCGCAGCATTCTCATGGCTACAAAAATAAAACCACCGCGCAAACTGGAGGCCCCGAAACACGCCCCCGGCGGAACCGTCGAGCGCGGCAGCGATCCGCTGATCGCCCCCCAGTCCGGCGGCAACTACAGCGATTTCCTCCTGCGCGAGCTGGTGTCGCACCTGCGGGAAAACCGCACCCAGCTGCGGGAAGTCTGGGCCCGCAACATCCTCGAGGCGAAACTGCTCTCCGCCATGACCAAGGAGGAAATCTTCTCCGAGGTGACCTCCGTCTACGACAATTACGTCGAGGTGCTGGAAACCGGCAGCGTGGACGCCCTTCAGGCCTATGCCCGCAACCTGTCCGAGCGCATCATTCCCCGCGGCGTCGAAACCCACGAGGTCATCAGCATCGTGTTGCTGCTCCGCGACGTGCTCGCCCGCTCCCTTTTCAAGAAATACCAGCACGACTTCGACCTGCTCAACCGCGTGCTCGACGCCTATGAGCCGGCCGCCAATCGCATCGCCAACACGGTGGCCGTCAGCTTCGTCGAGGAGCGCGAGCGCATCATCCGCCAGCAGCAGGAGGCCATCCGCGAACTCTCGACCCCAGTCCTGCAGGTGCGCGAGCGCCTGCTGATCCTGCCGATGGTCGGCGCCATCGATTCCCAGCGCGCCAAGCAGCTGACCGAGCAACTCCTCCGCGGCATACGCAACAACCGCGCCAAGGTCGTGGTGGTCGACATCACCGGCGTGCCCACCATCGATTCCACCGTCGCCAACCACCTGGTGCAAACCGTCGAGGCTTCGCGACTCATGGGCGCCGGCGTCATCATCACCGGCCTCTCCTCGGAAATCGCGCAGATCCTCGTCACCATCGGCGTCGACCTGAGCAAGATGAACGCGGTGGGCGACCTGCAGGGCGGCATCGAACTCGCGGAGAAAATGCTCGGTTACAAGGTCCGCACCACCGAGATGGCGAACTCCGAGTTATCCACCATGCCGTCCTGACCGTGTCCGGACCATGCAAGTCCCGATTCTCAAGCAAGGCAGTTACCTGATTGCCAGCATCCAGTCGGTGCTGTCCGACGCCGACATGCTGCAGTTGCGCGACGACCTGTCGGACCGGGTCGGCCAGTATCGGGCCCGCGGCGTGATCATCGATGTCACGGTGCTCGATGTCATCGACTCCTTCGCCACCCGCACGCTGCGCCACATGGCGCACACGCTCAACCTGCGCGGCGCCGAGACCGTCATCGTCGGCATCCAGCCCGAAGTCGCCTTCGCCATGGTGCAGCTCGGCCTGACCCTCGAAGGGGTCGGCACTGCCCTCGATCTCGAGGAGGGCCTCGCCTTCCTCGACCTAAAAACCAAGCACCATGCAAAACCCGGCCCTTGATATCCGCCTGGAGATCCGCTCCACGATCGACATCGTGACGGCCCGCCAGCAGGGCCGGGAATTCGCGATGGAACTCGGATTTGCCGGTTCGGAGATCACGCTCATCGCCGCCGCCATTTCCGAAATCGCGCGGAACATCCTCGACCACGCCAAGCGCGGCGAGGTGTCCTTTGCCCTCGTGCAGAAGGGGGGACACCGCGGCCTCCAGATCGTCGCCCAGGACCAGGGCCCCGGGATCGCGGACATCCACCAGGCGATGCAATACGGCTATTCGACCCGCCGCGGGCTGGGCGTCGGCCTGCCCGGCGCCAAGTGGCTGATGGACGATTTCGAGATCGAATCCACCGTCGGCAAAGGCACGAAAATCACCATGCAGAAGTGGCTCAAAAATGGAAATCGCAAGCTCACTGCACCAAATTGAATGGGGGGTGGCCCGGAAGGCGATGCCCGGCCAGACGGTCTCGGGCGATCTCCACCTGGTCCTCCCCCACAGCCGCGGCGTGCTGCTGGCGGTGGTCGACGGATGCGGCCACGGGCCGGAGGCCGCGCGGGCCGCGGAGCTGGCGGTGGCGACCCTGCGCCAGCTCCCCGAAAACACGGTGCTGTATCACCTGAACCGCTGCCACGTGGCCCTGGCCCAATCCCGCGGGGCGGTGATGACGCTCGCCGACTACAACGCCCGGGATCATTCGCTGACCCTGTGCGGCGTCGGCAACGTGGAGGCGATGCTTTTTCGCACGGGGGCGCCCGCCGGTGCGCCGGCGCAGGAAAGCGCGCTGCTCCGCGGCGGGGTCGTCGGCGGACAGCTGCCCAACCCCTACGCCAGCGTCATCCCGGTCTATGCCGGCGATGTGCTGGTGATCGCAAGCGACGGCCTGCGGCTCGACTTCAACTCCGAGGTCTGCTTCCGGAATCCGCCCCAGCGCCTGGCGGATTACCTGCTCAAAAAACACTTCAAGGGAAACGACGACGCGCTCGCGCTGGTCGTCCGCTTCCGCGATGACGACGATGCGTGAAGCCGCCGTCCAGCTCACGGAACCGCGCCGCCCGGTCGCCGCCAACCCGCCGGCGGAGGCACCCGCCTGGTCCAAGGTGGTCGTCGATGCCGGCGACTATTGCGTGGTGATTCCGACGCCGGTCGCCGTCTCGCGCCCGTCCCTGGACCTGGCCGGGCTGCCGGCACCACGCGGCGGCACCGCGGAACTGTGGCAGCGGGACGATTTCTGCGCGGAACTGCAGTCGCTGGTGCAGTTGTGCGCGGATGGCGAGGAACAGCACTACGAGGCCGCCTACGAACTGGCGCGGGCGGGCCGGCGGCGGTTCGAGATCAACCTCTATCCCGGCCACACGCCGGGCCCGGCGCATGTGGTGCTCGTCATCCGCGACATCACCGAGCGCCGGCGGGCCGAGAGCCATCTGCAGCTGCTGCTGCAAATCGTCCATTTCCTGAGCGTCTCCCCCGACCTGTCCTTCGCCGCGACCTCGATCCTCAAACGGCTCTGCGCCGTGTCGAACTGGCCGCTGGGCGAGCTGTGGACGCCGAATCCCGAGGGTGCGGTCGAACTCTTCAGCGCGGCCCACCGGCCCGATCTCGCCGGCGGCGAGCAGTTCCGCCGCGACACCGCCGGCCTGACGCTCCCGATCAACGAGGGGCTGCTCGCCGATCTCTGGTCCGGAAGCTCGGTCTACATCGCCGACCTCACGACCGATGCCACCTTCCTGCGCGCGGCCGCCGCCGCGCGCGCCGGTTTCCGGTCCGCGTTTGCGATCCCCCTCAAATCGGGCGAACAGACCCTCGGGGTCATGCTGTTCTTCCTCACCGGCGACAAGCCGCCGGATCAGCACTGGATGACCCTCGCGCACGCCGTCGCGGCGGAGCTCGGCGCGGTCTTCCACCGCGTACGCATGCAGGAGCAGCTCGACAGCTTTTTCAACCGGTCCCTCGACATGCACTGCCTCGCCGGTTCCGACGGCTTCCTGAAACGCGTCAACCCCGCCTGGACGCGCACGCTCGGCTACGACACCGAGGAACTGCTGAGCCGGCCGCTCATCGAGTTCGTCCACCCGGAGGACCGGTCCGTTTTCAGGGAGAATCTCTCCAAGCTCGGGCAGGGGGAAGACCTCACGGCGGTCGAAGTCCGTTGCCTCTGCAAGGACGGATCGCCCAAATGGACCTTATGGAACGCCACGCCGCTCCCCAACCAGGATCTCGTGATTGCGACCGGCCGGGACATCACCGAGCGCAAGCACACCGAGGCCGCGGTGCTGCGCAGCGAGGAGCACTACCGTGACCTTTTCCACCAGGCTTACCAGATGCAGGAAAACCTCCGCCGCCTGTCCGACCGCGTGCTCAAGGTCCAGGAACAGGAGCGCTCGCGCATCAGCCGCGACCTCCACGACGAGGTGGGCCAGGCCCTCACCGCCATCAACATGAACCTCGCGATCCTGCGCAACACCTTCGCGTCAAGTCCCGTCGAGACCGAGCGCCGGCTCCGCGACTCCCAGGACCTGATCGAGCGGACGATGGAGACCATCCACGATTTCTCGCGGGAACTGCGGCCCGCGATGCTGGACGATCTCGGGCTGCTTCCGGCGCTGCGCAACTATGTGACGAGCTTCACCGAGCGCACCGGCATCGCGGTGCAGTTGCACGCCACCCAGTCCGAAAACATCGAGCAACTCGACTCGGAACGGAAGACCGTGGTCTACCGCATCGTGCAGGAGGGCTTGAACAACGTCGCCAAGCACGCCGACGCCAAGCGGGTGGAGATCGTCATCGCCGGTTCCCACTACGACGTCCGCCTGCAGCTCGGCGACGACGGCCAGGGCTTCTCCCCCGGCTCCACGTCCCCGGCCAGCGCGCCCAAGCAGCTGGGCCTGCTCGGGCTGGCCGAGCGCGTGCGCCTCGTGGGCGGCGAATTCGCCCTCACGTCCATGCCGGACCACGGCACCATCCTGCGCGCCACCATTCCTTTCAAGTCCGTCTGACACCCGTCCCATCCCCTGCCCCTTTACCGGAGCAACCCAAACCAGAAATCCGCCACTACCATGCCTAAAATAACCGTTCTACTCGCTGACGACCACACCATGGTCCGACAGGGTCTGCGTTCCATTCTCGCCGCCGAAACCGACATCGAGGTTGTCGGCGAGGCAGAAACCGGCCGCCAGGCCCTGCAAATGGTCAGGAAATACCTGCCCGAAGTCGTCGTCATGGACATCGCCATGCCGCTGCTCAACGGCCTCGAGGCCACGCGGCAGATCGTCCATGAGATCCCGTCGACCCGGGTCATCATCCTGTCGTCCTACAGCGACGACGAATACGTCGAACAGCTCACCGACGCGGGCGCCATCGGCTACTTGCTGAAGCAGACCGCGGCGAACGATCTGATCAAGGCCATCCGCGAGGCGCGACAGGGCAATGCCTACTTCAGCCCGTCGATCTCGCGCCGCATGCTCGAATACTACCGCCGCGCCTTCATCAGCGGGCAGCCCGTCCGCAAGACCGCCGAATCGCTCACCTCCCGCGAGCGCGAGGTGCTCCAGCTCATCGCCGAGGGCAACACCAACAAGCAGATCGCCGCCATCCTGTGCATCAGCATCAAGACGGTGGAAAAGCACCGCCAGCAGGTGATGGACCGGCTCAACATCCACGACATCGCCGGGCTCACCCGCTACGCGATGGCCAAGGGCATCATCGAGACCAAGACTCCGGTGCTGAACGGCGCGGCCTGAGCGGCGCGTCTCTCCCAACACATCCCGCCCTGCGGGCACCCCTCTCCAGCCGGACTCATGCAGTTGGCCGCGATTTTTCTCTGAACTTGCTAAACTGAAAAGTGCAACGGTGGGCCAGCCCGCTTGCGGGCGCCCAAAGAGCGCGAGCAAGCTCGCTGGCCCACGGGCAACTCCATGATCCCGGCTCCAGAGGGGATCTTCGGCTGCGCCAGTCTGGGTCCCCCTGGAGAGGGGTGGCGCGCAGCGCCGGGGTGTGTTAAAGGAAGTAACGGAGTAGGGCCGAAGCACCGCGCTACGATTGCTCACCGCGCCCGGCGCCGTGCGAACCGCGGCCGCCGCTTCGAGCCCGGGCGCCTCCGGTAGCGCCAGTCTCCGACTGGCACCCGCCGGTTTTACGCAGCCGAGATTGCAGTCGAAAACGTGGCATGTGGTCTTGTCTTCTCTGCTTGCGGCGACCGGTTTTACGCAGCCGAGATTGCAGTCGAAAACGTGGCGTGTGGTCTTGTTTTCTCTGCTTGCGGCGACCGGTTTTACGCAGCCGAGATTGCAGTCGAAAACGTGGCGTGTGGTCTTGTCTTCTCTGCTTGCGGCGACCGGTCACAGACCGGCGCTACTCCCGGGAAATCGCCGACAACCGAGAGATGCGCCCCCGCACCGCATGAATGGAACGCACGTCTTGTCTAGTATTACTCCGTGACTTTCCTCGCAAAAACCATCGATTCGCAGTGTCACCTATTAAGTGACACTCTCTCTGAGAATCGGCGAATATCTGGCGCCGACTTAACGCGGTAATGCTAGTGGCGCAGCGTGGCGGTGGCGGTGGCGGGGTCGCCGGCGTTGTAGGCGGTGCCGGCTTTCACCGTCACGGATACGGTCGCCGGATCGGCGTTGGTGGTGTTGGCCACCGCGCGGATCGAGAATGAGGCCGTGGCGGACCCGGCGGGAATCGTGATCTCGACCGGCATGTCGCCTTCCGGGCGGCGGTAATCGTTCCACTTCACCGCCGAGCCGCCCAGTGCATAGGTCACGGTCAGCGGCAAGGCGGTGTCGCCAGTGCGGGTGAAGGCGAAGGTCGCGGTGTCAGTGGCGTCGCCAATCCTGGCGGAGTCGTCCGTGGCCTTGATCGACACGTTGGCCCGGCCGTTGTCGGCGAAGAAGTTCTTCACCGCGAAAACGCGCCGGCCGTCAGGCAGGGTTGCTTCCGCCTCCACCCACTGCTGGCCATAGGCCGTGGGAGTGAAGGTGAACGTCCCGCCGTAGGCCGACGGGTGGTTGGCGGCCTCCCAAACGATGGTCGCACCCGTCAAGTCGAGGCCGGCGGGTGCAGCCAGCGTGGCGGTGACGGGCGTGCCGGCGAGCAGCGTGTCGGGCAGGCCGGTGACCGACCCGGCCGACGGCTTCCAGGCCTGGGCCTTGAGCGCAGTCTGCGCGGCGAGGGTGGCGTAGGCGACAAGGCTGCGCGCCGTGTCGAGGTGCACGAACTCCGTGGTGACGTTGAAGGTGTCACTCCAGCGATCGTAGAAAGGATAGGGCGGCTTGCCGTTCGAGTCGGACGGATACACGAGCGCCGCCAGCTCCGTGCCATAGGTGCCCGTATAAACCGGGCCGGTCTGCAGGTTGCCCAGGGGAATGCCGGAAGGCGGCAGGTCGCGGCGGTCGTTCTGCGCATACTGGTGCACGATCTCGTGCTGCCGCTTCATGCCGAGGCCGGTGACGTAGCAAAGATTCAGCGCATTGCTGCCGCCCTCGTAATTCATGTTGCTCAGGATCGCATCGCGGTAGGCCGGCGTCGCGTCGATCGCGCTGGCCGCGGCGATGTCGAAGGCTTGCACGCCGGAGAAATACCAGCCCGCGCTCTGCACGCGTTTGGTCGCGTCGGGGAAACTGGTGCCGTAGGCGCTCTGCCCGGCCCATTTCACCGCGTTGTCGCCCGCGGCCAGGATCTCCTTCCGGCACTTCAGCAGGTAGGCGGAATCGAGCTGCGCGGCGGCGAGCCGGCCGCTCGTGGCGGCGAAGGCGTAGCTGCGCACGGCGTTGCCGAAGCCCATGTAGCCGTGCCACCAGCCCCAGCGCCAGGTCGCGGGATTCGACGGATCGAACCAGCTCTTGAGCGTCGCGTGAATCGCCGCATCGCCTGTCGCGGCAAACATCGCGGCGGCGGCCCAGGCGAGTTCGTCGTCGTGCGTGAAATCATCGCCGTAGTGCGTGATCTTCTGGTAGGCGCCCGCCTTGCCGTGTCGGGCGATGGCGTCGGTCAGGAACTGCCAGCCGAGCCTGGCCTTCGCCAGATAGTTCGCGGCGGCCACGGGATAAACCGCCTTGAATTTCGGCGACGAGGCGATCTCCGCGAGCGCGGCCACGGCCGCGGCGGTGGCCGCGGTGTTTTTCGGCCAGACGACCTGGGCGTCGCCCTGGTCCGGCAGCACGTTGCCCTCGTAGCGCCGTTCGCGCGGATAAACGAGGAAGTAGAATCCGCCGTCGGCGTCCTGGAGCTTGGCGAGGAAATCCGCCTCGATCCTCGCCTCCTGCAGCAAATCGCTGATGCCGTCGCCGCTCTCGGGCAGGCCCAGGTTGTCGAGGTCGCCGACGCCCGCGAGGGTGTCCGCGCCGAAGACGAGCTCGTGGACGAGCGCCGCGCTGTTGACGGTATATTTGCTGTAGTCGCCGGCATCATGGTGGCCGCCGGACACGTCGACCGGGTTCTTGTTCACGAAGGGATACAGCAGCGCCGCCTCCCCGGTGAGGGTCGCGGCGAGTTGCGCCGGATTGTTCGCGTTGAGCCTGCCGGCCTCGGCGCCGATGATGCTCCAGGTGAAATTGAAGCCGGCGCCCGTCGGCACCGCGGCCGCGTTGAGGTGGCAGGCGGCGTGCGTGTGGCGCGTGTGCGGCAGCGCGTTGGCGGAGCCGCAACGCTGGTGGTAGAGCCCGAGCGCATAGGTGCGCGTGAACGCCATGGCCACGCCCTCGTCGATGCGGAACGGGATCGAGGCACCGAGGCCCGGCACCTGCAGCCGGTATTTTCCCGGGCTGGTGTGGCTGGAAAAATCCGCCTCGAACACCTGCTGGTAGGGCGTCGGCGTGTATGACCAGCCGG
>Ga0209515_10006316_pt1 | contig 14854 bp, 18 predicted proteins | sample Subgroupgradi54m_FD_187454 | JGI IMG/M metagenome (GOLD analysis project Ga0209515, IMG submission 187454) | Subsurface groundwater microbial communities from S. Glens Falls, New York, USA - GMW60B uncontaminated upgradient, 5.4 m (SPAdes)... ...
TAGAAGAAGATATTCCAACGCCGCCGCTGCCGACTATGAGAAGGCTGCGTAAACCTATACCCTTGCGTGGGATACAGAAAGAAGACGCAGAAGAGTGACTTCCTCGGGCGACGAAAACGTCATTTTGGGTTAGACGAGAAGCACGGGAGTTCGTGCATGTCGTCGGATCATGTAGAAATCGAGATGGTGATCAATGCAGAGACAGTGGAGCATGCGCATGGTCTTGCGCTGCGCTATCAAGCCTCGAGGAAGCAGTCTTTTGCGGACACGGGGTGGAGGGCAGCTCTCGCTCGAGATCCGAAACTCTTGAAGGCGCTTGAACGAGGCGCTGAAGTGGTGGACAAGTTGACGGACGAACAGCATGGACGAACGATTCGTAGCGTCAATGCCACGCACGGAGAGACGAAGGGTACTACAGAGGCGCAGTTGTGGCGCGAAGCATACAAGCTTTGCGACGAAGGTAGGCCAATACGCAACTTCGAATGGGTGTATGGCGCAGCTGCTTGGCTGTGTGGGTACAACGTTTAACGATGCCAACTACCGGGCGCACCCCCTTCATCGGAGCCTCTGCCCCCTGGGTAGAGGACGAGGAAGACGTAGAGAGCTACGGTCACGTACTTCGGCACGTGGCGGAGTACCTGCGCGCTCGGCTCCAAGTTAGACTACATGCGCTGGATCTCGAGGGTGTCGGAACAGATGCTGTGGTCTTGGAGCTACGCCGTCAGATGGCGGAATGCGCCGTAGACGGAAACCTGATGGTCGCGTCGGAGATCGGCGAGGCCACATGGTCTTTGCTGGAACATAAAGACGGAACTAAGGATACTCAAAAGACGGAGGAACCTTGATTATAACAGCTATATTACTGCTTTTTTGTTGTGGAGAAGACGCTCCTGAGAAGCACGATTGCGCAGCCGCGGGTTTGTGCTGGAACAAGGATCTTCAAGCTTGCACTGGCGGAACATGGGATAGCGACGGGGAGACGTGCGCGCCTTTTGATTCCGGCTGTTATGAAACAGGCTGCTAATTTTAGCCAACCGGTGTAGCACCCTGTCTGCCTGCTTAGGTCTTCCGGGACACCTTCCAAGAAGGTATGGCTGACAGATAGGTGTATCCATGTCTTCTGCCGTCATCACGGTTACCGAGCGTAATATCGCGGCGCGACAGGCAGCTGCACAGCGTCAGATCTTGGCGATTCGCCACCTGCGGAAGGGCGATCCCTCTCGTGCACGCCGAGAGGCAGATGTCCTCCGTCTGAACAAAGAGATCGCGACGCTACGCGCCTCCCTCCACTACTACAAGCCTGTAGAGAAGCTGGCACTGGACATCGAGCGTCAACAGAACCGTGTTCAGACGCTCGTAGCTGCTACGAAAAAGACCAGCGGCAAGCAGAAGGCAGCGGTCATACGCGAGTTGCGTGGACACAACCAGCACCTCAAGGAGATGATCGCGGCCGCGCACATGAAGCGTATCTCCCCTGACATTCAGGCCAAGCTGCCGGAGTCTGTGGCGGCACCTTCTCTCGTGTCCTTGAGCCAGAACGCGTCTCGTAAAATTATCGACTTCCCGCGCAACTCGATGGAGTCGTCTGCGGATGTCTCGGTGTCGACGGCACCCATGTCGTACACTACGCCGGAAGGCCTGAACGTTGCGGCACAGGAAGAGGAAGACGCTCTGGCGCATGAGTTGTCGCCGGAAGAAGCGTCTCGTCGTGTTGCGGAGCACGCCATGGACTTCGACTACCTCTATACGCAAGAACCATATTTGTCAGGCACAGAAGGCTTAGAGGATACAGAGGAACCGTGGTACAAACATCCTGCGGCACTCGTTAGCTTCGGTGTCATTGCAGGTGTCATTCTGGTCCGGTTCTCGCAAACGCGTTAGACATGCCAGATGGCGCTGTCTACTTCTGACCTGTTCCCGCACATCATCAAGCTCGGCAACTTTTTCAAGACCGGAGCAGACTACTACTCCGCATTGAAGGAGTCTGGAGCGACGAGTAGTCCGGATGTCCTGGCTGCATATATCGACATGCAGATGATCTCCTGGAATCCGAAAATATCAGGTAAGGCACTACTCGACGATCCGACGAAGAAGGCAGCAGCACGGATGCTGGCGGGGCTCATCATCAACATGACGGCGATCGGCAGCTAAAGCGTAGCACCCTGTCTTCTGGCAACACGGCGAGCCTCGGGTAAAGTGGGGGCCTGTAGGTGTCCCCATGAACGACAATTTCGGAAACATCGCCTCGGATTTCCTTCCTGACGGTTTTGGCGATTCGGAAGGGAAGCTCGTACAGCCCTTGAACGCGCCGCATCCGGACGGGGGACAGCATATTCCGCCCGGCTATGGTGCCCCTGCAAAGGACGTAGCTCAGGAATCAAGCAAGCCGACGATGACGGTTGCGCGTAACCCTGCTGCCGGACCTACGAGCACGAGCAGAGGCCAAGATGCGATGCTTCAGGCGGAACGACAGGCGTTCTGGGGGAACATCTCCGGAATCGCCAAGAACAACACGGCGACAACCTCACGGCGTCTGCCTCCATCAGGTCTCGGGAACGGAGGCTACTGGTACTACCAGAATTCTGATAACTCCGTGCAGGTGTACAACTCCGCGAACAAGAACATAGCGGCTTATCCCCCAGGGTCACAGGGTTCCAAAAATGTAATCGCAGAATTCGGTGCTTTTCCAACCAGCGCCTCTGGCTCTGGCTCCAGCGCAGGATCTTCCAAGGGAAAGACGACGACAGCGGACCCGTCTGTGGCTGCTGCAATCGGCGCAGGTCTGGGTCAGTTCACAGGCAACCTGCTTCCGAGCCTCGCATCGCTTCTCGGTCCGCAGGCACCCGCTACCTTGGACCCAGGCCTGACAGGGGGTACGAACGACCAGGCAGCTTCCGGTCCGCCGTGGGGAATGATTCTGGGCGGCGTTGTGGCAGTAGTGGTGGTCGGGGGTATTGCCTACTTCGCAACGCGGCCCAGCCCCCATCACCACCGTGACGAGGATGAGGACTAAGTGGTTACAGAAGGTTCCAGCACAGACGCCTACGGCTTTGCCTTGTCCACAGGAGCAATAACCGGAGCTATAAGCACGGCAGGCTCTTTATTGGCTACTGGACTTACAGTAGGCAGTTCTCTAAACCTACAGCAGCAGCAGCAGGCGCACGACACGGAGATGGTCAAAAAGGACCAGGACATTGCGAAACTGCAGACGCGAACAGCAGACGCACAACTCGCCGTGGAAACAGCGGACACAACAATCGCTCAGGACCAGAGCAACCAGACGTTGTATACGATGGCAGGCTTGGCGCTGGGTGTAGGGGCGCTCGCGGGGGCTGCCATAGGCATATTGGCACTGTTCCGGAGCATGTCAAAACACGCAGGGGCTACGGAAGACGACGATGAAGCCAGCGAAGACGAGTACGAGGGGGAACAGTGAAATTTTTTCCTTCTAACACGGATCATGTGCGTGGAGCCTATGGCGATGCTGCCCCCGCGGCGCCTCCAACAACGGCAGCACCTGCTCCAGCGGCAGCACCTGCTCCAGCGGCAGCACCTGCTCCAGCGGCAGCACCGTTAGATGTTTGGGCAGCGGCAGCGCAGGCCTCTGGGCTAATTTTCGGTTCTTTGATCAATGTTGTGGGAGCAGGCGAGCTGCAAAAGAGCCAGCAGAAGCACGAAACGCACATGGCGAAGGAGCAGGAGAAACTGCTGGGTCTACAGGCAGTCACACTCGAAGCACAGACGATGGCGAATAACGCCGCTGCTGCCATCCAGAGCTACGCCACGATGAACACGGTGTACACCATCGGTGGGGCGGCATTGGTGTTGAGCATTCTTGCAGGCACGGTTGTTTATCTTCGACGTAGTCCCGCTAAAAGTGACGACACGGACGAGGACGAGGACGACGATGCGTAGGTTCGAACCCGCTGCCGCTTGCGACCTGTCGTCTTGTTACGGCGAAGCAGCCTCATCCGGGTCCGGTAGCCAGAGCTACTTGGACCAGGGTTCTGCTCTTTTGGAGCAATATGCTCCGGCGCTAAAGACGCTCTTGTTCGATGAGGATCCGCGTATTGAGTACGCCAAGAAAAAGAAGGAGTTGGACAATTACGTCGCAAGCTACAAATTGGCGACCAACAACTTCACGAGAAACGCTTACGCAAAGAACATACAGACTCTTCAGGCAGAGCTTGCGGGCCTGCAGCTGCAGATTGACGAGCAGGACACCGCCGAAAGAACGAAACAATTCGGCAAGGTTGCCGGCATCGCGTTCGTCGTCAGTGGTATTGTAGGTGTCCTTCTCGTAGGAAATTACTTCATCGCTAAGACGCGTGTTGAGTCCGAAAAGGCTGAAACCGAGCGCTGGCGCAGAAGACACGAAAACGGCAATCGCTCCGGAGCATCGACATGAGCACCTTCCAACCTTCAATGTACAGCTACGGCGGAGACTACGGTTTCCAAGCTGTGCAAACCGCAAACGGCGGAACGGCCTTGCGCGCTCGCTGCAACTCCGGCTGTAGTTCCTTGAAAGGTAAAGGTGACGAATATCGAGCCAAGATGGTCAAGTACCCCATCTGGCCGTTCGAAGGCAATGAGAAGCGGGCCTACTATGAGACAAAATCTATAGAAGCGGATGTCGCATACAACGCCTGCTTGAAAAAGCAGAATATGGCCGCAGGCTCTGTCAAGGACATTCCTGACAAGAAGAAAACTCCCGCCAAGACCACAGCCGGCAAGAACATGCCCCCTCCGCCTCCGAAGACGTTCTCTCCGTCTTCGGCGGACGACCAGGCTGCTGTAGACGGCGCAGCGCCTGCGAGCGGCCTGCCCGGTATCGTTTTGCTCCTGGGGGGTGTCGTTGCTGTCGGGGGTATCGGGTACTACATTTTCCACAGGAACAAGAAACACAAGAAGCACGGCAAGCACGGCAAGCATGGAGAACACGGCGAGCACGTTTCGGCCGCGGTAGCTGCTCCGGCGCCTGTACCTGCACCTGTAGTGGCGCCCGGTGTCCACTAAGCTGTTCCAACCCTCTGCGTACAGCCGAGCGTCGTACACGCGTCGGCTGCCGCTGCGTCGTGACTGTCCCTGCTCCTGTCATTACACGGGCGCCGTTCACATCATGCCTTGTTGTGTTGACCCTGTTCCGGTTCGAGGTCGGGCTCGACACAACGGCAAGGACGTTTGCGACAGTGTCGTCAAGGCCGCTCAGAAGGCTTGGGACGACGCACAAAAAGTTCCTATTCTTACCCCAGCGCGACTGAAAGCAGACAGAAAGGCAGACGCTGCTACGAAAAAGGTGGACGAGTGCAGATCCAGCACGGGATCCGGTCTCGGCTTCCCCCACGAAGCTAAAGAAACCCTCTGGCGAACCGATCCTCGTAGGCGTCCTTTGGAAGTTGGGATCTTCTTCACCCCCGGCGCCGACGCAGCAGATGCCCTCGTATCGATGGCGAAGGGCTACGCTCCCATCGGCGTAGAAGCAACAGAGTGGAGAGCAGAAATTGTAGCGGGTTTGGTCACGCTCGGCGTGGCAGGCGTTCCAGGGTACGAGAGCATGAACCTGGATATGTTAAAAAGGTATGCGCAGATCACACTGTCGAAGTCTGATAATAAGGCGTTGTTGAAGATCGCCGGAGAAAAAGGAGACTCGGATAAGGACCTGGAGAAAGCTGCTAAAAACATGCGTACAAAGGTTTCTAAGCTTGGAAAAGACGCGGAGCGTTTAGCGTTCGGTCTGCGGGGTATCCTCGTCTTGGAAAATACTAAGCTGATTCGAGCATCTAAAGCCGCTGTTGTCGCGGGTCTGGCTTTCGTTCCAGTTGTGGGTCCAATTATCTCTGCGGTAGGCGCTGCTGTGGAGAGTGTAAAGGGCGCGGTCGCAGAGGGCGTTGCAGCGCAACTGGCGCTGCTCGTCAAGAACGGACAGGAGGGAATGCAGAAACAGGCTCAATTGAACGCACAAAAAGCGTCAACTGCGGAAGAAGAACATGCAGCCGCCCTCGCCATAACGGGCGGCAAGAACATGCCTCCTCCCGGGGGCGTTAAAAAACCTGTTACACTGGCGCCCAGCACCGGAACCAACGCAATGACGGAAGGGGGTAGCGCACCTGCAGCAGGAGGCCTGTTCGGCTTGTCGAGCAAGACCTTGTTGTGGGGAGGCGTTGCTCTCGGTGTCATCGCTGCCGGGGCGATCATCCTTACTCGAAATAAAAACGACGAAGAACTGGAGTAGAAGTATGCAAGGACGTGCCAGGAACAACAGAGGAGCTGGTCCAGATACCGCTCGTCTCAATCGTGCTCGGCAGATGGCCGCAGACTACCACTGGTATCCGGAAGACGAGTTCCAGAACCACATGCAGGTTGTCAAGTTCGACGACGCGGACGAGGTCGACGACAACGGTCAAATCATGTTCCCGGCGAACCAGGTGCTCATCCGGTACGGGAACCTGGCCCGGATCCACTTCCGGGCTCCGTCGAAGGGCAGCATACACCCTCGGCGAGAACGTGACACGACCATCACGCTCAGTCGACCCGCTGCGGCCGAAAGCCATTTGGCGTTCGATCCAGAGGGAGCTTCCGACAACCTCTACATGAAGATCAAAAAAAGCTGCCGTGCCCCTTTGGCGCAACGCTTCTGGGTTGAGAACAACGTCCGACCCCGGCTCCTGTCGGAGTGGGCGATGTTGGCTGGAGGCAGCCACGCTCGAGACAGCTACCCCACGGTAATGGCGAAACCAATCGGCGTCGCAACGGCGCTGGTGTACTACACGCTGAAGAAGGACGATGGTCCTCGACCGTGTTTCTACATCCACAGGCTCGGAGAAGTTTCTAGCGCCATTCCCATCCTGGCGTGCGACAGCACCGGAAGGTTGTGGCTGTGTGGGGGCTCGTATCAGTCGTTGTCTCCTGGCATCACGGACTGACTTGTAGCATCTGCTTTTCTGGCGCAATCTGTGCCTATTCGTATAGAGGCCCGATCACATGCCCACGACCTTCCAGCCTTCCGAACACAGCCAGTATTCTGGTGCAGACATGAACGGCTGGACGGACTGGGTTCCCAGCCTCAACCCCGTGACGCAGTACGAGCGCGTTGTCGATTACTTCACGGGCGGCGGGCAGACCTCTACGGCGACAGCGCCTGCTCCAGGCGCATCCGCCGCAGGCTCGGCTCCTGTCGCAGGCACGCTGAGCACCGGCTACTACAAAGGTCCGAACGCTGACGGCTACTACTACAAGGTGGACGGGGCGAGTGGGGACATCACGATAGCGGCGTCTTCTCACGGGGGTGCCGGTACGGTGCTCAAGAAAGGCACTTCGGCGAATACCGCGGTCCGGAACGAACTGCTGACTGGAGGCAAGCTCGTCTCTAGCTCCGAGGTGCGTTCCGCCCAGAGCGGCGGGTCCGGGGGCGGCTCCCACGCCGCAGCCGGCGCTGGGTCTGGTGCAGGTACGAGTACCGGAACCGGCGGTTCTGACGATGGCGGAGACAGTGTGCCCTTCTACAAGGCCGCCTGGTTCCCCTACGTGGTGGGGGGTGTCGTTCTGGTTGCGGGCGTAGCCGCCATTTTGCTCTGGCCATCGAAGAAGGAAGAACGTGCGCCTGCGCACCGACGGCTTCCGGACCACGAACGGGATCACGAACGGGACCACGAACGGGTGACTGCGCATGCGGAAAGAGCGCACGGTCGTGCACATGTAGAAGACCATGTAGACGATCATGTAGACGAAGACGCGGAAGAGTACACAGGGGCGTACGCCTAAGCTCCTGTTTATCCGCCTACTTTAGCGGAACAGTTACAGCATTGGAGACGTGATGACGAGTACCTCGCCATCGATGTCTTGTGGGCTGTTCTCGAGTCTACGTATCGACTCGTGAATGAGCAGGTAGTTGTAGCAGGATGCACGAACGAGATCGCTCACGGTCACGTGTTCGTTGGTGCGATCTGTTTCCTCTTCTGCCGCTTCCTGTAGTTTGTTGAAGATGCTCTTCTTTATACGAACACGAAGTAAGTGGTGTCCTACCAGTTCTTTTGACATACTAAACTCCTGCATGAAGACAGTGCAGCACAACTTGTAGCACAGCGATGCCTATTTGTCTCCTTGTGCCAATCCAGACACCGAGTGAAGATGCTCCTGTCCTCGCAAGAGGCATCTGTCCAATCCGATGTCCAACATCAACTACATGCCCCTTACCGGGGCGCTGCTCATCAGCAACCCCAGAAAGGAACCTGAAACCATGGCACTCGCACTTACCAACGGCGTCCGCAAAGCCGCCAACCGCATCGCGCGGATCGTTGCCGCCGAGATGGCAGGCCGCGCCCACGACAACCCGAGCCTCCTCCAGAAGGGCGTGAAACGCAAGGGACAGGGAAAGCTCGCGCGCGGCGCCAGCTACGAGGACATCGAGCGCCGGGTAGTGAAGCTGGCGAATGAATGGGCCGTGCAGAAGGAACTCCCGGCGGCGGAGCGCACCGGAAGCTTTTCCGCCCGTGCGAAGACGGCGAGCAAAGCCGCATCCATCACGCGCTTCAAGGAAAATCTCGCAAACGGGACCTTCCGCATCCCCTCGGCGGAGGAGAAGGCAATTCTCGCATCTGCGCATCGCATTGCGATGACACAGATGAAGCGTGTCTACGGCGGTGGACGCGGGTTCATCAAGCGCCAGGCCGGCGCCAAGGGTGGACGCTACAAGGTCAAGGCGAAGAGCGTGGAGAAGACGGCATTCGGAGGCCGCGTCACGTACAAGGGCCGCGCAGGCGGCAAGGCGTATGCAGACAGCGCACTTCAGGCGTACAATCTTGCTCGCGTGGGCTCGCGCAAGTCCGACGCCAACTTCGATTACGACGCTCGTAAGTACCGTGAGGCCATCGGCACCGGAAAGAAGTTTCACGGGGTGTCCGGCCGGATACTGCTGGAAAAGGGCTGGAGCGGTAGCAAGGGCACGAAGAAGCGCAACAGCAAGAAGAGCGGAAACCGTTCCGCAGCACAGTTGGCCAACGATGCCAAGCTCTCCAAGATCGCACAGCTCCGCAAGGTTGTCCGCAAGGCGACCGGAGCCTCGACCAAGGGGATGAGCGTCGAAGACCTCAAGGCAGCGGCTCGTGCACACGGCGGCTACAGCAACAACAACCCCGGCGTGTTCGGCGGGCTTGCATTGACCAATCCCGGCGTGTTTGGGGGGTTGGCTCTGACCAACGGCCCTTTCGTAGTCGCGGGCGTTAGCGCAATCAAGCTCATCGGCACCGGTGCAGCTGCTGCTCTTACGCTCGCTGCGGCCTCCTCCTACGTCGACGAGTACCTGCCGAAGGTACCGGTGATCGGAGAGTACCTCTCGAACCTCACGGTTCCTGCGGCAGTCCCGATGATCGGCGGAATCACGCTGAACAACACGGTGGCTGGCACCTTGATCGGTGGTTTGACCATCGGCCTGAGCCAGTTTATCGGTCGCAAGATCGGTAGCCACCAGGTCATTCAGTACGGTTCGGCCATCGGTACCGGCATCCTGCTCATCGGACCGGCCCTGGACATTGCAGCTGGCGGTGCCGGCGGCGTGCACGGGATCTCGTCCGAAGAGTTGGGCGGCTTGGCTCTGGACAACTACGGCGGCATCGCCGTGGACAACACCGGAGCCTACGGTGACGGTATGGCGTACCAGCTCGGAGCCATCTCCGGCGGGGACGACTACGGTCAGGCCAGCCTCGGCGACGCGTTCTACTCGGGCGCCGACTTCGACGCGAATGAGGGACAGGCCATGCTTCAGGGAAGGGACTCGTTCCTCCGGAAGTTCGGTTCTGCGCCTCACCGCATCGACCAGCACGGCGGTCGCGCTGGCGGAGCATCTCACCTGGCAGGCCGTGCGGGACACCGCTGGGGCTGGCTCGTGAAGATGATCGGCTGGCAGAACGCGGAGAAGATCGCGGCACTTCCGCCCAAGCAGCGCGTCCGCGTGCTGAAGGGTCTTCGGGAGAACGCGCTCGCCACGTTCAAGCAGTTGACCCAGCAGGACGTGGCGGCAACGCTGGCTCCTGACGAGTTCGCCGCTATCCCGACGGCAGGCGGAGCAGACGGCGTCCATGGCGCTCACAGCTCCTACGGTTCCACCATCTTCGGGGGCCAGGGCCTGTAGGTCTGGTTCTCTTCTCTCCCGGTGTAGGGCCGAGCAATTGACCCTACACCTCCACCCTCAACGTTCCTGACAATTCACCTCCTTTGGAGTTTTCATGCAGCCCCTCGTTTCTCCCAATTCGGGCCCCATTCCGGGCGTCCCGCAGCACCAGCCCTCGAACCTCTTCCGGTTCGGTGAGATCACCCTGTACTCGACGTTCGCGCTTGGCGTGAACGCGGCCGCCGCCTTCGCGGTAGCCAACACGAGCAACCGCATGTTCGCGACGCCCCTTGGGCAGACCGGGCAGGGTTTTCCGGCGGCTTTGACCGTAACCGAGACAAATCTCAAGGAAGCAGGCCGTATTCCGTCCGGTCAGGCCTACGACGTGTTCGGCGTCGCCGGTCAGGTCATGGGCTGGGATCCGACCACGGACCAGATCGACGTCCCCTTCAACAACCCCGGTGCGGCTGGTACGGCTACTGTGGCGGCGGGCGGCAACGTCTCCGACATGCAGTCGATCATCAACAACGGCGTGTTCGTTTGGGACTTCACCCAGACCCAGGTCTATATCTGCCCGCTCATGCTGGCAGGTGCAGGCGGCGGCGGCTTCGGCGTCCTCTCCACGAACGCGGCAGCGGCCTCGGCTGGTACCGTCGGAAATGGCAACGGCGGGATCTGGATGTATCGTCGTCACCCCGTCGCTCTTCCGGGCAACAGCACGTTCGCAGTGCTCTTGAACTTCGGTTCGCGCGCTTCCCCGCTTCTCGGATCGGGTGTCGCAGGCACCGGCGCCGGTGTTGCGGTACGCGTGGTCCTGTTGGGGTATTACAAGTCGGTCATCGAACTCGGGTAGTTAAAAGCCAGCTTCTGCTGGTGCTGGAATGGAGGGTCGGCCGAAAGGTCGGCCCTCTTGCCGTTTAGGTTGCAGCCCTCTTCGGTCTCGGCGGACGGAACGACGGAATATTTTGGCTCATGCGATACGCCTTTATCGCAGACCTACCAAGACCGGACACTTTTGATACGGACAGATCCGTCATCGTGCCGAGCAGGTGTCGAAACGGCTCCACTTTACTCACATGCGGGGCAGGCCTGTTGTCGGGAACGCCCAGTCGCAGGCGACGCTCGTACACGCACGTTGTCGAGACGCCTGCCATACGAGCCACGTCTGTATCAGATAAATTGCCGATATACTTATCGAAGCCCCCTCGGGCCAGGGGTTTTTGAAGCGCGCGCTGGGTCGCGTGGTGGACAGGAAGACCTGCCTCTTCTGCCATCTGCGTCAGCGCTTTTCCAAAGGACTCGCTTATTGTAGATGACAGGTACATGAGGGACACCCCCAAGGATTCCGCCATTTTTGTCCCAGACATCTCCGCGGCTGCATATAGATCAAGTATTTCTGGCTGCGTGAGACGTCGAAGTCGAGCCGCTGATGTTGTTGCATGCTGCTCAAGAAAAATGCGGATTGTTTGTACATCCTCCTGCGTGTACCAACGCTTATCTCTTTCATATTTGTCCACATCAGGAGAATCCAGCACAGTCGGAACAACGCCGAAATGGTCTCGAAGACCTCTCAAGACGACGACAACTTTCTCCGGAACGGAAGCCGTTACGGGGACATGGACAACAGCCACATCCGGAAGATCCGGCAACCTTTCGTCTTGTTCTACTTCTCGAACGCGAAGCACTCTCCACCCTGTTTCTTTCTGGACACGTAGGGTTCGGTCTCGATCCCAATCTGATTTACGTCCCCTTTTTGACGTAAACGCACCGTCGTCTCTGTGGAACTCGAAACCGTCATACTCGACGATGATACGATCCTCGAGTAAAACAATGTCTGCAGCAAACGTCGTTCCGTCTGAGAAAACTATCGGTATCGGGACACACGCAGGCTCCAGATCGTCGAGGTGCTCCTGTCGAAGTTCTCGAAAGAAAACACGCAGCTCTGCACCAAGGGCGAGCTGCGGGAAGGAGTACACCGTTGTGCAGTTTGGGCAGCCCCATGCTCCGAAAGACACGGCTTCTTCGACACCTACCCCCAAATCGGATAGTTTTTTCCGTAAGAAGTAGTAGCGATTTTTTGGAGATATCGCTTTAGGGAACGGCTTTTTGCAGCCCGAACATCTCCAAAACACTCTCTCCTTGTTTGCGGCAGAAACCTCGTCAGGTGTAGGGGTTCCGTTTCTACAGATGTCCCACTGCTGCTGTAAGACAGCGCAAGCAGGATCTCCAGCAGCGGCGAGTGCAGCGAGGGAATCAACGCGCCGACGAATGCCTCCAGAGGCCATTTGACACGCATTGCACTCGGGACCTCTATCGCTGTTTATACCTCTGTCTTTGTGCATCCAGTTACTGACCTGTCTTAGAAACAGTCTGCCTTTGCACGCGCCCGAGAAACATCTAAAATACGCCTCTACGTGTGTCTTAAATCCGATACTTTCCGGATTCAGGCCAATCGCAGCGTTTTCTCCCTCCGCCCAGCGGGAGATGAGAAGGTCGTATTTTCCAAATTCTCGGCAAGCTGACGCTAACGTTTTTGTAACAGGTCGACTCACGTCTCCTCCACCCGAACAATCTCCCAGGCCTTCGAGAACTCTCGGTCTTTGAACAGCTCCGCTAACCCTGTCACCTGCTTCAACCGCAGCACCTCGTCTGGTTCCATCCCCAGCTCCGTGGCGATCTTCTCATCGCTCCACTTGCGCCGGCACAAATCCACGACGATATCCGACATCTTGACCACGGCGTGTTTCCCTCGTGCGCGATTGTGCCGTACCGTCGACGCCATCCGATCTCCGATCTTGCCGCGATCCGCGTTGATTCCCACGACGGGAAGGTGTCCGTGCAGGCGCTCTCGAACGGCTGCGTCTTCTCGACCCACGCGATTCCTGTGAAAGCCATCTACAACCTCGTAGCTTTCCCCTTCTTTGAATCCTACAATCGGCTGCGTGTACCCGTCAGCCCGAATGGAAGTGCGTAGAAGCTCCATCTCCGGCGGAGCTACAGCGTTCGGATTATACGCGTTCGCCCTAAGTGTTTCTGCAGGAACCCACAGTACGAGGTCTACAGGCTCCTCACGGAAAGGGCTGATATCGTGCAGAGCCGTTCGCACCCTGTTGAGTGCTTCAATACGCTCGGACGTAGGGAGCCCCAGAAGAAGTTGCTTCAAGATATCTGTCGCCTCCGAGATGTGCTCTTTCACGGCTACACCCCTTTCCGTTCGTACCGTTTCCAGGCTCCGCTGCTGCCCGTGTGCGCGAAACCTTCGCGCTCGTACAGCCGCTGAATGATCGCGTTCTTGGACGTCCCTCGCACAGTAGTACCGTTTGTACCCGAAAGGAGTCGCTCTCGAAGCCCTGTGTATATGCCGCGTCTTCGGTGTTCCGGAACGACATACGTCCAATCCACGGTAACGAGCTTCTTCTCGGCGTCGTGAACCCTCGCACCCCAGCCGATGACGACTCCCTCTTCTTTCGCGATAACCCACTCGAAGCGCGCGTCGTCAAAGATGGGCCCGCCTAACGCCTTGTGCACGTCTCTGCTCGTAGCAAAAGGTCCGATGTCTGCCCAGAAAGCAGCATCCTTGTCGTCGTGAGTGTAGGTACGATATTCGATCACGTCGTCTCCGCTTGGGTGCTTGTCGGGAAGATGTTCCACGCATCTCTACGGCGCAACATGTACGTCTTGTATGCCTCGTAGCTCGTGGTCTTCGTGGGCTGGAACCCGAGAGTGATGCACCAATAGTCGTTCTTCAACAGCGCTTTGCAGATGCGCCGCCACGACCCTTTTTCATCTTTCGCTGTCGTGTCCCCCTCTCGGAAGTCTGGGAGCTTCACCACCCCGGCGTCGCGGTACCACTTCAGATACACGCTGATCTTGTTCCGGTAGTGCTCCGCGGTCACTGTCGGCATCGTATCGAGAAGGAATAGCGCGAAACTCTGCCAGGTGTGTCCCTTCGGAAGCTGGACTTTGACGTTTCCCATCACGTTGCCCGACTCCCGCGCGTACAGCGCGCCAGTGTTCGCTCCTGCTACACGAGCGCACACTTTCGGCCAGGACTGCGGCTCGAGCACGTGGAAGAGATGGAGCCCCTGTCGCTGCTCGTTCCCATATGGCTCACAGATGCGCATCTGGTGTATGGAGAGACCTGCCTGATACATCCGGTCGTACACGAGGTTGTAGGGCTTCTCGAACTTAGAGTAGTACGTCCATATGTCGGACACTCTCCAGTCGTAGATGGGGTTGGACGTGCATGTCTTTGCTCCGGAAGAATTTCCAAACATCTCCTCCTTGAGGCGCATGAATACGCCGAGGTACCGGTCATGAGACTCGTCGGCACGAATGCCCGTCAGGACAACGCCGTCAAACCACGCCTCGAACTCCGCAATGAAATGCTCAAACGTCATCGCGGGGGTGTAGAACTTGAAATACTCCGGGTCGTGGATGCCCTCCTGCGGAAGCGGGCGGACCCACAGGTCTTTTTTGTCTGCGTCCCAGCACGTCCACTCCGGCTCTACCTGCGAACACCCGTTCGTTGTGACGAGCGGAAGGCACACCCACAGGGGGTCGAGGCAGTCCACATACATGTCGAAACAGGCACGAACGTACGTCTCCGTCATCAAATATTGTGCTTCCCAGTCGATGAACAGCGCGGAGAATCTGCGTCCCCTACGTCGAGCCTCGTCTGCAACGAGATGCAGGAGTACGCCGCTGTCCTTACCTCCACTGAACGTAACGCAAATGCGTGCATGCGCG
>Ga0209515_10006321_pt1 | contig 14846 bp, 16 predicted proteins | sample Subgroupgradi54m_FD_187454 | JGI IMG/M metagenome (GOLD analysis project Ga0209515, IMG submission 187454) | Subsurface groundwater microbial communities from S. Glens Falls, New York, USA - GMW60B uncontaminated upgradient, 5.4 m (SPAdes)... ...
ACGGCGAAGCAAAACCAAAAATTTCCTTTCCATTTCTTTTTCCGCTTCGCGGCGGAGGGGTGGGGGGAGGAGGCGCGAGAAAAATGCAAGGAAATTTTTTGGTTTTTGCACACGCGAGTCCGCGAGCGTGTCCGAGGCGCATTGGTTCGTATCACAGCGCAATCGGAGCGTACGAGGCGGTTTCAAGCCACCACGCGCTCCGCGCGTGCGATTAGTCGGAGTCAGGGTTCTGCTCGAAATACATTCGAACTTCGTCCAATACACACCGCCATAGATTTGCGCAGCAAATCGCGCGTGCCCTACGCACGCATAGCAACAAAATTATAGCGGACTGCTAATTTTACGAATCGCCCGCGCAGTCACATGCGTATAGCGCTGCGTAGTGAGGATATTTGCGTGTCCCAAAAGCTCCTGCAGATAACGGATGTCAACGCCATTTTCAAGGAGATGTGTGGCAAAACTATGCCGCAGCGAATGAAAAGTCACCTCCTTCAAAATTCCGGCCCGCCTGACCGCATCCTCAAAAACCCGCTGCGCTGCACGCGTTGTAAGCTTGCCACCCCGTTCACTCGGAAAAACCAGATCATCCTCAGCTTTTCCGGCAAGCAAATTTTGCAAATCATCTCTGATTTTAAGTGGCAGAATTGAAATCCGATCCTTGCGACCCTTGGATTGTCGCACATAGATAAGCAGATTTGGCAGATCAAGATTTTTCTTCTTCAGATTCACCACTTCACTGACGCGCAGTCCCGAACCATAAGCAAGAGCAAGCATAAGCCGATGTTTGCTGTTTTTTATCATCTGCAAAACCACATCAATTTCCTCCCGCGACAAAATAAGCGGCAATCGCCAGCTTTTTTTGGCAAGAGGAAGATCGATCTCAAGAGGACTTTTAACCACTTTGGCATAAAAAAATCTGATCGATTGCAGGTAAAGATTTAAAGTAGCCGCAGCCCTACCGAGTTTTTGCTTATGCAGCAAAAACTCCCTTATATTGGCAATATCCGGACGCGCAAAATTCTCTTTTTTAAAAGACAGATACGCACGCAAATCAACAATATAAGTCTTGATAGTGCATGGACTGTAATTGCGAAGTTTAAGCTGAATAACAAGCTCTGCAAGCCAATAATCCATAGGGGGCAAAAAAACAAAACAGTGACAAATCACCAATAACACAGCCCACATGAACAAAATCTAAACCCAAACTAAAAAAAACCTAAAGTGAACCAAAACAACGAAATCAGACCGTAAGGCCAAAAATTCCCAAACAGTTTGCCAAACCGTCACAAAAACCCTAAAATTCAGCCAATTAAGCGAAAAGACTTCGCAAATAAAGTAGTTATATGAAATACATGTTTTCCTTTTTGGCTATCGCCTCAGCTCTTAAAAAGAATCCAATTTTGTTTTTCTTTTTTATAGAGGGGAAATATGGTATTTTCTTCGCTCCGCTACGAAAATGATTTATAACTAAAATAACATTATGAAAAGTCCCGAAGGAAATCATGAGGAAGAAAATGAAGGAATGACAAGAAGAGATTTTTTAAAAGGTCTCGTTGTTACTGCTGTTGGCTTAGGTATAGCACCTGCCGAGAGCGAGGCTAAACCAATCGAACAAAATAGAGTCAAAAGCTCTCGATTAGAGACAATGGAAGGCCATAACATGCCTGATGGATTTGCTCGTTCTAAAATTCATGCAACATTCGAAGGTGGCCAAGAAAAATTAGTCGGCAGTTTTTTTGCTATGGGAGACAGACGCGCAAAAGCAGATTTTATTTCAAAGACAAAACATCCTGATTTTTTTGATAGTAATGGCCGTCCTAATTTTTCTAACATTGGCAAAAAGCATAAAAATACTGCTCTCATTGTTGCCGGCGGCTTTCTCTCCTCGAGAGGGCATCATCAAATAGAAGGTATCGCGCTTGAAAATGGCGAAATGGTGGGAGAAAATGCCCCAGCCGGAGAACTTAATGGTTTGCTGGTAATTAAAAATGGCGTACCGGAAATTCAAAATTTAAATCAGATTCCCGACATAAACACTTTCTTAGGCCAAGCAAGAAAAGAAGGCTGGTCAGTTTTTCAGCAAACTTCGTATATCCGTCCAGGTGGAAAGTTTCAATCTTCCAATCCAAGTAAATACGAACTTAGATTTTTTGTAGAAGGAGAAGGAAAAAAAGGAGTGATAAACTTTTCCGAGGATATGACGTACGGCGAGGCTTTGCAGGTAATGCAGAGAATTGCTAATTTTAAAATCGAAAGAGCCATTGGTCTTGATACTGGTATATGCTCCGAAGGATATTTTTATGACAAAAACGGACAAGGGTATTTGATGGTAGATGAAGATTTTGGAGCAGGTAAAGATTGTACTAATATGTTGGTCTTATATAGCGACTAATACGGGGTTTTGGGCTCGGGCATTCACCCCTTAATCCCCTCTGCCCTTCGCCCAAAACGGAAAAACAAAATCGGATCTTTCTTTTGTAAGAGCAATTTGCTAGCGCAAATCAAAGAAAAACATGTAAATCATATAACAAAGTATAAGCGGTTCCGTTCAGTCGCTTTACTCCTTCACTTCACCCATATTTGCCAGCGGTCGCCCTTCGGGCATATTGTACCGCTGTCAAACAGTCGCTTATACTTGGACGTTATATGAAATAATAATACATTCTTTCCGCCACTGTGGTGGCGGCTGGAAATCAGGCGGGCTATTTTTTAAATCAGGATTCGGTAAAATACAAACATGAAAAACCAAGTCGTAGAGACAATTATTATCGGTGCCGGCGTTGCAGGTCTTGGTTGCGCCCGTCAATTAGCAAAGCACAAAAGAGATTTTCTTGTCATTACAGAAAACATCGGCGGCAGAATTTCTACATCTGATGACGGGCGCATAAACTATGGCGCTTACTTTGTTCTGAACAATTACAAGCACATCCTACCTTTTGTTCAAAAAGGTGAAAAACTGCACCCATTTTTTGTTGAATTTCACGACAAAAGACGTCGCTATTACCACCTGGCAAAAATGTGTAGACATCCAATCCAAATGCTTCATCTACTAACGATGCTTTGGAGTTTCAAATCAAGGTATGAGCAATTCAAGAAACAATGTGAACAAAGGAGCCAAAAATTTGTTATCGAATCAGATTCAAAATTGAAAAAATTATACCTTCAATCTGCTTCTGAATTTATAAAAGAGAAAAAGATCGCAGAAATCGCCAACAAATTTTTGTCCGAAGGTATTTATATGTGCACATTTTTGCCACTCTCAAAAGTGTCCGCTTTTGATTTTATGCGCTTATGTCTTGGACTAATTCTACCAGCTTACGAGTTCACATTTTTGCCAGACAAAGCGACCGAAGATTTTAAAGAAAAAATCAAAAGCGATTCAGTAACATTAATCAAAGGTGGAGAAATTCAAACAAAAAATGGGCAGGTGTACAAAACGCGCCATATTGTTGTTGCAACGCCAACACCTAGTGCTAAAGAACTACTCGGATTGAAGAAATTGAAAGCAGGCTCCAATTCTTATGTGTTTCATCTCTCCGGCCATCTAAAAGACCGATGGAAAGGTGGTCAGTTCGAGTTATTTGATAGCAGTTCAGATGTTATCTTTATCCGCAAGCAAGTGGATGGTTCCTACATCTTCTATTCTAAAACAGCTGATCCTAAGTTAGAAAATTATTTTGTAAATCCAAAGGTAATTTTCAAAAAACACTGGGAGCCTGCTTTCAATATTACCGGAGATGAATTGTTGGACTGCGAGCAGCGTGATAGCATCTATTTAGTTGGAGACCACAATGTCATTGGACTTGAAGATTCATATATAACTGGCGTGCTCGCAGCCAACAAAATTCTCGAAAAGATTAAAAAATAGCCCGCCTGATTTCCACAACTCCTCCCTCTGGTCGGAGTTAAGAATGTATTATTACATCATATAACAGCGTGTATGCGGCTACGGCTTGCTCCGTACCTCCGCAAGCCTCCGTCCATATTTGCTGGCTGTACCGCTTCGCGATATTGTACAGCCAGCAAACATCGCATACACGCGGACGTTAAGTGAAATATTACTCGGGCACTTTTTCCGACAGACGCTCGCAAACTTTATATGATTCAATAGCCGACTAATTGATTATGGAAAAGAAACATCTCGCTCTCATTTGGGTAATAATCCAAGCTGTTCTCACGGCAGGATTAATTTTGCTTTCAAAATATGTCTTTGAACTCGGAATTGAACCGCTCAACTTTTCTTATCAAATCTTGGTCGCGTCCGTCGTATATCTCTTTGCATATGCATTGATAAAAGAACCAAAAGCATTAGTGAATGTGGACAAAAAAAACCTATTGGTGATTGTACTCAGCGGAATTACTGGAGGCACAATTGCATATGGATTTGGTTTTCTCGGTCTTCAAAAATCAACAGCAATTAATTACGTATTTTTGACTCAAACAACAGTTTTCTTCACACCTGTTTTGGCGTTTTTCCTTCTAAAAGAACATCTTAAACCACATAAAACTGTATTGATTTTTGCGTTAATACTTGGTGCATACCTCGTTTCCACAAATGGAAAATTGATTCTCCCAAAAATCGGTGACATTTATATTCTACTTGGTGCAGTTGCAATTTCTTTGAGTGTCATCCTAACGAAAATCGCCTTAAAGAAAGTACCTACACTTACTTTTTCAATGTACAGAGCCTTGTTTGGTGGAATTTCATTACTAATATTCCTGCTTGTAATGAACAAAGTTAGTCTTGATTTCAATTGGTACTGGATCGGAGTTGTCGGATTGGTAGTAGCAGCAGGAATATACTCAATGAACAAAGCTCTTGAATATGGGTCTGCATCTTATATGCAAATGATGAGTATGTCTGTTCCGGTCATTACGGCGATTTTTGCCTACTTAATTTTGGGAGAATCAATGACCCCAATCCAAATGGTCGGTGGTGCATTTATTCTAGTATCAGGATTTTTTGTCCATAAGCTAAAGATATAGACGGAAAAAGTGCCCTGCGTCATACGTCACTTAACAGCGCGTTAGCAGTTCGGCTGCGGCCTCACCCAAGTTGACTGGTTGTGGCCTTCGGCACATTATACAACCAGTCAACTTCGCCAACACGCGAACGTTAGCTAAAATTGATTTTGGCCAGATTGGAATCAAAGGTAAGATGAGTTTATGAAAAAACTCATTGTTTTTGATTGGAATGGCACCTTGCTCTCAGATACAAATGCTTGTATGGATGCCGATAATCACGTACTGAAAGCATTTGGCGGCAAGGTCGTTAATTTAAAAACTTATCGAAATACAATCATCATTCCAGCTATTGATTTCTATGTGCAACATGGTTGCAGCAGAAACGAAATCCAACAAAAATCCCAAAAATTAAATGAAATATTCCATTCATTCTACGAACAAAGAGCCGCCAAATGCCGCACCCGGCAAGGTGCCAAAGAGTTACTTCAATGGCTTAGCCGCCACTCAATCAAATCAATTATTCTCAGCAACCACACAGTAATCGGGATAAATAATCAACTTGAACGTCTAGGATTAAAAAAATTTGTGTCAGAAATTGTAGCCAACTCCTCGCTTGATAATTCACTCAAAAAACGTAATAAAAAAGAAAAACTCGCACAATATTTGAAAACACATAAATATAATCCAAAAGATGTTTTCATTATCGGCGATTCTCCAGAAGAAACTGAATCTGGAAAGGAGCTCGGAGTTGGCACTGTTGCAATAACAAATGGTTACTATTCTGAATCAAGGCTAAGGGCGGCCAAGCCAGACCACCTTATTCACAGTCTAAATGAGTTTAAAAAAATCATTAAAAAATCCTAAAAAAAGGCCAAAATCAACTTCAGCTAACAGCGCATAACCGGCTCACCTGAGGGTTCGCCCAAATTTGCAGGCTCACTTTCGGCAAGTTTCATTTCATTATAAACTTGCCTCATTCCCCTGCAAACTTCGGTTATTGCGCGGACGTTATGTGCAATAATATTCAAAAATTTTCTCACATTTAATAACGATTAGTGTTATGCCAAATAGCGACATAAAATTTTCAGTAGAACCAGCTCTAGCAGATAAAGGGTTAAAAATTAAGTTCGCGACTTTTTCCGTGACAGATGTTCCGCGTCGCCAAGGCAGTGGACTTAAAAATCATATTGCTGATGTTCTTGCTTCTCTCGACATAGATATACTTTTGCAATCGCCAATCATTGCAGAATATAAAAGGCTTCAAAAAGAAGCAGGTATTCAAGAGCCAGTGGCTCCCGCGGAACATCTTTTGAAACTCATCAAAAAATCTGGAATGCTCCCTAACATCAACCGAGTTGTTGATTGCTATAATATCGCTTCCGCAGAAACATTGCTTTCAATGGGCGCACATAATTTAGCAAATATAAAAGGTGATGTTCAGCTCAAAACGACAGATGGCACGGAAAAATACACACCATTATTTAAAAGTGAACCGGAAAAAGTCGCTCCTGGAGAATATGCTGCCATGGATGAAGAGAAAATTTTATGTCGCCTCGACTTAAAACAATGTGACGAAACTAAGTGCGGTGAAGGAACAACAGACTTTTTGGTTTATGTTCAAGGCAATGTCGAAACTAGCAACGAATATGTTTTAAATGGTCTCCAAAAAGTCTGTGATAACATCAAGAATTTCTGTGATGGAGAGTACTTAATTAGGGAGTAAACGAACGGAAAATTTTTGAATATTACAGCACATAACACAGAATATGCGGTTTCGCTCCCGTTGGTCGCTACACCCATATTTGCCAGCGGTCGCCCTTCGGGCACATTATACCGCTGTCAAACATCGCATATTCTGGGACGTTATGTGACATACATGTTTTCCTTTATGGCCTAACGGCCAGCATTTAAAAGAGAAATGGATTTGATTTTTTCTTTATTTGATAAGGGGGGGGCTGCCTGCCTATCGGCAGTCAGTAAGGTTGTTTTCTCCGCTACGCTCCGAAAACGCTTTATATACAAGGTCACAGAGAGTAAAATAACTATAAATTAAGTAAAAAACTATGGCACTACCAGACTATCAATCAATCATGCTCCCACTCCTGAAATTTGCAGGAGATAAGCAGGAGCATTCAAACAGAGAAGCTATCGATCACATCGCTGAGTTTTTCAAATTAACCGAAGAGGATAGAAAGGAGCTCTTGCCGAGTGGCCAACAATACGTAATTGACAACCGCACAGCATGGGCAAGAACCTATTTGAGAGCAGCCGGCTTACTCATAACAACCAAACGATCTCATTTCAAGATAACCGATATTGGTTTGCAAGTTTTGCAAAAAAATCCTCCAATGATAAACGTAAAATTTCTCAATCAGTTTCCTCAATTCGTAGAGTTTAGAACTGTACGCAAAGAAAAAGATAATCATGAAGAACAAGAAGAGGTAGGTGCAAATTTATCTCAAACACCACAGGAACTTTTGGAGTATGGCTACCAAAAAATTACGAATGATTTAGCCCAAGAAATCTTGGCATCTATAAAACTATGCACGCCGCGCTTTTTTGAAAAACTAGTGGTCGAACTTCTACTCAAAATGGGTTACGGCGGCTCTCTAAAAGATGCTGGGAAGGCCGTCGGACAAAGTGGCGATGGCGGAATTGATGGAATAATTAAAGAAGACAAGCTCGGGCTGGATGTCATTTATATTCAGGCAAAACGCTGGGAAGGTGTTGTTGGTAGGCCAGAAATTCATAAGTTCGTAGGTGCACTGGTGGGTCAAAGAGCAAAAAAGGGAGTTTTCATTACGACATCAGGATTTACAAAGGAAGCCCAAGAATATGCAAAAACAATTGAACAAAAAGTCATCTTAATTGACGGCGGAACACTCACTCTTTTGATGATAGAGAATGATATTGGCGTCTCTAAGATCATTAGCTATGATGTGAAAAAAATCGACTCGGATTATTTTGTTGAAGAATAGCACTATGCCTGAAAATATAGAGATTAAAATTCAACCAGATCAGACTATTCCCGGAATACATCCGGTCATTATTATTGGCCCAAATGGTTCAGGCAAAACAACATTTGGCTCGCAACTGGCTTCGAGTAATGGTGCTGAATGGATTCCAGCAACAAGAAATTTAGAATTCGGCGATGCCATTCCAATGCAGACAACGGAACAGGCAGACAACTCTCTTACGTCCAGTAAAAACCAACAACGCAGTCAAATTTGGACTCAAGCCAATGACCTGATTAGTTTACTGGCCAAGTTAAAAGCTGAAGAAAATACATCTGCGATTGCGTTCCAAAAGGCATATAGAACTGGGCACAGAGAAGATCCACCACTGACAAAAATTGAAAAATTAACAGGTATATGGAATTCACTTTTCCCTAAAAGAGAAATTGATTTTTCTTCATATTCGCCAAAAGTAAAAGCAAGTCACGGAACCAATCCTAGCCCATTTGCAATAGGTCGAATGAGTGGTGGAGAGCGAGTTGCGTTATATCTTCTTGCAAGAATAATTGTTGCCCCAAGTGGAATCATAGTGGTAGATGAACCAGAGCTGCATTTTCACGGGGTGCTTGCTAGAAAATTCTGGAACACACTGGAAATTTTGAGAACAGATTGCCGCTTTGTTTATATTACACACGACTTACCATTTGCTCTTTCACGCAACAAGGCTCAATTCATAATAGTTACATCTGAAGTCGATCGACAAATTTTACCACCACAAACAAATATTCCGGATGAAATAATAGAAGGTGTGCTTGGTGCAGCATCTTTTTCAATTTCTGCGAAAAAATTCATTTTTTGCGAAGGCAGCAAGCTTAACAAAAAAGATGATGAGCTCTACTCAACCTGGTTACAAGATGATGACACTGTCGTAATTCCCGTAGGCAGTTGCGAAGAAGTCATAAAATGCGTTGAGGTATTCAACGATAATGAAGCAATCGTAGGCCTCCAAGCAAAAGGCATAATCGATCGAGACTACCGTTCAGATGAATTTCTTAATGGACTCCCAGAAAATATAGAGCCGCTTGCACTACATGAGATCGAATCACTTTATTGCACTAAAAATGTATTTTATGCGGTCGCAAAATATTTGGGTACAAGCACTGCTGATATAGAAAGCAAATACAGCAATTTTATCACCGAAGGAAAACTGCACTTTACTGATAATCCCTTAGAAAAAAACAAAATTATCCTTGAGCGAACAAAACAGCGCACCGAAGAAAAATCGAAAAGCTTACTGAATGGCTTACATACAGAAACGAATATCGATACTTTAAAAATAAGTTATCTAGCAGCTTTAAATATTGGCAACTGGACATTTTCTCCCGAAAATTATTTTGACGAAGAAAAAACTAGAATCGAGGGAATTTTAGGAGACACATCAACCCACGATGATCTATTACGACTTTTACCGGGTAAGACATTATTTCCACATATAATTAGTAGTCTAGGAATGACTCAAGAGAGTTTCTTAAATTTAGTAATATCAGCATTAAATACTCCTACTGAAACCGAACAGACTCCTTTACAGATTCTAAAGACAGAGCTGATAGAAGCCCTAGAACCGTACAAACCATTTCAAGAATAAGGTGTTTGGGGTCGGGGCAATTCACCCCCAGCCCCTCTTGCCCCGACCCCAAACGAAAAAATCAAATCCGTTTCTCTTTTAAAAACAATCCGCTTTCAGCGAATTAAAGAAAAACATGTACATCATATAACAGCGTGTATGCGGCCACGGCTTGCTCCGTACCTCCGCAAGCCTTCGCCCATATTTGCCACTGGTGAGCCTTCGGCATATTATACCAGTGGCAAACATCGCATACACGCGGACGTTGTATGCCATCGCGTTTTCGTGTTTAATTGAAACATGGCTTTTGATGAAAGTTTAAAATCAGCAACGACAGAAAAACCAAAGGAACTTCCTCAGCTTTCCCCTGAGCAAATTCGAGCAATCCAATCGCGCCTCCCTGAAGTACGCCAGGACATAACCCGTTTGCTGGGGCACTTTGATGATCTTCGTGCAAACTACCCTGATGAATTTGCCAAAGTTAACAGAAAACATCCTAAATTAGCCACAGGTGTGGAAGCGGTAAGAGGACTTTTTGATTTTCTTGGTGAAGATAATAAAAGGCTTTCTAACGAACAGCTAATCCAAGCAATGAATGAGTATAATTTGTATGCCCATGAAATTAATTCGCTCCTACAACGGATAGATAGTGAGCGTAAAAAAGGTCGCGAAAGCGCTTTGGTACAAGCGGCTTATGGAGAATTGCCATTTAACGAAGCTGAGTTTACTCCGGCACAAAAAGAAGAACTGCGCGCTTTTGCTCAAGAACTTTGGAAAGAGTTATTTCCAGAATCTGGCGTAGATCAATTTACAAAATGGGCAACAGATCAAAAAGATTTAGAAGGTTATCAAAAAGTCCTCTTGGCCCCAGCAAACGGAATTGAGTCTGCGGTAATGGGGTTTATCGCTCTCTTCGAGCCAAAAACCTATAAAGAGTTGGCAGCTTCTGTGGAAAGTCTTTCCGGACTTAACTACAAAGATTGGTGCGATCTATGGCGTGGACTGAAATTTACTTATGAACAGCTGCCAACTACAGATAAAATCGCGCCAGTTTTATCACTCATCTGTGCTATAGCCTTTTTGATGGGTGGCTCCGGGAAAATAGTACAAATGGCTAAAAAAATGGGCTACTCAACAAAAACAGTCGGCGCGATTAGGGGCGTTTTTCGCGCAAGGACTTTCGCTCATGTTTTAGAGCCGGTGGGGAAAGCCGTCCCACTCGGCGCGATGCTCGGTATTTCTCTACCTTATATTAGATCAGAAACGGGGAAAAGCTGAGGAAGTACGAAAACGCAACAGCACACAACAGCGCGTTAGCGGTTCGGCTGCGGCCTCACCCAAGTTTGGCCTTGGTGTAGCACTTCGTGCTAATATTTTACCAAGGCCAAACTTCGCCAACGCGCGAACGTTAAGCGTCATTGCGCAAACTTATAAAAAAGATATGAAATTTATAATTTCTGTTATCATAGGATTGATGTTATGGATTAAGCTTCTGCTACTTATTGGAGTTTCTAGTGATGCAATAAGCGCGCTTACAGGAGCACTAATTTGGGGGTATTTTATTAATTTCGTGCGCAACAACGCCTAACAGCGCCCAACCGGTTCGCCTGCGGGCTCTCCCAAATTTTTTGCTGGTGTGGAGCACTCCGTGCTAAATTGTACACCAGCAAAAAACTTCGGTTAGGCGCGGACGTTGTGCGAAAAAGAAAAATGCGCTATAATATACTAATTAACATTAAATTTTAAATTATGTCTGAAATATCAAAAGCGTCAGATCTTGAGTACCATGGAGATGTTGTACTTAATGAAATTGCCGTAAATCCCCAGAAAGGTGACACTATCGTCAAAAATCCTAGAACAGAGGATGAAGTAAAGTATGTAGTAACTTTCGTTGGTCAGGAAGGCCAAAATCTCGCGCAACATGACAATGAAGGTAAGTACTTAGGTACTGAATATACCACTTTGGATGTCGTAAAATTTACATATACGCTTCGTGGTAAAACTATGAATTATACTCGTACTAGAGATCAGTTCGCTGGCGAAATGAGTCACCTTTCTTCCCAACGAGACATCATTGAATGTTCCCGAGGATTTTGACACGCATTTTTCTTCATCGCACAACAGCGCATAAAAGGCTCACTCATTCCGCTTTGCTCCATTCGTTCGCCCAAATTGGCTGGCAGTGAAGCCTTTCAGGCTATATTATACTGCCAGCCAACTTCTTTTATGCGCGAACGTTAAGTGAAATTTTTGGCTCCGCTTTATCACTTAAAAAAGATCATAATATGAATCACAAAGAAACTCTTAAAAAATACTTACAATTTCTCGAAGCTGCTGACTACGAAAATTTGCTTTCACTGTTTTCTAAAAAAGCTACCGTCCATTCACCACTTTACGGCAAAGTCGCTGCGGTCAAATTCTACAAAGACTTGTTTGAAGACACATCAGAGTCCAAACTAACTTTACTCAATATTTTCACAAGCGAAAATGAAAATATTGCCGCAGTTCACTTTCAATTTGATTGGACTTTATCAGATGGAACCGCAGCTCCTTTTGAGGTTGTGGATGTGTGCAAATTTTCTACTGATGGAAAAATAGAAGAGCTAAAAATTATTTATGACAGTGCAAAAACAAGACCAGCTTTCGAGAAATTGTCCTCTTAAAACCGCCAAAAACATCACTTAACAGCGCGTTAGCGGCTCGGCTGCGGCCTCGACCCAAGTTTGGCTTGCCCATTCCAGGCCGGTGAGGGAAAATTATACCAGCCTTACATGGGCAACCCAAACTTCGCCAACGCGCGGACGTTAGCTGAAATATTTTCTTAATTCAAACCTATGAATCCAGAAATGCCCCCGTCAAATAGCCCCGAACAGCCCGCCGAACAAAAAACATACGATTTTGAAACAACCAATGTTGGTGGGAAAGTTTACAATGTCGAGCTTTTGGAAGCTTCGGCGGAGAAAGTGGAGGCCGAGCCAGTGCCTCTTGAGGAGTTACAAGAGGCCGTGTCGGAAGGACATTACTACTGGATAGATCGAAACGGTGAAAAGCTCGGCCCCCACCAATTGCTTCAAGACTGGGAAGCTGCTCAACAAAATCCAGCATGGGCCGATCATGTAGAGACTATCCGGCGGGCTGATTTAACAAACCCAATTTGGATAGCCGAAGATGGTTTTGTTTTTAACGGCATGCATAGATTGACGAGGGCATTTCTAGATGGCTCAGAAACAGTACTGACCAGAAAATTTAGAGAACTTCCAAAGGAAGCCGTGATTGAGTAGTTCACCGGTGAGGTTTGAAATTAAGAGAATACATCAGCTAACACGGCGTATGCGGCTACAGGAAAACAACTCATTTAATAGATTAAGGAATGTTGTTTTCCTTTCGCCCAAATCGGCTTCCGTTTCACTTCAGCCGACTTCGCATACGCCGAAACGTTAGCTGAAAAAATAAAAAGCCCATAAACCTTGACATAATAAAAATTACAAATATAATCAGGACATGAAAACATTGTTTAGACAAGATAGCCAAAAATATTACTACCAAGCTCTCCATAGCTGAGGTGCTGGTAATTTAATATAATTTAAAAATTCTAGCCGCTCCTCAGCAGAGCGGGTTTTTTGTAGTTCATTTATGAAATCTAACAAATCCAAAATTCGAAATCTGATAAGAACGATAGTAAATCGTGACCGTTATTGAAATACAAAAAAATTATCTTTTTTTATATATTAACCACTTTTTATTATGAGAATGAGTAAATTACCACTAATTCAAGAGTTAGGCCCACAACACCCTTCTCTTGAAAAAGCTGCTGAGGAGCACCAAGATACAACTAAAGTTGATGAGGTTATAAAGGCAGCAAGGCACGATTGTAAAAGTTGCAAATTACGTAACGGAGGGTTTATGGGCTTGCCTCCATGTCCAGATACAGATGGCGAAAAACCTATTGTCGATGAATGCGAAGCGGATGTTTGGTAGGGCTTTTTATTTCATCAGCTAACAGCGTATAACCGGTTCGCTGCGGCTCACGCAAGTTTGTCTGCATGGTGAAAAAATTGTACCATGCAGACAAACTTCGGTTATACGCCGACGTTAGCCGCCATTGCGCTTTTACGGAAGAGCTTTTTAGCCTATTGACAAATTATAATAATTAGCCCAGTATAACACTCCATTATATATAAAATAATATGCGTCTTCGTGGCACCTCGCCAAATTCGCCAGATCAGTTAAAGCACGACCGTGCTCGTATAACACGAAGCTCCCGCTGCACTGTAGAGGGAGAAATGGGCTATGGTAAATGGTTCGAAGTGCCTAGCCAAGAAACGAGCAAACGTATTTATGTTGTCCTTGGTTGGCCAAATGAACATAGCAGTTTAGAACATGCGGCACTTGCTCACCAGCGAGATTTTGATTGTACTCAAGTCCCTGCTGGCGGATTCGTATTTGAAGATTCAACAGGTTTTTATGTATACGGCTCAAGTGGTGCATACGGCAGCGGGAGCATCGATGCAGTTAGCATAATCGGAAATCACTTCAGGGAAACTGGCGAATTTAGAAGGGTCATAGGAGGAAGGCCGTAAAAGCGCAACACGCTTTCGCATCGCTCAAGCTGGCGGCTAACAGCGCGTTAGCGGTTCGCTGCGGCTCACCCAAGTTTTACCTTGGTAAGCGCACTTCGTGCTATATTTTACCAAGGTAAAACTTCGCCAACGCGCGGACGTTGTGTGAAATTGAAAAATTTTTTATAATTTAACCTTTTCTATATGCCAATAGACAAAGACGGTTGGGTAACCTATGAAGCTCTTCCCTATGATCATCTTTCTGAGGATTTAGAAGGAATGGATCCAGCAGTTTTAGAAGCGTTAGTAAAAGAACGTGAAAAATTAAGGTCATTAGAGCCATTAAAAAATAATATGGCAGATACAAAAAACGAGAAAGAAAGTTAAAATTTTTCAACTTCACACAACAGCGCCTAACCGGTTCGCCTGCGGGCTCACTCAAATTTTTTGCCGTGTTGGAGCACTTCGTGCTAAATTTTAACACGGCAAAAAACTTCGGTTCAGGCGCAGACGTTATATGAAATACATTTTTGGCTTATTCATAATCAAATAAGCCATCCTTGATAAAAACGAATTTGATTTTTGCTTTTTTATAAGGGGGGATAAGGTGTTTTCTTGGGTGTGCAAGCAGTTTTGTGTAAATGGGTTGGACATAGGTTTGGGATTATTGGTTAAAGTTTGATGCGGTCTGGAAACATGATCGAGAGTTGGCCGATGACTTCGCTCCAGTTGCGCAGAGACATA
>Ga0209515_10006322_pt1 | contig 14845 bp, 12 predicted proteins | sample Subgroupgradi54m_FD_187454 | JGI IMG/M metagenome (GOLD analysis project Ga0209515, IMG submission 187454) | Subsurface groundwater microbial communities from S. Glens Falls, New York, USA - GMW60B uncontaminated upgradient, 5.4 m (SPAdes)... ...
AATCACAAACGGTTTGAAAAGCTCCAGCGCCATTTTTTTTGGCAGGCCGCACTGGGTGAGCTCCAAGTCAGGCCCCACCACGATCACCGAGCGGCCGGAATAATCCACCCGTTTGCCCAGCAGATTCTGCCGGAACCTTCCCTGCTTGCCTTTGAGAATATCGGCAACCGATTTGAGCGGACGGCGCTGGGCTTGCGACGCCGCCGGAGCCGATCCGCGACGGATAGAATTGTCTATCAACGCATCCACCGCTTCCTGGAGCATACGCCGCTCATTGCGCGTAATTACATCCGGCGCGTGCAGTTCAAACAGCCGCTTGAGCCGGTTGTTGCGGTTGATCACGCGCCGATACAAATCATTGAGATCCGAGGTCGCATATCTGCCGCCGTCCAATTGCACCATGGGACGCAAATCCGGCGGGATTACCGGAATCACCGTCAGAAACATCCACTCGGGGCGTACCCCGGCCCGGATCATACCATTAATCGTCTGCAATCGGCGCTGGGATTTTTTGCGCGCAATCGGGGTTTGATTGGGCATGTCCCGCTCAATAGACGCGCGCAATGCCTGCAAATCAAGATGCTGGAGAATCGCGCGGATGGCTTCAGCGCCGATCGCCGCCTCAAACACTTCGCCGAATTTGCGCGACAGACGATGGTACTCCACTTCGGAAAGCACCTGCTGCACGCCCAACTTTCTGATTTCCTCCCGCGCCGTATCCCGCGCTGATTTCAACTCCGCCGCCTCCGACTCCGTAATGCCTTTTGTTTTTATCTTGAATTCGCGGTCTATTTCTTCCAGCGCAGTTGCCCGCGCTTTCTCATCTATTTTCGTTACAATATATCCGGCAAAATAAATCACTTTTTCCAGATTACTGATAGACATATCAAGCAGGAGCCCGATCTTGGACGGCACGCCGCGCAAAAACCAAATATGGCTTACTGGCGAGGCAAGTTTAATCCAACCCATGCGCTCGCGGCGCACAATTGCGCGCGTTACTTCCACGCCGCATTTGTCGCACACCACGCCTTTGTACCGGATGCGCCGGTATTTACCGCAGTAGCATTCCCAATCCTTGGTGGGCCCGAAAATACGTTCGTCAAACAAACCGTCGCGCTCCGGCTTGCCAGTCCGGTAGTTGATGGTTTCCGGCTTCGTCACCTCGCCGTGCCCCCAGGAGACAATCTCCTCCGGAGAAGCCAGCTTCAAGGCAATAGCCGCAAAATCCGTAGTCAGTATGGATGTAGATGGTTCCATAGTTTTTTCACTCATCATCCGCTTTTTGCGCAAAGGTTGCGGCATGGGCAAATGCTACTCGCGCATTCGGGGGGGAGCCCCTCGGTGTTCCGCACGCGGATGCGTGCGGCCCCCGTCTCCCTCCCTCCGCGCTTCGTGCATTTGCTACCCATGCCTCCACAATTGCGCAAAAAGCAGATGACTCGCTTATCGTGATGATAAAAATTATCGATATTCAAACCGCAAAAATCATTTCCTGTCATTCCCGACTTAATCGGGAATCCAGTTACTTCATTATTTCAAATCCAAGCTTCTTTGTTACATATAGCGTCAAAATACTGGCGACACATAAAATATCTCAAACGCTTCGTTGTGCTTATCAGCAATATACTTAAAAATCTCGAGGATCCTTTTTTCAATTTTTTTCAGTTTACCCATCGTAGTTTCTGATCTCCCATTGCTCGCCGTACGACGAGCAATCATCACTTCGCTTTTTGTTTTTCCCTCACTGCTTTCACGCCTAATTTCATCGCCGCTGGCGCCGATATTTTTTCCTCCCCTGCATCTGCATCCACTGATGATTTTTTGACGAGCGACACATCCAGCGCGAGCGCTTTCAGTTCATTCACCAGAACATTAAATGAGGCCGGGATATTCGGGCTCTTGATCCGCTCGCCGTTGATGATTGCTTCATACGTTGCCGCGCGTCCCAGCACATCGTCTGATTTGATGGTAAGCATTTCTTGAAGCGTATGCGCGGCGCCATATCCTTCCAGCGCCCACACCTCCATCTCGCCAAACCTCTGCCCGCCGAATTGCGCCTTGCCGCCGAGCGGCTGTTGGGTAATCAGCGAGTACGGCCCGATGGAGCGCATGTGGATTTTGTCCTCCACCAAATGATTCAGTTTCAAAACATACATGGTGCCCACGGTTACTTTGCGCAAAAACTTCTCGCCCGTCCGTCCGTCATACAGCCACACCTTGCCGTCTTCCGGAAGTCCCGCTTTGACCAGCTCCGTTTTGATTTCTTCTTCGGTAAATCCTGCAAGCGCCGGAGTCCGCGCGTGATACCCGAGCCGCTCCGCGGCCCATCCCAAATGCGTCTCGTAGATTTGTCCGAGATTCATGCGCGATGCCACACCCATCGGATTGAGAATCATTTCCACCGGCGTGCCGTCTTCCAAATGCGGCATGTCTTCTTCCGGCAGAATTTTGGAAATCACGCCTTTGTTGCCGTGCCTGCCTGCCAGCTTGTCGCCCACCGCAATTTTGCGCAGTTGCGCCACATCCACTTGTATCCGCTTAATCACGCCCGCTTCCAGCTTGTCCCCCCGCTCGCGCGAAAACTCGCGCACCGCCACCACGCGGCCTCGCTTGCCGTGGGCAAGGCGCAGAGACGTGTCTTTGACCTCGCGCGCTTTCTCGCCGAAAATAGCACGAAGCAGTTTTTCCTCCGGCGTCAGATCCGACTCGCCCTTGGGTGTTATCTTACCCACCAGTATGTCGCCGCTCCGCACCTCGGCGCCGATCCGCACCACGCCGTCCTCGTCAAGATTTTTCAGTTTTTCCTCGCCGACATTCGGAATGTCCGGCGTCGTCACCTCGGGCCCCAACTTTGTATCGCGCACATCACAGGTAAAATCCTCAATATGAATGGACGTATACCGGTCTTCTTTCAGAAGTTTCTCGGAGATAATAATCGCGTCTTCGTAATTGGCGCCAAACCACGACAAGAATGCCACGCGGATGTTTTGGCCCAGCGCCAGCTCTCCGTTTTCCGTGGATGAGCTGTCCGCAAGCGCGTCGCCTTTTTTGACTTTAGCGCCGCGCGTCACGAGCGGCCGCTGGCGGATCGCGGTAAATGCGTTGGTGCGCAGAAACGAGACAAACGAATAATTTTTCATTTTGCCGGTTTTTTCTTTCACCATAATCCCCCGGCCGTCCACCTGCTCCACCACCCCATCTTCCTCGGCCAAAATCACGCGGCCGGAATCCCGCGCCGCGCGCACCTCCATGCCGGTGCCTACGACCGGCGAGCGGGCGCGCACGCAGGGCACGGCCTGACGTTGCATGTTGGAACCCATCATCGCGCGGTTCGCGTCGTTGTGTTCCAAAAAAGGGATCAAGCTGGTCGCAATGCTAATGCACTGCTGGGGCGACACATCTATAAAATCAACCTCATCGCGCTGTACCACCGATGGATTGCCGTGCACCCGCGCTTCTACCTCGTCGTCCTGCAGTACTCCGTGTTCATCCACGCGGATACCCGCATGGGCGATATTGTATTTCACCTCGCTCGACGCATCCAAATACACGACCTCTCCGGTAATGTGGTGGTCTTTTACTTTAATGTACGGCGTCTCAATCAGGCCAAGTTCATTCAGTCGGGCATGACACGCCAAGTGTCCGACAAGTCCGATATTCGGGCCTTCCGGCGTCTGAATCGGACATATTCTTCCATAGTGCGATGGATGCACGTCGCGCACTTCAAACCCGGCGCGTTCCCGCTGGAGTCCGCCGGGACCCATGGCCGAGAGACGCCGCTTGTGCTCAAGCTCGGACAGGGGATTTACCTGATCCATGAATTGGGAAAGCTGGGAAGACGTAAAGAATTCCTTGACTGACGCCATAAAAGGCCGTGCATTGATGAGTTGCGCCGGAGTCAAGGTCTCTGGATCCAACGTAGACATGCGATCGCGGATGATTCGCACCATCCTGCTCACCCCCACCCGCAGTTTATTCTGGAGTAATTCTCCGACGCCGCGCACCCGCCGATTGCCTAAATGGTCAATATCATCGGCGAGCGCCGTGCCGATATTATTGAGCCGGATAATCTCGCGCAGAACAGCCACAATGTCGTTTACCGAAAGCACCCTCTCTTTCTCCGCTTTTTTCATGCCGAGCCGCTGAATAAATTTATATCTGCCAACATCCCCAAGGTCATACCGCTCGGTGCTAAACATCGCTTGTATCAGTGAACGGGCATTATCCGCAGTGGCAAGATCCCCCGGGCGGATACGCTTATACATTTCAATAAATGCATGGCTTTGGTCCTCTGTCTGATCTTTTTCCAGTGTCTTTTTCATAAAGGACACCTCACCCGTATCAATGTCCGATACTTTATTCAGTATATCCGCTTGTGCGGTCATACCGAATACCTTGAGCAGTGCGCTTGCCGCAATCTTGCGCTTGCGGTCAATTTTGACATACATCGCGCCATCCGCATCCGTCTCAAATTCAAGCCACGCGCCACGGTTAGGAATAATTTTGGCGCCAAAATAGCGCTTGCCGCGCACCACGGACGTCGTGAAGTACACGCCGGACGAACGGATAAGTTGTGATACCACCACGCGCTCCACGCCGTTTCCAATAAAGGTGCCGCGCGGCGTCATGATCGGAAAATCTCCCAGATAAATCTCCTGCTCTTTTATTTCTTTGGTGCGCCGGTTGGTCAGGCGCGCCCGGATACGCAGCGGCGCCTCGTATGAAAGATTACGCGAGCGCGCTTCCTCCTCGGTGAACTTCGGCTCATCCAAATAAAAATTTACGAATTCCAGAGAGAATTCTTTCTCGCTGAAATCGCTCACCGGAGATATTTCATCAAACAGCTCCCGCAATCCTTTATCAAAAAACCATTGGTAGGAATTGAGCTGAACCTCTACGAGATTCGGCAATTCCACGAGAGATTTCTTAAAACGGGCGGCAAATTTCTTTTCCATAAAAAATGAGGAGGGATTTACCTATTTTCTGTCATTCCCAACTTGATTGGGAATCCAGACCCTGAAGTTAATTATTAAAAAAATGAAAAAGAAAGCAAACGCCAAAAAACAACAGCCCTAAATGCCTCTTTTTGTTTAGGGGTTGCGCGAACTAATGCGATTATTACCTACAGTCGCAAATAATAGGTTTTTTTATTAAGTTATCTCTCCCCTCTCGGCGTGCAAAATTTTGGCTTATACACGGCCGATTGAGGATACCAGCTCCCTGCCCACTCCGTACTTATCCACAGGAGCAAATCCGATCTTTCTTCATTATACTCCCAAGCAAATCCCTGTCAAGACTGCAATCCCGCTTTGAGTTGGGGTGCAGATTGCGCAAAATATAACCTGGACAACATCCATTTTGCCCCGATGCAGGACAGTCAAAGTTGATATGCTGGATTTGTGCTGTTTTTTATTTTATGATACCCTAAAAGGGATGTTCAAACTCATTGGGAAGTTTATTTTGAATGCGGCGGCGATTTGGCTTGCGGCCCGGCTGTTCCCCCAGATCTCTTTTGGCGGGGATATCAAGATATTGGCCGGACTCTCGGCGGCGCTCGCATTCATCAATGTATTGTTTTAAATCATGCTGATGCGCGCCGTCCCCCGACGTAACGTCGGGGGACGCGATATGTGCATGACTTTTTATTTTTATGACTCATATTCTTCCGATCATCCAAATCATTATCTCCCTCCTGCTTATCGGCGCCATCTTGCTTCAGCGCCGAAGCGGCGGGCTTTCGCCGACTTTTGGCGGCGATGGCGGCGCGTATCGGACGCGCCGCGGGGTTGAACGCGGGCTTTTTGGCATCACCATCGTGCTCGCCGTGCTTTTTATCGCCGCGGCAGTACTCAACATCGTCCTCCGATAATTATGGCCCTCACCAAAAAAGTATTCCGTGACTTCATGCGCCTGTGCCGGCGCTGGAAACTTCTCACTCTCCGCAAAATCGTCTATCTCCCGCATATCCTTTCGGTGCAGGAAAAACGTTTTGCGCTGATTCTTGCGCTCGTCGCTCTCCTGGCAGGCGGCGGCCTTGGCCTGCGGACATATATTCATTTTACGCATCCGGTCCCGGGTATCGGCGGCTCATATACCGAAGGCATGATCGGCCCGCCCCGCGTGATCAATCCCCTGTATCTCTCCCGCGATACTGACCGCGATATCAGCCGACTCGTTTTTTCCGGCCTGCTCACGTATGACGGCACGGGCAATGTCGTGCCAGATCTTGCCGAACGCTATGAGATAAGCCGCGACGGCAAAACCTACATTGTTTTTTTAAGAAAAAATGCGGTATGGCATGACGGCAAACCGCTGACCGCAGACGATGTCCTCTTCACCATAAATCGCATCCAGAATCCGCAGTACAAAAGCCCGGCGCGCGTGAATTGGCAAGGAGTGGAGGTGCAAAAAATTGACGACTACACCGTCCGGTTTGTACTCCGTACCCCCTACGCGCCTTTTATTGAAAATCTCACCCAGGGTATTATCCCCAAACATTTGTGGGAACACATAGAGCCCGCACAAGCTGTTCTCCATGACCTTAATATGCATCCGGTTGGCTCCGGACCGTATCAGTTCGGGCGTTTTAAATCAACAAGTGAGGGCGCGGTGATCTGGTATACGCTTGACCGCAATCCGCATTATTACCGCGAGGGGCCGTATCTGCAAACTATCACGTTCTTATTTTTCACTACCGAGGACGAGATGATCGCCAGTATCCACAAAGGAGAAATAGACGGATTCGGCCCCATCACTGCGAGCCGCACGAGCGCAATCAATCCTGGCCAAGGCGTGGTGTTCAATATCCCGACCCCGCGGATTTTCAGCATCTTCTTCAACCAGCGCACGAGCCCGGCTCTGGCGGATACTGCGGTGCGTGAGGCGATTGCCCGCGCACTTGATAAAAATAAAATCGCGCTGGGATCAGCGGGCGGCGGCGCCATTGCGCTCGACAGCATTCTCCCGCCGTTTCAAAAATCTGTTACCGCGGGCGCCACAGCGCCGGAACCCGCGTATGACCCGGACCGCAGCCGCGCGCTCCTCGATGCGGCCGGATGGCGCGATACGGACGGCGATGGCGTCCGCGAAAAAAAGATTCGCGATGCCAAAAAGAAACTCGTCGAAATGCCGCTGCATTTCACGCTCACCACCGGTGATTCGCCGGATCTTGGTGCAGCCGCCGAGCAAATCAGAACCATGCTTGCCGATGTCGGCATCAGCGCGGATGTCCAGCAAAAATCATTTGCGGACCTGGAGGCATCGGTCATCCGGCCGCGCGCATTTGAAATACTGCTCTTCGGGCAGGTCTACGGATATGAGCCGGATCCTTTTGCGTTCTGGCATTCGTCCCAAGTCAAAGATCCCGGACTGAATATCGCGCTGTTTGCTGATAAAAAAGCCGATCGGATTCTTGAAGACGCGCGGCACACTGTCGATCGCTCGGCGCGCAATGAAAAATATCAAGAATTCAGCCGTATCGCGATGCGCGCGCTCCCGGCAATCCCGCTTTACACCCAGCTGTATCTGTATCTGCTCCCGCGCGATATGCAATTCTCTGGAGGCCAGAGCGCACCGTTTTCCCGCATCACGCTCCCCGCAGACCGCTTCAACGAAATCAATCGCTGGTACCGTGTGACCCGCCGCGCGTTTTGATCAAGACGCGGAGCTTGCATCTTCTCCGCGGCTATGCTATAGTGACCATACTTTAATCCTCTCATTCATTTCGATCATTAAACACGACAAAGATATTCGTCCTCCCCATTCATTTTCATTTTGCCGAGGTGGTGAAATTGGCATACACGCAGCGTTCAGGGCGCTGTGAGCGCAAGCTCGTGCGGGTTCAAGTCCCGCCCTCGGCATACTGTTTTAAGAATCTTTCTCCTTTGCTTTTTTATTTTCTCATTTTTATTTATTTTATTTACGGATTAAAGAGCGATACCTATATTTCATATTCGTATTGTGCGCGATAATTCGGATTACTATTATTTATGTATAAATCCATGACTCCCGCGGCTGCGGCACCGCGATTTTCTCCTCGGCGCAATGCGCCGTCACACCCGAGACGCGGCGGCGCGCCAGCTGGCCGCGGCCGGCACTCGCGCGCCTCGGCGCATGGCGCCAAGGCCCGCGATCATCGCCCGATCAGCCAATCTCCAACGGCACATACGATCCCAGCACCCATGGGCGAGGCCGGGCGCCTGCGCGTGATTCCGCTCGGCGGGTGCGGAGAAGTTACCCGCTCCTGCTATGTGTACGAATACGAAGACGATATTGTCATTGTAGACATGGGGCTCCAATGGCCGGACGAGGATATGCCCGGCATTGATTATCTGATTCCCAATATTGAATATCTGCGGCCGCGGCGTGACCGCATCCGCGGCATTGTGATTACCCACGGGCACTACGATCACATCGGCGCGATCCCGCATCTGCTGGATGCGCTCGGCAATCCCCCGATTTATGCGACCGCGCTTACGCGCGGCGTGATCCTCAAACGCCAAGAGGAGTTCACGCGCGCCAAGAAACCCGAGATTCACGTCGTAACCCCGGAGTCAAAAGTCCAGCTGGGCGCATTCGGCGTCGAATTCTTCCATGTTAATCACAACATCCCTGACTCGGTCGGCGTGGTACTCAAGACGCCGGTCGGCACCGTAGTGCATACTGGCGACTGGAAATTTGACCACACGCCGGTGAATGAACGCCCAGCAGACATCAGCCGGCTCACCCAGCTCGGGCGCGACGGCGTGCTCCTGCTCGTATCCGAGAGTACGGACGCCGAAATGCCCGGCCATCAAATCTCCGAAGCCGATGTCCAGAAATCATTGGAGGTAATTTTCAAAGCCGCGACGGGCAGGATTATTGCCGCAACTTTTGCGTCGCTCCTGACCCGCATCCAGCAGCTCATCTGGCTCTCGGAAAAATACAACCGCAAAGTCCTGATCGAGGGCCACAGCATGAAAGAAAATGTCGCCGTAGCACAATCACTCCAGTATCTCTCGGTCAAAAAAGGCACGCTCATTGACGCGAAAGACCTGCACAATTATCCCGACGAGCGCATCACCATTGCCTGCACCGGCGCGCAGGGCGAGGACCGCGCGGTGCTCATGCGCATTGCCAACGGCGAGCACAAAAATATCTCGCTCAAGCCGCTCGACTCGGTGATATTTTCCTCCTCCGTGATTCCGGGCAACGAAGCCACGGTCCAGCGCCTCAAAGATGTGCTGTTCAAAAAAGCATCCAAAGTGTACCACTACGCGACCATGGACATCCACGCCGGGGGACATGCCAAGCGGGACGAGCTGAAAATGATGATTGAGTTGACGCGGCCGCGATTCTTTATGCCAATCCACGGCACCTATTTCATGCTCAAGCTCCATACCGAACTTGCGGTAGAAACCGGCGTGCCCGCATCAAACGCTATCATTGCCGAGGACGGCGAGATCGTCAGCATCGGCCGCAGTGACATCAAGAAATTATCCGAGCGCGCGCCGACTGATTATGTGATGGTGGATGGTCTTGGCGTGGGCGATGTCAAAGAAATAGTCCTGCGCGACCGCCAGCATTTGGCTGGCGATGGCATATTTGTTATCATTGCCATAGTGGATGCCAAAACTGGCCGCGTGCGCACGAGTCCTGACATTATTTCCCGCGGATTCATTTATCTGAAAGAATCCCAGGACTTGCTCAAGGATGTACGCGTCCGCACGCGCAAAATCGTGGAAGATACGACTGTCGGCAGATCACGCCCCATCAACTGGACGCATGTCAGGGATAATCTGCGCGAAGAAATAGGCCAGTTCCTGTTCCAAAAAACCCAGCGCCGGCCGATGGTGTTGCCGGTGGTGATTGAAGTTTAAAGTATAAATTTATTTGTCATTCCCGACCCGATCGGGAATCCAGAAACGATTTAGTCACTGGATTCCCGCGAAAGCGGGAATGACGAAAGAGTTGTAAAAATAGTTTTTGGGATTAGTCTCATACCTATCTTTTATGGATCTCATCGGTATCATTGTTATTACAATTTTCATCATCGGTGGGATCATTGACTTAGCGTCTGGCTTTGGCGCTCTTTTTTACCTCATGAAATTCTTGAAAAAGAAAATGAAATGAAAAAATCAATACTTTTGAGCGGCATCCAGCCGTCTGGCACGGTGCATATCGGCAATTACTTAGGTGCCATCAGCCAGTGGGTGGAAATGCAAAAAACCAACAGCGTTTTTGTCATGATCGCAGATCTGCACGCGATCACGGTGCCACAGGAGCCAGCCGCGCTTCGAGAGAATACTTTGCGCATGGCAAAATTACTCATCGCCTGCGGAATCAACCCGGAAGAATCCGTGCTGTTCGTCCAATCCCATGTGCCGGCGCACGCCCAGCTTGCCTGGATTCTGAATACCATCACGCCCTTGGGCGAACTTGAACGGATGACGCAATTCAAGGATAAAAGGGGGAAAGCAGGAGAGCTCGCAGGACTTTTCAATTATCCGGTGCTCATGGCCGCGGATATTTTGCTTTATCAAACGGCCGTAGTGCCTGTTGGCGAGGATCAATCTCAACACCTTGAACTCACGCGCTCGCTTGCGGAACGATTCAACAATCGCTTTGGCGAGACATTTACTATCCCGCAGGCACTGCTCCAAAAAGATACGGCTCGTATTATGGGGCTGGATGATCCGACCAAAAAAATGTCCAAGTCCGCGGCAAGCGCAAACAATTATATTTCACTGCTGGACGAGCCGGACGAGATCCGGCGCAAAATCAAAATCGCGGTTACGGATTCCGGATCCGAAATCACCTACGACGAGGAGAGAAAACCTGCCATAGCAAACCTCATGCGCATTTATCAGGCATTTTCCGACACACCGCTCAAAGAAATAGAAGCCCGCTATGCTGGCAAGGGCTATGCCGCCTTCAAATCCGACCTCGCAGAGCTATTGGTAGAAAAACTCGCGCCGATACAGAATAAGTACCAACGGCTTGACAAAAATACTAACATCGTCTATAATGTGCTGCAGGTTGCTCGAGAGCGTGCGCGTGCTGTTTCAAATAAAACGCTTTCTCATGTACAGGAAATGATCGGCTTGCTCATTAAAAAATAGCAGCATTCGGACATCTCGTGGCCGTCCACATAGAAAAACAACTCGTAGCTTGTTTTACTATGTGGGCGGCTACTTCTCTGTAGCTGCCCGGTTCGCCACGATATTATCATCAGAAGGAGTAGCGTCATGTCAGAACCGCAAAGAGATGACTTAGAACTTTCATTGAACATCAAAGGAATACTCGCGAGAGCTGTCCTCAAAGGACAAACACAAAAGGGACTTCGCCTTATTGTGGTGTTACCCGACGGCACAACAGCGACCGTGGAGGAAATCCACGATCTCACCAATGGGAACGGAAGGGATTCCCACTAGACCCGAGGGAGGACGTCTGACGTTCTCCCTCGCCCACCTCACTTCATTCCCACGCCGGGGAGTGGCATGAGGTGGGTTTTTTATTGCCACAGCGCGCGAGCGAAATGAAAAGCATCCGCTTTTCATTTCAGGAACACACGATGGCACTATAGGGTTAAATACCCCACGCCTTGGCGCGGAGTATTACCCTATATTCTTTCCCGTAGATTGAAATTTTGCGGCGCTCCCACCGGGATTCGAACCCGGGTTACCAGGATGAGAACCTGGCGTCCTAGACCAGGCTAGACGATAGGAGCTTATTAAAAGTGTATCACATCCATCCTCGCACCGCAAATAATCACCTCCTTCCTTCTTTACGAAACTTCTTCAAGGATTATCCGTATCAAAAAAAGCAAGTTCGCTAACTAACCATAGTATACAAACACCGTACGATCGTGAGCTAATTGTATACTATCATTTATTCCTGCCATTCAAATCTTTTCTCTATAAGATATTGTTCCTTGCTCCCGCACGCTGAAAATATGCACATATGCCGAGAGGTTAATCTCATTGATCAATCGGACAAAGTCCTCTGGGAGCGGATGGTCGCCCATCCAGACGCTCTTTTGGAGTGGCTGGAAATCACACCCGACGAGCTCCGCCCGTATCATATCGCGCTTTCTCCGCTCACGCTCTGGTATATCAAAAATAACCAGTCGTACAATGCCGTCTTTTTTCCATGCGCGGCGATCAGCCATTTCCTCCTGATCACGGAGATATTTCTTCCCCGCGGGCGTCATAATCCAAGATGACGCTTTCTTTCTCACTGACCTGCGGACAAGTCCCTGTTTTTGAAGACGCCACAAACTCATAGAGACCGCGTGGCGCGTAATGCGACGCGGCCTGTCCAATCCCAGCAACGGCCGCCAGATACGCGTATATGAATATTTGCTCGGAAAAAACGATTCAAGAGTTATTTCTCCTAACTCTCCCAATCGCTCAAGGATAACACTCGCGAATGTATTCTTTTGCATAGTTTTTTCGTTCGTTCCCTAAAAATTATAGTATACAGTTTACTCACGATCGTATAATATTTGTATATTATGTATATAATTTTTTCTTTTTCCTATTTTCTCTTTTACCAATACTCTTCTTGTCTTACGAGTAACTCCTCTGCTTTTTCGGGCTTGGCCATGATTTCCTCCACTGCTTTTTCCATACGTACTGCCTGACTGCCTTTTACTAAAATCACATCGCCTTCACCGAGAAGAGGATCAAGTTTTTTGCCCGCCTCTCGGCTGTCGTCAAAAACCAATATATGGTCGTGCGCCATGCCGGCCGCTCGCGCCTCGTCCGCGATGAATTTGGCCGCAGGACCTACACAGAGCAACAGGTCGCAAAATCCTGCCGCGCGATCGCCAATTGTCCGGTGTGCCTGCTCGGTGTAGGTGCCGATTTCGCGCATATCACCGAGCACCGCGATTTTACGTTTTCTCGGGATTTGCTCCAGTGTCTCAAGCGCTACGCGCATGGATTCGGGCGAGGCATTATAGGTATCGTCTAAAATCAACGAGTGTTTGTTGCCATGGATCAGGCGCATGCGGCCCCGCGGCGGCCGGTACCCGCGCAACGCCTCGCTGATTTCAACGAGATTCATGCCCACAGCAATGCCCGCGGCCGCCGCGGCGGCCGCGGCGTATGTATACTGCAGACCCAAAACCCCATCAAGCCGCACCGGCACCTCACTGCCGTTATGGAAAAGTTTGAAAATAATTCCCTTCGGCGCATCGCCAATCCCGGCATCCCGCGCGATAAAAAATTTGTAATTCATAATCCGCACCATAGCGTGATCCCCGACGCCAAATGTCAAAACTCGCGCTTTTGTTTGCTCGTGCATCTCAAAAACATCTTCATCGTCATGATTCAAAATCGCATACTTCGCTTGGGCATTTCCAAAAACAGCGGGAGTCAACAAATCCTTACGATCGGAAGGATTTGTTGACTCCTCATTCGGGTCATTGCCCGTGAGTGAGGAGACAAGTTTTGATTTCTCCTCAATTAATTCTTCAGCATCGCGGAAAAACTCTATATGCGCGGGTATGTCGCCGATTGCCGTCACCACCGCAATATCCGGCCGCACGATACGCAGGAGGTAATCCATATCACCCGGCCGATCAATGCCGTACTCCAACACCAGTACATCCGGATAGCACGAATCGCGGATCATGATTTTTAGCGCGGCGTATGCATACGCCGCGCCCCAGCGCAAGGGATTCCTACCGCAGTGACGCATCCCCAAAATCGCGAGCGGCAAGCCGATCTCGTTGTTGTAATTTCTCTCCGCAGTACCAACTCGATATTTTTTGGCAAGCACGCAAGCAATAGCAAGCCGCGTGGATGTCTTCCCGACCGACCCGGTGACGCCCACAATCATGGGCTTGTACCGGCGCAGAGTCGCCCTCGCCATCATCGCCAGTATTTTTTGCAGTATCGACTTTTTAGACATAATTGTTTATTCTATTCCTTAGGTCTTACCATCGAATTCTCAATCTTCAACAGGAGATTTCCAAATGTGGAATCATGCTGGCAAAGAACGAGCCCTTCGGTCTGGTGATGTGATCGTTTGGGAAAACGATCAGCCCGTCCCCTTACTTCGTATGTATGCAATGTCCAAGTCCGGTCAACTGGATGTGCTGCGGTTTATCGATGATAATAAGTTTTGTTGCAAAGGCATTGGCACACCATTGATCACCACGAAGGAGCACTTTTTCCTTCTCACGAAGCTCATTGCCCAAACAAATGCGTTGCGCATAGAAATCATTCATCCAACGGAGGAATCTCCCCAGATATTGAAGGAATATCCAGCGTATCGCTTTATTTAATCCCTCAAGTTACCCTCGCCCGTTTGGCATCTCATCGCCGCTTGCGCACCCCGCAAGCGGCTTTTCTATTGTCATTCCCGCGAAAGCGGGAATCCAGAATACAAACCCTACACTGGATTCCCGATCAAGTCGGGAACGACAAAAAATGATAGAACATCTTCATCATCATTTCTCATCCGGCGCCACCTCATAATAATGCAGGATGAACTCGGCCAAATCATGGAATACCGGCGTCAGGGTGTTGGCGGCAAATTTGTTTCCGGTCGGCTCGTTCAATTGTAAGAGAATAAGGAACTTGGGGTCAAACGCCGGCGCATAGCCCACAAAGGTGTGAATCAGCGCATCCGAGTATCCCCTGCCGCTTCTATTCGGCACCTGGGCTGTGCCGGTCTTGCCTGCCACAAAATATCCTTTGACTCCGGCGCGATCCTCGTAGCCATTTTTTACCACGGACACCAGCATCTTGGTAAGGGTCTCGGCGGTTGCGGGTGAAATCACCTGCCGCACGGCCTGCGGGCCGTGCATTGTCGTATTGCCGGAATCATCCGTGATCTTATCCACCACATACGGCTT
>Ga0209515_10006324_pt1 | contig 14839 bp, 16 predicted proteins | sample Subgroupgradi54m_FD_187454 | JGI IMG/M metagenome (GOLD analysis project Ga0209515, IMG submission 187454) | Subsurface groundwater microbial communities from S. Glens Falls, New York, USA - GMW60B uncontaminated upgradient, 5.4 m (SPAdes)... ...
TGCCTCGTTACCGGTACTGTCTTTATCACACGAAGCAAATAAACATTTGGTAATCAGCTCACCATTCGCTTCACGGAAGGGGATACTTCTTTTGATCAGATATTCTTTAATTGTAATTGTTTGTAATTCTTGCATAATGTTAGGTTTTATTAGGTTTCTAAGTCGCCAGTTGCTCTCCGGCGTTCCTGTACTTTTTCGTATTCTTCTTGTGTCATTGGTTGATAAACCAGCTCAATAAGTCGGATGAGTTTTGTACCCTGTTCAAGTGCTTCCTGCCTGCCAATCTCTTTTTTGAAGCGGTTTTTGTACAGTGTTTGAAAGGTTGTGATCTGTTCATCCGACAGCATAAGTTTATGAGTGATATAATCTGGTCTTAATCTCCTTAATTATTGTGGCAAACGCCAAGGGTTCTACTCGAAGCTCGTGGGCGAAGTATTGTTGAACCAGTCCGTCTAGAGCACTATCCCGTTTCGTGTAAAAGATAGTTTTACTAATATCGGTTTTGTCTATTGCCTCCGTGCGGTAGCCGTAAAAGCGTAGCGTAGCGTGGAGGTTGATGTCCGTAGTCCCGAAGAAATCATTTTCCTTTAGTATCTCTGTCATAGAAATTTAATTTAATTTTGCTAAAACGACCTTTTTGCTTTGGCAAAATAAAAAAGCCAAAGCGTATATGCTTTGACTTTATTGTTGTGAGTATTTATCGGATAGGTCAGTGAGAAAAGTGAATACTATTTCTCAATCCATAACCATATTTTTTTCCCCTTTTCGCCCCGTTTAACAATTGGGAAAAAAGCACTATTTTTTACTTTTAGCTTAAAACGGATTTGTCTTACCGTGTCATCAATATCTTTTTCTCCTTTGAAGTTATGAGCATTTTTATTCACTAAATGATTGCAGTATTTTTTAATATCCTCACCATTAAATGCTGTATTCTTGTTTTTATTCAAGAAAGACAAGAGGACATAATCTTTGTTGCCACTCTTAGTAATTCCAAGTTCATTCTTATACTCTATATCTCCTTCTGGATAAAAATTTAATCTATCTCTTTGCCTACCTAGGTTTCTATCTTGCTGTTGAACTTCTGAAGTATCCGTTTTTTCTGTTTCCGTTAACTTTTGAGTGCCTAAAATCTTCGCTCTATATTTGGTATAGTGCTCCTCAAAATTGTGTGAAAATTTAATTTTAAGTTCGTACATGCTTTTTTATACGGCGGGATTATAAAGTTCAAAAGATTCAATTAAATCTTCGTCCTGAAATCCCTGTAATATGTTTTTAAGCTGGTCATAGTCTACCACACAATCTCCTTCCCATTGAATAAGTTTTTGCCAAGAAGCCCTCATTACAATTATCTCGTTATTTCTTTTAGGCATTAAATCCCACTCTTCTTTTATCTTTTCAAGGACACAGAGTCTTTTCTTGTCTGCCGTAGTTAGGGTGGGAGATGGTGGATGGACTTCTGAATGATCTTTTTGTTTTACAACATTAGCAAATTTCTCCCCACCTTCTTTTTCGATAAAGCTGCACAAGTCGTCAATCTTTGCTTTATAATTTTCAAATTTACTCAAATCTTGAATCAGTATGGATGCTCCCTCTATAAATTTCCTTGCCGGTTCGGAACTAATAACAGCGCTACTTTTTGAAACGGGAAGACTTGCTACACCGTTATTGTAAGCATGTTTTAAGACGGTGGGGAGTATCTTTTTCTGTTCGGGGGTGAACGGATCATTCTCTATACTCACCACCTGTTTAACTATACCATCAGAATCTTCTAAGGGAGGGAGTTTCTTATGGATAGCGTCAAGTATATTTTTTACATCTAACCATTTTGTTTTTGCAGTCTCAAAATCAGGCTTAAATTTAATCGTGGTAATCTTTGCTTTTTCCTCCTCAAGATCAAAAACTTTTTTATTGGCTTTGTCTTGAGGAAGATTATCGGGCTGGTCGAATTTATCTGTTAAGGAGACAACGACCTCCTCTTTCCTTAGTGCTTTTATTTCAATTTGCTCGATCATTTCTAAAGCAAACACGGTCTCATAGAATCGTAAATTTTTCTCATTCTTTCCCTGCCATCCTCCTTCTTTAGCCAGTTCGTCCAGTGTTATTGAAAAGTTTTGATTACCATACTTCTTTGAGAGTTGCCGAATGGATTGAGACAACATTTCGCTTTGCTGTTGATAGCCAAAGTATCTTACTTTCGGAGGTGGAATAAGCTCGCCGAGCATAAAATGGTTAATGTATTCATGCATTTTCTTCAATAAGAGAATTTTATTTATGCTTATCGCAAAAGAAAGGAAATCCCATAAAGGAATGGGTTGCTCTCGGGTTATTAGAAGCTTTAATTCATCTAACGTTAAATTTTTTCCACTTTCGACGCTACGATAAAGATTCTCACCTAGTCCGCAGAATTTATCATTAAAATAGTTCGAGTCTGGTTCTGTTCCTCTACGGCTTCCAATGCTAACGCTTGATAACGTTTTCTTTTGATGTAGGACAAGATATTCTCGTCTCTTCTGATTGTATTTTATGAGATACCCTTTATTGAGAGTAATCTTGGAGATTTCCAAAATGCATGGTTTCGTATCTGCTAGTTCAATCAACGCTTTCAATACTTCTTTCGGTTCAGCGCCATATAATGAATCTTGTGGCCGTGTATATTCTCCAGTGGTAAATATACCGGTTCTGATTGAATGCATGAGAATCTGTCTTTGTAAATCAAGCGTTTTTCTCAAATCATCTATATCTAAATCGAAAAAGAAAAATATCAATTCTTTTGATTGATAAATCTTACCTCTGTTTTCTCCATTGAGCAGAAATCTTTTCCATAGATAAATTTTCCATTCAGGCAGATAGTCCATGTAATAGTAATTTAATGTTTGCAGATTATTTTTCTCTGCTGTATAGTGAATAGTAACAAATGGTAGGTTAAAAATCAATGGTAAAAATCAATAAAAAAGATCAGAAAATGCCGGAACTGCTCACGCTTAAAGAGGCGTGTGATATTTTGAAATGCCACCCGAATACGTTGCGCCAATGGGACGAAAAAGGCGTCTTGAAAGCCGTGCGTTTTGGCACACGGAGAGATCGGCGATACCGAAAAGAAGATATTTTGAAATTGGTAAATCAAAAGAAAAGATGACATAAAAAACTATTCACAATTTAGTTGCCTAACCCTCGTGAGTCAAACTCCGAGGTATGGCAAGAGAGTCCGTCCAAGGCACTGAACCCCGTATCAGCAAGCCTTGGACGGCCATGGTCTGAAAGGACTATGTGTGGCGAAAGCCACTAGCTGGTGCGGGGCTTTATGCTTTCACACCAGCGTAGCTAAGTCCGTCCAAGGCTATGTCTAAAAATTACAATTACAACCATACCGAACTTGTTTGGGATGGCAAGTTTGAGCAACCTTTTGAATTGCCGGAAAAGCGAGCAGTGAGTAAAATTGCTTTGCCATTTCAGACAATTGAACTTATCAACGAACCGCGAGAGGGTACTGGCACACGCAGACTTTTTAGCGGGCAGAGAAAAGAGGGCTGGAGTAACAAGCTCATCTGGGGCGATAACAAGCTCGTGATGTCCTCACTCCTTAAAGAATACGCAGGCAAAATAAATCTCATCTATATTGATCCGCCTTTTGATGTAGGCGCTGATTTTTCCGTGAAAGTGAAGGTTGGCGATGAAGAAATTACCAAACAGCCATCAATCCTTGAAGAAAAAGCGTATCGGGACACATGGGGCAAGGGGACGGATGGCTATTTGCAAATGGTCTATGAGCGGCTATTGCTTATGCGAGAACTTCTTGCCGAAAATGGAAGTATTTATGTGCATCTTGATTGGCATGTTTCCGCCTATGTGAAAATAATTCTTGATGAAATCTTTGGAAAAGATAATTTTGTCAATGAGATAATTTGGAAAAAATATAGCGGAGTAAAAAACCAAGCGAGTAGAAAATTTACAACACAAACCGATACAATCTTTTTTTATAGTAAGAATGGTAATCACGTTTTTAAGCAACCGTATAGAGAGATGACTGAAGGATATATTAAGAGTGAGTATAAGTATGCTGATGAAAATGGAAAAAGGTATGCATTATTACGAGGGAGGGGTTATCAGCAAACTGGTAAACATAAAAGAAAGTATCTTGACGAAGCAGAAGGCGCTCCCATCACTACTCTCTGGGATGACGATAATTTGCAGCTCAATACGTCAAGTTCTGAAAGAGTTGGTTACGATACACAAAAACCTGAAGCGTTATTGGAACGGATCATAAATGCATCCTCAAACGAGGGCGATCTGGTTGCCGACTTTTTCTGTGGCTCCGGCACAACCGGAGCGGTTGCGGAACGGCTCGGCAGGCGTTGGGTTATGAGCGATTTGGGGCGCTTTGCCATTCACACTTCGCGCAAGCGGCTCATGGAAGTACAGCGTAAACTTAAAGAGGAAAACAAGGGATATTATCCCTTTGAGATTTTGAATCTAGGAAAGTATGAGCGCCAGCATTGGCAACTTGCCGTAGTGAATGGTGGCAAGAAAACAACTGAAGGAAAGAAGATCGCTCACTATGTGAAATTTATTCTCGAACTTTATCATGGGGAGACCATAGGTGGCTTTAATCATTTGCATGGCAAAAAGGAGAGCGATTTTGTACATATTGGAGCAGTAGACGCGCCGGTAACAATGAATGAGATAAAAGAGGCAATTGAGGAATGCAAGAAGAATAGTATTAGCCGTCTTGATGTGCTTGGCTGGGAGTGGGAGATGGGTGTTAATGAGGAAGCAATCAAATGGGCAAAGGGCAAGGGCGTGCGGCTCAAGCTCTTACAGATTCCGCGCGAAATCATGGACAAGCGCGCGGCAGAGGATGGCGATGTCAGATTCTTTGAGCTTGATTATGTTGAGGTAGATGTTGAAAAGAAAGGAATATCGGTGAGCGTCCGGCTCAAAAATTTTGCTATCCCCAGCGAAGAGTTTATTCCAAGCGAGTTACGGGAGAAGATACAAAATTGGTCTGATTATGTTGACTACTGGTCAGTTGATTGGGATTATGAGCGGCTGCGATCTGCTGAAGACGAGCCGATATTTCAAAATGATTGGCAGACTTTCCGCACTAGAAAGAATCCGAAGCTGGAATTACAAACACCGGAGCATACTTACACAAAGAAAGGCAACTATCTCATTTTGGTGAAAGTAATTGATATTTTTGGCAACGACACTTCAAAGATAGTTGCGGTAAAAATCTGATATGCCAAACCCCTTTCATATCAAAGAAAAAGATAAGCGGCGTATGTCCGCATCTCCAATTGTCAACGCGCTCCGCGAAGCTGTTTTTGATTGGCGAAAAAACGAGTACGTGGGAGCATCGAAAACAACAAAAACACTCCTCCATTTTTGGTTTGAAGAAGAACACAAAGATTTTCAATACTACTTTGCCCAGCGAGAGGCGATTGAGACTCTTGTTTTTCTCTACGAGGTTGAGGGGTTGCGAAAATTTCTTGATATATGGCGTAAGTTTGATATCGCGCAAAACATTGATCCGCGAGCCGCAGAGGAAGCATGTCCGCGCTATGTTTTTAAGATGGCAACCGGCTCCGGCAAAACAAAGGTGATGAGTTTGGCGATGGTTTGGTCATACTTCCATAAGCTCAAAGAACCAAATTCGCCGCTTACCAAAAACTTTGTTTTGATTGCACCCAACATCATTGTTTTTGAACGGCTTAAAGACGATTTTGCTGATGGAAAGATATTTTATAGTGATCCACTTATCCCGCCCTCTTGGATAGATGATTGGAATGTGAAGGTATTATTACAGGATGAGTTTGCAACCGCAAATCCAGATGGTAATATCTATCTCACTAATATTCATCGTCTCTATCAAAGAGAAGAGAACGAAGAAGAAAACCCGATTGTTGATCTGATCGGCAAGAAGCCAAGTGGCAGTATAGAGGTTTCAGGTAAAGAACTTATCCATCAGATTTTGTCGCATAAGGACTTGATGATATTAAACGATGAAGCGCACCATATCCATGATGAAACGTTGGCATGGTATCAGACCATCGTGAATCTACAAAATCAAATCAAAGAAAGCAATGGTGTTGGTTTGTCGGCTCACCTTGATTTCAGCGCCACTCCGAAACGGCAGACCGGCAAACTCTTTCCGCAAGTCGTGGTGGACTATTCATTGGCAGAAGCGATAGAAGATGCAATTGTTAAAAGACCGATCCTGCCGGACGCAAAATCAACAAAAGATTTTCGGGAAACGCCCACTGATAATGCCGCAATGCGATATAAGCCGTGGATTGATCTTGGTGTTTCTCGCTGGCGCAAATATCGCGATGTGCTTGCGAAAAGCAATAGGAAACCAGTGCTCTTTGTGATGGCAGATGACACCACCTCTGCAAAGCAGATTCAGGACTATCTGGAAGATCATTATAAAGAACTGAAAGGCAAGATTTTGGAGCTGCATATTAAGGTTACACGAAGCGGCGATATTTCTGAATCAAAGAGCAATCTTGAATATCTCAAACAATTGCGCAATGCGGCGCGAAAAATTGACTCCAAAGATAATCCCTATCATGCCATTGTTTCCGTTTTGATGTTGCGTGAGGGTTGGGACGTGAAAAATGTTACGGTCATTGTCGGATTGCGCCCATACACGGCAAAAGCGAATATTCTGCCGGAACAGACCATTGGGCGTGGACTTCGTCGAATGGATGCAAGTAATCTCAACTGGAAAGAGCAAGTTGATATTATCGGCACACCGGCGTTTGAGGAGTTTGTCCGTCAGTTGGAAAAAGAGCAAGTTGAGTTTGAGATCGGATCAATGGATGAGCCGCTCGCGTACAAAGTTATCTATGTTGAGGAGCGAAAAGTTGACCAGTTTGATATTGCGATACCGCCCTTAACTCCTGCGATTGTGCGCGAATCAAGGAATATAGGTGATCTCGTAGTTGAAAAACTGGAGAAGAAAATCATCAAGCGGAAAAAGTACCAAGAGGATGAGGTTAGGAATATCATTTTTATTGACGCGCTCACCAAAGAAAAAGTGGATGAGCATGCGTATCGAATGGAGTATCCAAAAAATCCAGAAAGTGTTATTTCTTTCTATACTAAAATTGTCTTGCAACAGACGAAAAATACCGGACAGTTTGCTATGCTTTATCCCATCATGCGAGACTATATTCAAGATGTACTTTTTGGTGAAAAAGTTGACTTGAGAGACAATCAAATTCTTAAGCAATTATCAGAGCCAGAAGTCCAACAAGCTGTTTATGATGTGTTCAGTAATGCCATCAATAAGCTCACACTCGTTGAGCAAAGTGTAGAAAGCGGTGGGGGATATCTTAAGGCATCACAGGCAAACGGCTTTGAGTGGTCTGGCGAGACATATGATGGCGAAAAGCAGATATTCAATCTGGTAGCGTGCGATAGCGGCTATGAAGCCCGCTTTGCTCACTTTTTGGACAAGGCCGATGATGTGATCGCGTATGTAAAAAATAACCACTATGTGCATTTTCAGGTGGAATACTTGAGTTACAAAGGCGGCATGAGGTACTACTATCCAGATTTTGTCGTAAGGACACGAAACGGCATGTTTGTTGTTGAGACCAAAGGACTGGAAGACCTTGAAGTAGCAAGAAAAGACGAGCGGATCAAACAATGGTGCAAGGATGCCTCACGGGTTACCGGACAACCATGGCGTTATCTGAAAGTGCTGGAGGATGACTTCAAGAAGTATCAATTCAAGGATTTTGAAGAGATTGCTAATTTTTTGAGTTAGCAAGTCCCAAAAATTTAATAAAAATCAATAAATCAAAGGATCAATAAGATGAAAACTTTTGCTGAAAAACTAAAAGAACACACTGCATATTGTAATGAATTATTCTATCAAATTCGTGAATTATTCTTTCAAATCGCAACTAAAAAAAGTGAGGCCAAGCGACTGGACAAAGAAGCCGAAAAGATAATCAAATTATTGGATGCTACTATGGAAAAATTTGAAACTGAACATAAAGAAGAACTGAAAGCTCTTGAATCATTTTTGAAAAATAGTGAGTAGCGCGATGGGGTAATAATCAATAAAGCAAATCTGACGCTGTGAGGAGATGTTTGAAATATGAATACGCCTCAACTGTGGACAACTTGACTATGGTTTGATTGTTTGCTACGAATTATACTTATCTTATGACTTCACCTAAAATTATTACAAACAAAAAAATACTAGGCGGTAGGCCAATAATTGAGGGGACGAGAATCCCCGTATCTGCCGTACTCGACCAGTTGAAGAACGGTCATGGTACGGGAAAGCATGTGCGAGAAATGTATCCACAGCTTTCAGAACAGCAGATTGATGCTGCTCTAGATTTTGCTAGCAAAAGAATTGAACAACTCTACTGACCACAATCTTTCTTTCCTTTTGGATGAAGTAATGCCTCCAAAGAAAAAACTGCCCCGTATGAATAGACGGAGCAGTTTAAATATAAGGCACATTACGCATGATTATAGTTTGAGTGGGTTACCCGATAAAGATGTCTTGGCGAGAGCAAGAAAAGAGAAACGGATACTAATAACGCAGGATGGAGACTTTGTAAAACCAAGGCAAATTCAAAACAATACTGGCGTGGTAAAAACAATTGGTGGCTTAATGGCAATTGAAATTGATGACGTGTTATCTAAACTCATTAAGAAATTTAATCATCAAGAAGATTACTTGGGGAAAATAATATGTGTTAACCGCAAAGGTGGAGAAATACTTACACCTCAAGGAAAGAGTTTGTTTTATTTTTGATTGAAGAGCGAGAAACTCCTTATGTTCAGCGTGGAATGTTATATTGTCACAGCTTCTGGTTTCAAATCTGGGATATAGATATATCCGTTTTGTCTCTGTATAATAGTTCTAACGTCGTCCACTATGCCGCGCACCATTATAATAGCCGCCCCGAAGGGGCGGCTATTATAATGGTGGATTTAGTCCAGTGAGATATGAAATGCAACTCGTGCTTTAAGCAGAATATGGGTTTCTTGTACGAGCTGATCCGTTTGATAAAGCGAGAAGAGCGCTTCGTCGTATGCGCCTTTCTGCAGTGCATCCTTAGCTTTTTTGATTTGATCGTCAATGAGGTTTGTTTGCGCATTGAAGTAATCAATCATTGGCTGATCTTTAAGGTCTACATGCTGTCCAAAAAATGCTTGCGCGCCGGAGAAATTTTCCAGGGTTGATTCCAATTGCGTCTCTACTGCAACGCGGGTAATCGCATCACGCTCCGATCTGATGCGCTGCTTTTTTTCTTCATAAAGCGCGCTTATATCTTGTATGTGTTTCTGGAGGTTCTGGTTAAAAAGTTCAGAATCGGAAAATGTTTTTCCGTTTTTTGCAAGGCTTCCAATAACATGCTGATGCGCACGCATAAGCCCCTGAAGCTCTGCGGCAATTTTGGCAATGATAAGAGGACTTTGACCCACCTGGTCAATGACATGAATGCGGTCCTGGGCGGCAACAAGATAATTATTAAAATCTTGCGTAAATCTTATGTTGACGGCGCTGTTAGCCCTTTCTTGGAAAATCATTCTTTCAGCTTCTTCAAGACGCATCTCGATAACATGAGATTCTGCGGCAGCGCTCACAATGCCGGAACGGGCAAGAACCTTTTGTACCCGTTCGTCCATTTGCTTTACTGAATATAAAAAATCACCAGGAAGAGATTCTCCGGCAACATACCGTACCCCTCCGGCAATCAGGAACAGGATAACCGGAAAAGATAACAATGCCGTTCGTAAAGAACGAGAGGGCATGATGGTATCGATGCGCTCTCCGAAGCCCACGTACATTTTTTTGATAAAAGATAAAGAAGAGTAGGGATGAGCAGCTATCGAAGAAACAAGCGCCTCTCGGATGCGGTCTTTTGACGAAAGAAGAAGCGCCACCTGTTTCGTGGGGGCAAGTATCTGGCTAATTTCTGCATCGCTATATTCTTTATATGATTCGGGAGAATCGAACATAATATGTATTAATGATAGCAAATAAATAGATGTCTATTAACCGGATTGTGTCAGTATTTGCGCAATGCTTTTGAAAGCCTGGTCAGGCTGCGAATGCTTAGTGAGAGCCGATCGTATCTTTTTCAAGCCCCGATGCAAACGAATTGATATAGTGTTTTCCGTTTCATTACAGATCAGGGCGATTTCTTTCGGAGAAAGATCGTCAATATATCTCATGGTCATAACTTCTTGATACGCCGGATCAAAAGAGTCAAGAAGCTTAAGCATGCGCCGGCATTCCATGCGGTCCTCTACTTGTTTGTATGCAATCTGACCGTCGGGCAAGTCAAATCCTTGCTCATGCAGATCTTCCAGGGAGGATTCTTTTTTTCGGGACCTGCGCGCATATTCATTCACCACGAGATTATGAGCTGTTTTATAAAGAAACGGGCGAATGTTGAGAATGCGGCCGCCGTCAAGGAGATATTGCCATGTATGAAGAAATGTTTCCTGGGTTATTTCTTCTGCCTGTTCTTTGCTTGAAAGCCGAAAATAACAGTATTTATATATTGCATCGGCAAAACGTTCATACGCATCCATAAAGTTTTTGCTTGTTTTTTGTCCATGTATACCTTTGAGTAATTGGTGCATATTTTTTTGATATTTTCTTGAATGTTCTTAAATGATAAATATCTGCATTAATTGGCACATTCCACTCCTTCTTTTCTTAAAAAGAAAAAGTGGGCTGTGTCATTTATATATATGTTTGTGTTGGCAAACATCTCGTGGATAATATGAGCTTGAAGTATTCAACACACGAGAAGTTATCTCAATAATACAATACATGATAGGGAGATTACAGCTCATTACGGCGTATGTGTTTTGAGTGAACAATTTTCGGACCATCTCGGGCATAATTTACGCAGTCTTTTTTCCGGCATATCTGTGTTTGAGAATACCTTTTTCCCGAATAAGATACGTTATAAGTGATCATAAGATTATCTTAATAAATAAGTTGCCTTATGTATGAATGAATTATTTGTTATTTAATTTTGAGTTAAAGAGCGGTAATAATATATCCTTTTGTATAGTTAGGATATTATGTATTTGTACCTGTGTATGCGCATATTTTTGGGTACTAATATAGAAGACAGAATTAACATCCTTTTCTTTCATACGCAGATTTTTATACTCATGTAATTGATAAAAATAAAAAGCGAGATATCTTCAAAAGACAGATTATGTCTCATAGATATCTCGCTTATGTTAATGACGGCTGCGTACGCGCAGGAGGCGCAGTGCGCGAATTGACATATGTACTACACGTAAAAATTTTACTGCCTTGTCGTTTTTAAAATCATCGGGTAAAAACTCCTGTTCAAAAAAGGTCCTTGCGACATTGTCGCGCGTAGAAATTATCGCAGGGTAGCCTTGTTGTGTAAAAGATTCCCACGCCGCTTGCGCTTTAAAGGCGCAGAGGTCATATTCGCGTTTAACTGATTGGCGATACTCGCGCAGCGCGGCATCTTCGAGTTTTTTGATGTGCAGAAGCCGATTATGGTATCGGCTGGTAGAAAAGAGTTTTACGGCAATACCGAGCATGCACGTTCCAACCAGAGTAATAATGAGATGATAGTTCGGCTCTGTGGCTCCCTTTGTCTGCCAGAAATCGGGCAAACCAAGTAGTGAATGAAAGAGGAGCAGAAACAATCCGCCTATGACTAATGCCTGGAATGCAGCTCGAGAAACATTTCCTATTATTACGGTAAGCGTAGTCACTTTTTTCATGAGTTCCCGCTCAATATGAGCGGCGGTGATTTTGCGCTCGTAGCGTTCCTTGCGAGAGGCGACACCATGCGCAAGATTTTCTGCGGCAGTTTGTAATCTCACGAGGTAAAGTCGTTCCAGGCTATGTTCGGGAAAAGAATTTACTACTCCCTGAAACCACGTTATCACCAGTTGCGCGGACTCACGGGTATGTGGTCTCGAGTGGGTATTATCAGCCATATAGAGACTGAAGCCAAAATCAATTGCATCGGGCGGTAGAATATCATGAGCGCGTATTTTCCCTTTGGACGCGTCAGCCGTAGTAATGGGAATATCACCATTCACACGTATCCTCCTCTATGATATGAGTGTTCTCGTCACGATGATATTATGATACCTTCCTTACCGCTTCGCCGTAAGGAAGGTATGATCGCCTACCTACTCGCGGGTAGCTGTTTTTTTGAGATAGGAGCTGTATCCGGCTCTTAAAAGGTTAAGCAGGGTTTGCAGGCAGTCCATGATTCCTTCCCTGACTGAGGTAATATAGCACGGATAGGTTGTTTGAACGCTTTCCCAATTATCGCGGGGATTGGGACAAATTCTTCCCGCTCGTATCATTTTATAAAGCTCGCGTCCGTCTTGGATTTTTTTGGCGGTGAACGGAAGATGATAATAATCTTTTTTTGTTTATCAAGCGTTGCGGCGGCAGTACGCCATTGGTATATGCCGAGTTCTCGGTGCGGAATGTCCGGAATATTATCATAGAACGTGATGTGGTCAATAACATCCACGTGAAGGTCGAGTTGAATCGCCATGATGTCTTGGGAACAAGACACATAGAGATCGCCGTGATGTCCGCGGTGTACCGCGGATTGGTGAGCGGGTGCAGGCGCGTAGATGACAAGGGACTAGAGAATTATTACAGTAGCATTTTAAAAATAGTATGTCAATATCTTTTATAAATTTTTATTATACGAAAATTGTCCTTTGATAAACTAAACTCTTGGTAGAGCGGTTATAAATAATATCCATGCAGTTATATCATTAATATAATTTTTTTATATATGCGTATGACACTTTCAGTGCTTAAAGCAGATATCGGATCAATCGGCGGGCATACCAAGCCGTCAAAAGAAATGCTGGAAACGGTAAAATTGATTATTAAGGAAGCTCAAAGTCGAGGTCTTATTATTGATTTTTTTATATCATATACGGGTGATGATATCGCAATTCTCATGTCGCATCTGCAGGGTGTTGGGAATACGGAGATACATCAGCTGGCGTGGCGGGCATTTCGGGAAGGAACCACAAAAGCGCAAATAAGGGGGCTTTATGGTGCGGGGCAGGATCTATTGGTTGATGCTCCTTCCGGAAATATCAAAGGCGCAGGTCCTGCGGTAGCGGAAATGGAATTTGAGCATAGTCCGGTAAAAACAAATAAAGCCCGCCCCGCGGAATCATTTATGCTTTTTGCGGCGGATAAGTGCGGTCCGGGCGCATATAATCTTCCGCTGTATCTTGCATTCGCCGATCCGATGTATTGCGCCGGGCTTATGTTGCCTAAACTCATCAAGGGATTTCGTTTTGATATTATTGATATGGATAATAAAGACGGGGACAGTATTATCTCGCTCAATGCTCCGGAAGATTCCTATCATATCGCAGCACTTCTGCGCGATAACGAGCGATTTGCAATCGAAGGGATTTATTCGCGCACATTTGAGGGCGAACAGACCGTTGCGATTTCTGCGCAGCGGCTGCACAATATTGCGGGCACTTATACCGGCAAAGACGATCCCATAGCGCTTGTACGCAATCAGGGGATTTTTCCCGCTCCGGAAGAAATACTCATGCCATTTACCAAAGCGCATTTTATCGGCGGTGATGCGAGGGGTTCTCACGTGATGCCGCTCATGCCGGTGGCCCTCAATACGCCGGTTACGGGTTTCTATTGCCTTCCGATTGTTTCGGCAGTCGGATTTTCGCTAGATCCTGCCGGATATTTTTCTCACGAACATATTGATTTTTTCGCCAATGTCGCATGGGACTTGGTACGTACCAAAGCGCAGGAGAAAGGTATTGAGATGCGCTCTCAAGGATGGTCAGGCGCTGCTATGCTTCCATATCACGAGCTTGAGTACAGCGGTTTCCGCGACACCGTAAGCGGACTTATCGATAAGTTCCGCGTGCGCAATGCCGAAAAATCTTCCGACGTAAACTTTTTACCAGGTCCTCGCGACTCTTCTTCATCTCTCTCGTTTTAAGTTACAGAATTTATCTGCGCTCGTTTACGAGTGAGTTCTTATATCTGTGCCTTTTTGGCTATTCTTGACAATTTATATATGAGGTGTTTTACTGGGAAAAGTTCATAAGGTCAGTATGAGACCACATCATAGCAAAGGACATTGCCATGCCAAAACCAGATATCTGTGCTACGTAACTGTCAGCCGATGATAAACGACCATTTACATCGACTGAAAACAATACGAAGTTATTTCTTATGATAGGCGCAATAATCATGGCAGGGCTGCTTGCTTCAGGTCGACATAGTCTATCCCTGCTTGTCGGGACAGTCTCTCTTGTGATAGGATTTTTTGCGTTCATGCTCGTTCTTGTCCTTGTTGCTAAAGCCAAAGATGCGGTTGCCGGTGAAGCGACGGTTGGGTATATCGCGATTTCATGTGTTTTGGGCATGGTTGCATATAAAATCAGTATGATTTTTATTTGTATTCACATGTACATGGCAAGGAATATGATAACTCCTTAGTGAATGTGGTGATTTGTATGGTATAGCCTCCTTGAGTTAAATAACTTAAGGAGGCTATTATATTAAATTTATTTTTATCTATTAAATTTTTTCCCCAAATCATTCGCGACGTATACGTGAATGATGCAATCATCCTATACATTTATAATATATGCTGTTATGGCATGCGTAAAAAGTTATCCCCAATACCATTTTCCCTTCCCTGCCCAAATCCCTTATACTTACCTCATATTAATCACTAATTGCATATATCATCTATGATATCTCTATTTCCTCAACAAAAGACTAAACTTCCCGCCAAGGGCGGTCCCTCATGGCTTCTCCTCCCCCTCCTGT
>Ga0209515_10006326_pt1 | contig 14835 bp, 11 predicted proteins | sample Subgroupgradi54m_FD_187454 | JGI IMG/M metagenome (GOLD analysis project Ga0209515, IMG submission 187454) | Subsurface groundwater microbial communities from S. Glens Falls, New York, USA - GMW60B uncontaminated upgradient, 5.4 m (SPAdes)... ...
TCCAACCGCGACAACAACTCCAGCCCCATAATTTTTTTAAAATAAAATGCAAAATATTTTTAAAATTTTTTTTAAAAAAATCAGAGAGAAAACAGCCCTGTTTCGTATCACGGTTAGCCGTGAGGTGGCCAGATTTTCCAAAACTCGTGATATTTTGACCCCCCAAAGCACTGATATGCCCCGTGAGATGATTGGCACCGAAAAGATTGCCGAGTCCTGCCCTTACTGTTTTTCTAAGCAATTTGTTAAACGCGGCACTCGCAAGAAAAAACTGGAAACTGTCCAGCTTTATCTTTGCGGGGATTGCAAAAGAACTTTCACCGCCCAGTTTATAAAAGGCAAGCATTTTCCGATGAACTTAATAATTGAGGGGCTTAATTATTACAATCTTGGTTTTGGGCTGGAAGAAACTTGTAGATTGCTAAATCAAAAATTTAATGTTAATCCGGAAGCATCAACGCTTTCAAACTGGGTTAATCAGTATTCAGAACTTTGCCGCTATTCGCGGCTCCGGCCATTCGCCGTAAAAATGTATAAGCCGGAAGAAACGGTGGAAGTGACCAATATGGCTCACCGCCAGATTTATCGGTTCCGCTATCACCGCGCTAAAATGAAAATTCTTTTGGAGGATTACAAGCACCGCAACTTCGGACCGCTTAAGGAGTACTTAGAGGCCGTGTCAAGCGAAACTCCGCACCAATATTTTCAGGACGGCCTGCGAATTTCCGAAATTAAAACCAAATTTGACAAAGCCCAAATGATTATCAGAAGTAAACATAATTACGCCAACGAACTGGCAAAATTTGTTTTACAGGCGGTCAGGGAAAATAAATTCCGGCACGAGGCCTTACAGAGATTTTTTATCGCCAACGATTCGGTAACCGTGGCCAGTGAAGTACCAGTTTATATAAAAAAAGAAGACATTGAACATCTGCAAAACCAGTTGGGATTCAAAGTGGTTGAGGACTTGGATAAATTTAAAAATAAAGATGGAAAAATTTTAATGACGGGCCACATAGACCTGGTTCAGGTTAGAAACGGCTTAGTCCATATTTTGGATTTTAAGCCCCACGCGGCAAAAGAAAAACCCATTGAGCAGTTGACTTGGTACGCATTGGCGTTATCGCGGCTCACCGGTTTGAGATTATATGAATTTAAATGCGGCTGGTTTGACGACAAAGATTTTTTTGAATTTTACCCCCTGCATGTAGTTTATAAAATAAAGGATAGAAAAAAGAAAAAAGTGAGATTTAAAACAGGTACCGTGGTCGAAGTACCAGAGGAAAATGAGATAAAAGTGGTATGAAAATTAAAAATCCTATCCGAAGGATAGAATCTTTAATGTGGACCCGACGGGATTTACACCCGCTTCCCCGTTTGTCAAAGACGGAATTTTATTACATAAACTACAGGCCCGAGTCCACAATTAAAGATGCTAAAACAAAAGAAGCCCCTTTGCAAGGACTCCCTTTGTTGACAAACGGGATGTCTGTAATTTACAGGCTCCGTCTTTTGTTTCCATTATAACAAACACAATAAATATGTCAATAGCTGATTTGTGGATAACTTTTCAATATCAAATTTAATTTAAAAAAATTCTATGCAAAAATTTTCGGTTAGAAAACCGGTTTTCACCTTCAGGGATTTGGAGGTTTATCAAAAAACGATGGGAGCGTCGGTGGTTGCGGTTAAAAATCTAAAAGCGAAATTAACTCAATTGAAATATCCGTTTGTTGATGGAATGATTCAGTGTTCAATGTCAATTCCTCTTTTTATCGGCGAGGCGCATTCAATAAGATTCGGCGACCATCCGCGCGCGATTCTTCTTTTGGAAAATGCCATGGCTGGTTGCAACAAGATGATTATTTATCTGGAGCAGGGGCGGGGAATATATGGCAGTAAACTGGATTTTGATTTGGTTGAAGATTTGATAAAAAAATACGCTGAAACCCGGACAAAAATTTTCCGGCTGGAAAAGGCCTGGCAAAAATTTACCCCTCCTCAGCGATAAATTTAATGTTCTTTAATATGACGACCACCGCGCCAAAGTGTATATATAGAAGGGGGAGTTATAAAAACCTCGGATGGAGCGTGTGGAGCGACGATAAACGCGGGAACGGCGGCGGTAATTATTCCAGCTTCGGCTCCAGTTCCGACCGCAACAGCGCCAGCCACGGTTTCGACAAGCTCACCGCAAGCAACTACGCCGGCGATTATCGCCACCAGCACACCGATTTTAACAATCGCCACTACAACACCGATTATAGTGGCGGTAACTCCTACACCTGTAATAGTTTCTACTACGACAATATTTACCGCAACAACGACGCCGTGACCTAATTTTAAATTATGATTACTGATTACATAAAATTTATTCAAGCATGGTGCAAATTAAAAGTTGACTTGTGGAACAAGCAGAGCAAAGTTGTTTTCAAGCAAGGCGATATCTGGTGGTGCAGTCTTGGAATGAATTTGGGCGAAGAAATGTTCGGAAAAGGGAACAAATTTACGAGGCCAGTTTTGATATTTCGGAAATTCACCGGCAATTCGTTTTTAGGATTACCACTTACGAGGCAGGAAAAACAAGGCAGTTGGTATGTAGAGATTACTATTCACGGCGAAAAGAATTGGGTTATGCTCAATCAAGCGAGAGTGCTTGATAAAAAACGGCTCACCAATAGGATTGGAGCGCTGGATAACGGGGATTTAAAAAAGGTTAAAGAAAAATTTCTGAAATTCTATGATTCGTAAAAATAGTCACCCCGCCTTTTGAGGGGCGGGGATCAGTGGGAAAATCCCAAATTGTAACTTTAGTATATATGAGTATAAATACACTTGTCAAGTGTCTAAATGTGGATAACTTTATAATATAATTGGGGAGACAGATTTAAGATTTATGAATAAATTAAAAAACTAAAAACCCGCGTTGCCGCGGGGCTTAGTAAGGAAGGCGCCGACTGCTTTAAAGCTTAAGGCGGGGCAGGACTCTTCCGCCACTTCCTTATATCAGAATTATAATATAAAAAAGTCAGTTTTCCAACTATTAATTTTCAATTTTTAATGATCAATTATCAATATATCGAAATTTCAAATCTATGGCTACAATACAAAAATTTGAAGATTTAATTTGCTGGCAGAGGGCGCGAGAATTAACTAAATTCGTATACGAAATATCGAGATTTCGAAATTTCGAAATGGATCGAGGATTGCAAGATCAGATTCGGCGCGCATCAGTTTCAGTAATGAGCAATATCGCAGAGGGTTTTGATCGCGCCACCAAGTTTGAACTGATAAATTACTTTTATATCGCCAAGGGGTCATGTGGTGAGGTGAGATCGCAGTTATATATTGCGCAAGATGTCGGATATATAGATATATCGAAATTTCGATATGGAATCGGGTTATGCGACGAATGTTCTCGCCTTATTCAAAGTTTTATTTACAAAGTGAAAAGCGGCGGTAAGGAAGGTATTCAGTTTAAGCGCGAGAAAACTAAAAGGCAGATTGAGAACGAGAAATTTTTGGAAGATATAAGGGTAAAGTATCTAAAAAAACCGGAGGGGAAAAGCGGAAAATAAAACATTTAAAAATTTCAAAATTTAATATATTAAGATATAATTAAAATAAATAAATCTATGGATATAAACATAAGAAAAAATTCTGGCGATGAGCCGGAAGAAAAGGAAGAGTGGGATATGCCTGTTTCACGCAACATGGAACATGAAACACGCAATATGGAACAAGGTTCAAATTCCAAGTTCCAAATTCCAAGTTCCAAGTTTGAAGACGCGAGGCCAAAAATAAAAGAAGTAACGGTTTCATTCAGAGCGCCGAAAATGCTTTCCTATTGGGCCGCATTAAGCCGCTGGGCTTTAGTTCTTTTTGCCGGACTCTTGCCGATTTTCTTTTTGCCGTTCACGAACTTACCAGTCGCAGCGCATAAAGAAATGCTCGTTTTTATCCTCGTCTTAGTCGCTTTCTTCGCGCTTCTCGGAAAAATTTTAGTTGAAGGAAAAATTCGCTATCCGGGCCATTGGCTTATGGCGGCGCTAATTGTTTTGGTTTTGGTTTGGGGCGGCTCGGCGGCGTTTTCAATCAATCCGCTCACAAGCTTAATCGGCAATTGGTCAACGCCGGACAGCTTCGCTTCCATTCTTTTATTTTCGCTTTTGACGATTGGAGTCGTGATGACTTTCAGCCGCCGCGACATCGTGCTTTCGCTTTTGGTTTTTTTGGCGTCGCTCTCGCTTTTGGGAGTTTTTGAAATTCTGCAGCTGGCGCGGATTTTTATTTTGCCTTTCGCCTGGGCCAAAAATGCCGCGTTTAATCCCATTGGCTCGGTCAATGATTTGGGTGTGGTACTTGCTTTTGGTTTGGTTATCGCGTCGGGCCTGATGTCAAGCTTAGATATTCGCAAACTCTTAAAGCGGCTTTTGGGGGTGACGGTTTTTGTTTTGCTATTTAATCTCGTGGTGATAGATTTCTGGGCGATTTGGGTTGGACTGGTTCTGGCAATGATATTTTTAATAAGTTTTCTGTCGATAGGACTTTCAACCCCCACTCAATCTCCCCCTTATCAAGGGGGAGAGAAAGAGGGGGTTACGGGGCTCCAGCTCGCTTATTTTCAAAAAGCTTGGTTGCCTTCTTTGATTCTTTTAGTGTCTTTGTTTTTCCTGTTTATTCCCTCGCCTCTCGGGAAAATTATTCAAACGCCGATTGAGGTCTCTCCAAATTTTAAATCAACGCTTGATGTCGCGCAGGAGAATCTGAAAGCCGGTCATTATCTTTTAGGTTCCGGTCCCAACACTTTCGGCGCTGTTTTTAATCTTTACAAGCCGGTTTCAATCAATCAGACGATTTTTTGGGCGACGACTTTTAACGCCGGCGCCTCGGCGATGGCCACCTGGGCCGGCACTGTCGGCGTTTTAGGCATTGTGTCTCTTCTTTTTCTTATGGCCGCCTTTGTTTATACGGGTATTGTCGGAACGGCAGTCCGCAACGCATCTAAGGGCATAATGAATGTCGCTTCGCAGGCCATTTTTGTCGCTGTTATATTTCTATTCATAATGTGGTTTCTTTATGTGGGCAACTTTACGAATTTGGCTTTGGCTTTCTGGGGTATGGGGCTGTTCCTCGCGTCGTCATTGTTTTTCATTTTGGAAACCACCCCTAACCCCTCCTCACTAAGGAGGGGAGAAGGGGAGGTTAAAAGTGTTTTTAAAGAAATTAGAATATTTACTTCGCCTCCGAAAACATTTTTGTTTTCGCTTCTTATCGTCGGGCTTATGGTAGCGGCGGCGATGGGAATTTATTTTGAAATTAACCGCTATGTCGCGGAAATTTATTTTTCAAAAGCCATTACAGCATCTTCAAGTGGTAACAACACCGAAACAATTAATAACATTTCGCGGGCTATAGAATTTTGGCAGTACGATGAAAGGTTTTATCAGAGTTTGGCGCAAGCTGTTTTCTTTCAGTTGAATAGTTTACTCGCGCAAAAAAATTTGCCGCAGGAAGAACTGCGCGCCCGATTCCAAAACATTACAACGAGCGCGATTGCTGCGGCCAGGAAAGCCGGAGAACTTAACCCCAAAAACCCGTTTAACGCGGTGCTTTTGGGGAGCATATATGAAAATCTTATTCCTTATGTGGGTGATGCCGCGAGTTTCGCGCTTTCTTCCTACGGCGCGGCGATTGCCTTAGACCCCAAAAATCCTGCCGACCGTCTGGCTTTAGCGCGCGTTCATCTGGTCCAAGCGGATATTGCGACTGCCAAAAAAGCAGACCAAAGCGAGATAAATGCTAATCTTGATAAAGCCGTTTTCAACCTTGAAGAAGCGATAAACCTTAAAGCCGATTACGCTCCGCCCAGATTTTTGCTCGTTCAGATTTTTGACCGACAGGGGAAACTTAACGAAGCTGTAAAGCGCGCCGAAGAATTGGTTATCTTAAATAATACTGACACCGGCGGCTTGTTCCAGCTCGGTTTTCTTTATTACAAAGCCGGCCGTTATGATGATTCAAAACTAGTTTTTGAAAGAACGGTTCAACTGTCGCCAAATTATTCAAACGCCCGTTATTTCCTGGGGCTGATATATGACAGGGAAAATCCCAAAGACAAATCTAAAGCAATTGAGCAATTCGAAAAAATCGCCGAGTTAAATCCCGATAATAACGAGATCAAGCAGATTTTGGTTAATCTAAAATCCGGCAAAGCGGCTCTTCTTGGCATTGTGCCGCCGGCTAAGGCGCCGCAAGCGCGCGCCGAAGCGCCGATTCAGGAAGGAAAAACGCCGGTTCAAAAACTTAAAAAATGAAAATAACCGTTTCTCAAAAAGAAAAAAAATTGGAAATAGTTTTTGAGGAAAGGATTTACCACCCCTCGCCCCTCCTTAGTAAGGAGGGGATTAAGGGGAGGTTGAAGAGTGACAAGTTTGTTGATAAATACGCCATTGACAAGGCGGAGGATTTTCTTTTGGCTATTGACAGCTTTATTAAAAAGCGTACAATCTCAGATAGATGTGGATTTTTTCAAAGATTAACGCGGCAAGATTTTATATTAGAGTTTCACAACGCGGGGTTATTGACGGAAAGGGTGATTAAAGCTATTATAAAAGGGCTTACTATAAATATCTAACTATGACCAAGATTACTATAGAAAAATTAGCCGGTATGATTAAAACCGGATTTGATGCGGTTGACCAAAGATTTGACGCGGTTGATAAAAGATTTGACGAAGTTGGTAAAAGATTTGATATAGTAGAAAAAGCCATAGTTACTTTAGCTCAAGGCCAGGAAGACATAAAACTGCGGTTAAGCAATGTTGCTTATAGGTTTGAGTTGCAAGAGCTGGAACAACGGGTAAAAAAGTTAGAAACTAAATTAAGCCATCGTTAATCCGGAGTATTGACAGAACGAGTTATAAGGTCTATTATTGTTGATCTGCGGTTTTAACGTTTCTTTTCTTTTTATAAGAAAAAAATTGAATATTTTATATTTTTTTTAAAAAAACCTTATTAAAAAGTTAAACCCAACAAAGGCGGGTTTTTTGTGCTTTTTATATACTTATTAGTATGTTTTTAAACACTAAATCTTTTGCTAAACAGAAGGTTAAATGGGTTGATTTGCCTCCTCTGGTGGCGATGCAGCTTGATTCCAACAAGTGGTTTTTAAAGGTTGGCCTGAAGGAACTATTTGAGGAGATGTCGCCGGTTTCCGATTACACCGGCAAAGAACTGGACCTGTTTTTCAAAGATTATTATTTTGATGAGCCGAAGTTTGACGAACTGAAAGCCAAAGAAAACGGATTATCTTACGAGGCGCCTCTGCGGGTAAAACTTGAGTTGGTCAACAAGAGGACTAAAAAATCAAGAGAACAGGAGATATATCTTGGCGATTTTCCGCTAATGACCGACCGGGGCACTTTTGTCGTCAACGGCGTTGAAAGGGTAATCGTCAGCCAGCTTATCCGTTCGGCCGGCGTTTTCTTTACCGCGGCAATTTGGAGGGGCCGAAAACTTTTCGGCGCGAAAGTTATTCCCAACCGCGGCGCTTGGCTTGAATTTGAAACCGATCCGGACGGCGTTATCAGCGTTAAGATAGATCGCAAGCGCAAGGCGCCGGTTACGGCATTGCTTCGCGCTTTCAGCGCTCGGCAAACCTCCCCTAACCCCTCCTTATCAAGGAGGGGAGAAAGGGGAGGTCAAGTTACCTACGACAGCAATGAAAATATTTTGAAACTTTTCAAAAACGTTGACACAGGCGACATTAAATACATTGAAGCGACGCTTAAAAAAGATCCATCAAAAAACTCCTCCGAAGGATTTATAGAAATTTACAAACGGCTGCGACCAGGCGATCCGGCTACTCCCGAAAACGCCCGTCAGCTTGTTGAAGGCATGTTCTTTCGGTTTGACCGGTATGATTTGGCAAAAGTTGGCCGATTTAAAATGAACCAGCGGCTCGGCCGCCCGGTTCCAAAAATCGGCGGGAGTGAAGCCGAAACGTCAGCGCTCACCAAAGAAGAGCGGCTCTTAAGCTTTAGAGATTTGGTTGATATTGTCAGCGAAATTATTCGGCTGAACAACAACGAAGACGCCATACCCGATGATATTGACCATCTAGGCAACAGGAGGGTGCGCGCTTTAGGCGAACTTTTGCAGACAAAACTCCGCATTGGCATAGCGAGAATGGAAAGAATCGTCCGCGATCGGATGAGTACTTACGATGTTAATCAGCTGACACCCGCCCAGCTTATCAATGCTCGACCTTTGATGGCGGCCGTTAAGGAATTTTTCACTTCTTTCCAATTGGCGCAGTTTATGGATCAGGTCAATCCGTTAGCCGAATTGGAGCATAAACGCCGGATTTCGGCGATGGGCCCGGGCGGCCTTACTCGCGAGAGAGCCGGTTTTGAAGTCCGCGATGTCCACACTTCACATTATGGCCGGATTTGCCCGATTGAGACGCCGGAAGGCCCGAACATTGGTTTGGTAGTTCATCTTACTTCTTACTCAAGGGTCAACGAACTCGGTTTTATTGAAACGCCGTATGTTAAAGTAAAAAATTCTAAGATTACCGGAGAAATTATTTGGCTGAATGCTTTTGACGAGGAAAAATATGTTATCGCCCACGGCGGTACAAAATATGACGGGAGTAACAAAATAATTGAACCGGTTGTTGAAGCGAGAGTTCACGGCAAACCGCAGATGGTAAGCCAAAAAGAGGTTGAACTGGTTGATGTGGCGCCCCAGCAGATTTTTTCCGTGGCTACCAGTTTAATTCCCTTTTTGGAACATGATGATGCCACCCGCGCCCTGATGGGTTCCAATATGCAAAGGCAGGCCGTTGCCTGCGTCAGCCCGCAAGCGCCTTTAGTCGGCACCGGCATAGAGGAACGCGCCGCCGTTGATTCCGGGCAAGTTATCGTCGCGCAGGAAGACGGCGTTGTCGTCGCGGTTGACGCGGAACATATCGCGGTGCAGGGTCTTGATAGGACCAATAAGACCAGTAGGACAAATAAGATATATCGCTTGAACAACTTTCTGCGGTCTAACCAGTTTACTTCAATGAGCCAGCAGCCGCTGGTTAAAAAAGGCGATAAAGTTAAAAAAGGACAGGCGATTGCTGACGGCGCGGCGACCAAAAACGGCAATCTGGCGCTCGGCCAGAACTTGCTTGTGGCGTTTATTTCCTGGGGCGGCGCCAATTTTGAGGACGCCATCATTCTTTCGGAACGTCTGGTAAAAGACGATCGCTTTACTTCCGTTCATATAGAAGATTATTCAATAGATGTAAGAGACACCAAGCTCGGGCCCGAAGTTACCACGCCCGACATCCCCAATGTTTCCGAAGAAAAATTAAGGAATCTTGACGAAGAAGGCATTATCAGAATTGGCGCCGAAGTGGCTTCCGGCGATATTTTGGTCGGCAAAATTTCTCCCAAAGGCGAAGCTGATCTGACCTCCGAAGAAAGGTTGCTTCAGGCGATTTTCGGCGAAAAAGCCCGCGACGTCAAAGACACGTCGCTGCTTTTATCCCACGGCAAAAGAGGCCGCGTAGTCGGTATTAAAGTTTGGAGTCGCGAAAAAGACAAGCTTGAGCCCGGCGTCATTAAAAAAATTCAAGTGGAGATAGCTCAGCTTAGAAAAGTTCAGGCAGGCGATAAATTGGCCGGCCGCCACGGCAATAAAGGCGTTATTTCAAAAATTCTTCCCGAAGAAGATATGCCCTATCTTGCCGACGGCCAGCCGGTGGACATCATTTTAAATCCTTTGGGCGTTGCTTCGCGAATGAATATCGGGCAGATTCTTGAGACCCATCTCGGCTGGGCGGCTTCAAAACTGCAATATCGCGCGGTTACGCCGGCTCTTGACGGCGCTACCGAGGGCGACATTAAAGCCGAACTTAAAAAAGCTGGCCTGCCCGAAAACGGCAAAGTCCGCCTTTACGACGGCCGGACCGGCGAGCCATTCCAAGACGAGGTTACCGTGGGAATTATTTATATTATGAAACTCAACCACTTGGTTGAAGACAAAATCCACATGCGTTCGGTCGGGCCGTATTCGCTCATAACCCAACAGCCGCTCGGCGGCAAAGCCCAGTTCGGCGGCCAGCGGTTTGGCGAAATGGAGGTTTGGGCGCTTGAAGGTTACGGCGCCGCGCACACTTTGCAGGAAATGATTACTATTAAATCCGACGATGTTATGGGCCGCGCTTCGGCTTTTAACTCTATTATCAGAGGCGAAGAGATTAAGCGTCCAAGCTTGCCGGCGTCATTTAATGTTTTAGTAAGCGAACTTAAGTCGCTGGCTTTAAATGTTGAACTGGTGGAAGAGCGGGCGCTGGCGGAAGCGGCGACTATAAAAGAAAGCGCGGGGAGAGAAGTGAAGAGGGTGAGAATTAGAACTTAATAAAAAACCCACCCTAGCCCTCCCTTATCAGGGAGGGAGATGGATTCCTCCCCTGATAAGGGGAGGTTAGGAGGGGTTTGAAATATATGAATACTTTTGACTCAATAAAATTAAGTGTGGCCTCGCCGGACGATATTTTAAAAAATTCCCACGGCGAGATTACCAAACCGGAAACGATTAACTATCGCACCCAAAAACCCGAAAAAGACGGCTTGTTTGACGAACGGATTTTCGGTCCCGTCAAGGACTGGGAATGTTACTGCGGCAAATACCGCCGAATCCGCTATAAAGGCGTGATCTGCGACAAGTGCGGCGTTGAAGTGACCAGAGCGATTGTCAGGCGCGAAAGGATGGGTCACATTAAAATGGCCGTGCCCGTCGCCCATATCTGGTTTTTAAGAAGTATTCCATCAAAAATCGGACTGGTGCTTGATGTGCCGCTAAACGCTCTGGAGAGGGTAATTTATTATGCCGCTTACATTATTATCTCGGTTGATGAAAAAGCGAGAGATGAAGCGTTTGAAGAAATCAATCGCGAATATAAGCAGAGATTAAAACAACAGACAACACATAACAAACAACAAATAACAAAGGGCAAACAACAAAGGGCAAGCGTTGATTCTGATTTTGAGGCCTTAAGCAAAGCAAAAGATAAAGCGAGAGATGAAGTTAAGAGCTTAACGAAATACAAAGTGCTTTCAGAAAACGAATTTCACGAATTATCCGCTAAATATGGCCACATTTTTGAAGCCGGCATCGGCGGTGAGGCGGTTAAAAAACTTTTGGAGGAAATTAATGTTGGGGAATTAGTTAACAAACTCGCGGAAGAGGAAAAAACCGCGCCGCTTTCAACTCGTAAAAAGTTTTTAAAGCGGCTGAAACTTGCCCGCAGTATGTTTAAGTCGGGAATGAGGCCCGAATGGATGTTTCTAACAATTTTACCGGTTCTGCCTCCGGATCTGCGGCCGATGGTGCCACTGGACGGCGGCCGTTATGCCACTTCCGATTTGAATGATTTATACCGGCGGGTGATTAACCGCAATAATCGCTTGAAGAAATTAATGGAGTTTAACGCGCCAGAGGTCATTGTTAGAAACGAAAAAAGAATGCTTCAAGAAGCGGTTGATGCGCTTATTGATAATTCGGCACGGCACACTCAAAGCCAAGCGGCGGCTTTGGTTTCCCAAAAACGCCCGCTCCGTTCTTTAGCCGATATGTTAAAGGGTAAGCAGGGACGGTTCAGGCAAAACCTGCTCGGCAAACGCGTTGATTATTCTGGCCGTTCGGTGATTGTGGTTGGCCCGGAACTTTCACTTGACGAATGCGGCCTTCCAAAACAAATGGCGCTTGAGCTCTTTAAGCCGTTTGTGATTAACAAAATTATTGAAAGAGAGTTAGCCCATAACATTAAAGGCGCTAACCGGCTGATTGAAGAAGGCGCCGACGACATTTGGGAAATCTTAGAAGAAGTTATTAAAAATAAATACGTATTGTTAAACCGCGCTCCCACACTTCATCGCTTGGGTATTCAGGCCTTTAAGCCGGTGTTAGTTGAGGGGCTGGCCATTCAAATTCATCCGATGGTTTGCGCCGCTTTTAACGCCGACTTTGACGGCGACCAAATGGCGGTTCATTTGCCGTTGAGTAATGAAGCCCAGAGAGAAGCGCGGGAAATTATGCTTTCATCAAGAAATCTTTTGAAACCGGCGACCGGCGAATCAATCGCTACTCCGACCCAGGAAATTATTTTAGGGGTTTATTACCTTTCTAAGCTGAAAGACGGTCTTAAGGGAGAAGGCAAAATATTCGGCAATGAACAAGAGGCGGTTTTAACTTACCAATTCGGAGAAGTTGATCTTCAGGCGAAAATAAAAGTCCGCATTCCAATCTCCAAGCTCCGAGATCTAAGCTCTAAGCTTGTGGAGACGTCGGTCGGCCGGATTCTTATAAACCAGATATTGCCGGAGAACTTCGAATTTATTAACAAGAATTTAAAATCGAACGATGTTAAAGCCGTAATGGGCCGTATTTTTACGGATTATGGTATTGGTGAAACCGCGAAAGTTCTTGATAGAATCAAGAAGCTGGGCTTTGAATACGCGACAAAATCGGGAATTTCATGGGGGATGGATGATCTGGCGATTCCTAAAGAAAAGGGGAAAGTTGTGGAAGAAGCAAAAAAACAAATAGAAGTTGTCGCTAATCATTACGGGCGGGGTTTGCTGACGGGAGAAGAAAAAGAAGACAAAGATATAGAAATTTGGAAAGCCATGATGGATAAAATCGAAAAACTTGTTCAGGCCTCGCTTGATCCAAACAGCTCTGTTTTTAGTATTGTTGATTCAAAAGCCAGAGGTTCTTGGAAACAACTCACTCAAATGATGGGTCTTAAAGGTTTGGTTCAGAATCCGGCCGGCGACATTATTGATCTTCCGATTCTTTCGTCGTTTAAGGAGGGATTTAATGTTCTGGAATATTTTATTTCAACTCACGGCGCTCGCAAAGGTTCGGCCGATACCGCTCTTAGGACCGCTTCGGCCGGTTATTTAACCCGCCGTTTGGTTGATGTGGCTCAAGATGTTGTAATCACCGAAAATGATTGCGGCGACAGTGCAGGGTTTTTAATAAAACGGAAAGACAGCGAGGAATTCGGACTACGACTCGGAGAAAAAATCTTTAGCAGGATAATTGTAAATGATATTATGGATTCATCGGGCAAAGTTCTTATAAAATCCGGTGAAGTTATTGACAGGAAAAAAGGAGAGCTCATCAACCGTGAAGAAATTTCAGAGGTTGTAGTGAGGTCGCCAATTACCTGCCGGGCCAAATTCGGAATTTGCCAGAAATGCTACGGTTATGATCTTGGCAATAATCAATTGGCTCCTATTGGCATGGCGTCGGGCATCATCGCCGCGCAGGCGATTGGCGAACCGGGTACCCAGCTTACCATGAGAACTTTCCATACCGGCGGCGTGGCCATGTCATCGGACATTACCGCCGGTTTGCCGCGCGTCCAGGAAATTTTTGAAGCGCGCATACCGAAAGGGAAAGCCATTATTTGCGAAGTTGAAGGAAAGGTAGTTGATATTATTGACAAAGGAAAAACAAAAGTCATCAAAATTTCAACTGCCGCCAAAGCCGATAGTAAAAAAGGAGAAGAGATTATTGAATACAGCGCTGCCGGAGGCAGTTCATTTTGGGTTTCAAAAGGCGATTTGGTAACTCGCGGCCAGCAGTTGTCGGAAGGCAGTTTGGATTTGAAAGAATTATTTGGAACTTCCGGTAGACAAGCCGCGGCCAGTTATATTTTAAACGAAATTCAAAAGGTTTATGCCGATTCCGGATCCGATATTAATTCTAAGCACATTGAAGTTATTATCCGCCAGATGTTCGGCCGTCTAAGGATTAAAGATGCCGGCGACACCAATTTCACGATAGGAGATATTGTTGAGAAAATAACTTTTGCCGAAGAAAACGGTCGCGTCAAAAAAGCTGATGGGAGACCGGCTACGGCTGTTCAGCTTATGATGGGCATCACCAAAGTGGCTTTAACCACCGAAAGTTTCCTTTCCGCCGCGTCCTTTCAAGAAACCGCCAAGGTTTTGATTAATGCTTCTACCGAAGGAAAGTCGGATAAGCTCCGCGGGTTAAAAGAGAATGTTATTTTAGGTCGCCTCATTCCCGCCGGCACCGGTTACCGCAAAAGGATTTAAAACTGTTGTGGATAAGTTTATTGACATCCGATGTCAATAAAAATGGGGATAAGGTGTGGATAAATTTATCTGAGTGCTTATCTAACGGAGTTGCCCCCGCTCTTCAGCTGAAGGGCGGGGTTGACAGGAATTTTTTGCGAGTATATAATGGAAATATAAAATATGGATGAACCTTACACTGGGTAAAATTTGTCCCCCTACGGGGGATCTCCCGAAGGGAGAAAAATTTTAAGAGAACACAACCGAGAAAATTCGATATTCGAATTTTCTCGGTTGTGTTTTTGACCCGCCTTGGCGGGTCAAAATACAGCATGTTGTTTAACAATTAAAGTCCACCAAAAAAGTAAAAAATAGTGATAATTGATTCTTTAAAGTTGTCACGATCTATTAAAAATTTGAGAATTTGATCCTGGTTCAGGATGAACGCTGGCGGCGTGGATAAGGCATGCAAGTCGAGCGAGCCGTTTTCGCAAGAAGACGGCTAGCGGCGAACGAGTTAGTAACACGTAGGAACTTGCCTCAAAGACGGGAATAACCCCGCGAAAGCGGGGCTAATACCCGATAGTCCCTGAGAGCAATCGAAGGGTAAAGGTTTGCAAAAGCCGCTTTGAGAGAGGCCTGCGGGCTATCAGCTAGTTGGTGAGGTAATGGCTCACCAAGGCGATGACGGCTAGGGGGCGTGAGAGCGCGTTCCCCAACGTAAGGGACTG